>QWCV01000832.1_pt1 | contig 33089 bp, 25 predicted proteins | sample 1972621 | NCBI WGS metagenome assembly QWCV01 (sample SAMN09866699, study PRJNA288562) | Human gut metagenome isolate pre2_stool, whole genome shotgun sequencing... | isolation source: gut | host: Homo sapiens | place: USA: California | reverse complement strand
CAGTGGCGGAATCAGGGAATTGTTGTTGGGGCCGCGGCCAGCAAAACGCAAGCGCAAGCGAAGCGGATGCTGGGAGCCGCAACTCGTCCTCGTGTCCGAGGAGAAAGCTCCCCGCGAGCCGCCCTCCTCAACGTGCATCCTCCTCATGATCTCCCGGCAAACGAGCCGTCACTGGGCGGCCCGGCTCGGTATCCAGTTCCAACAGGGTGGCTGCGCTGGCTTCATCCAGGCTTTGGACGCCGCGCAGCTTCCGGCTGATGGCCCGGGTGCGCACGCCAATGAGATTGTCCAGCTCTTCATCTGTCTGGCGGAGGCGCTGCTGCATCTTGGAAAGCCCCTGCCCGAACTTATCAAACTCGGTCTTCACCGCACCCAACAGCTGCCAGACCTCGCCGGAGCGCTTTTGGATGGCAAGGGTCTTGAAGCCCATCTGCAGACTGTTGAGCAGCGCCGCCATGGTGCTGGGGCCTGCCACGTTGACCTGATAATCCCGCTGCAACACTTCCAAAAGCCCGGCATTGACCACCTCGGCATACAGGCCCTCAAAGGGCAGGAACAGGATGCCGAATGCCGTGGTGTAGGGCGGCTCCACGTATTTCTCGCGGATGTCTTTTGCCTCGCTGCGGAGAACGAGTTCCAGCGCGTGGCGGGCGTTCTCCACGGCAGCGGCATCACCGGAAGCCTGGGCGTCCTGTAAGTGGGCGTAAGTATCCCCGGGGAACTTGGAGTCAATGGGGAGCCAGACGGTGCTGCCGTCCACGCCGGGCATCTTGATGGCGTACTCCACCCGCTGGGTGCTGCCCGGGATGGTGGCCACGTTGGTATCATACTGCTCCGGGGCCAGAATCTCCTCCAGGATGGCCCCCAGCTGGATCTCACCCAGGATACCGCGGGTCTTGACGCCCGAGAGCACCTGCTTCAGCCCGCCGACGTCCGCCGCCAGCGATTGCATTTCGCCCAGACCCTTGTACACCTGCTCCAGCTGCTCGTTGACCGCCTTGAAGCTCTCACTCACCCGCTTTTGCAGCGCGTCCTGCAATTGCTCGTCCACCGTGTGGCGAATTTCATCCAGTTTGCGGGTGTTCTCCGCCTGCAGGGCGGTCATGCTGTCGGCCAGAGTCTTGCGCAGCTCTTCCAGCTTCTGGGTGTTGGCCGCTTCCAGGCTCTGGAGCCGCTGGGTCAAGATCTGCTGCTGGCCGCTCTGGCCCTGGGCCAGGGTGCTGCTCATGTTCTGCACGGCGGTCTGCAGCGTTTCGCTCACGCTGCGGATGGCGGTATAGTTCTGCTCCGCCATAGCAGCCTGCTTCTGCTCAAAGGATTTGGCCTGGGCGTCCAGCTGCTGGGTAAGCCACTGCTTGAGCTCTTCGGTGTCTCCCCCGCCCCGCCGGGGCTTGTTGCCGCGGTAGAGCAGCAGGGCCAGCATCAGGCAGATGGCCACCAGAAGCACGGTATATAACATTGCCAGAAATTCCATTGATATTCTCCTGTAGTATCCCCTCAAAACAGACAGCGATACGAGCGCTCTGTTTTGCCAAAGACATCGTATCGCTGTGTTTCGGGATTTATCAGCGGCCTCGCCCCCTCAGGCGCTGCCGTGTCCGCTCTCTCAGAGAGAAAGCTTTTTGCTCTTATTTTTACTCTTCAATATACTGGACCAGCTCTTTGGAGGAGACGGTCTCGTCGCCGTAGAGGCCTACGCCGTCCGCTTCCACCTCACCGGTCTGGTTATCACAGGGGTCAGCCCGGAAGCCCAGCATGGGCGGCGTGAACGGCGCTGCAAACACGCTGTTGGCCACCATGCGGTCGGGGTCCAGATTGCCAAAATAGTGCTGGCGGAGCGTTTCGTCTCCCCGGCGGGCCATGGAGGCACCAAAAGAGCAATCCGCATACAGCCAGCCCTTGGGGGCCACATAGAACATGGCCCAGTCGTGGCAGCCCACTTCATCGGGGGTGACATAGAGGCCGCTCTGCCAGCGGGCCGGGATGCCTGCCGCACGGCAGAGGGTGATGAACGTGACCGACATGATGCCGCAGTCGCCCCGGCGGTCCCGGGCGCAGTGTTCCGGCAGGGACTCGTGGATAAAGTAGCTCGGCTGGTAGTGGTAGCGCACATTCAGCGTGACGTAATCGTAAATGCGCTTTGCCTTTTCCATGGGGTCGGTGATGCCTGCCGTGAGCTGGGCCGCCAGCGCCTTGATGTAAGGCGTGAACACAATGTGGGAGGGCTGCTCCTCGGTGTCAAAATCCGGCTGCTCCGGGGCAGAGGGCGTATCAGAGGGGTCCGTGTAGACTGCCGTGTTGCGGTAGCTGTACTGGACGCCGAAACTGCGGTTCTCGGTGAGGTCTGCCTCCCAGCAGACGGTGCGCTGAGGAGCGTTTTCCGGGGCAATGACCGTCGGTTCCTCGGTGAACTCCTCCAGTTCGATGTCACTCTGGGAGAGGCAGGCCGCAGGCAGCGGCAGCCAGGCGCGGACATGCACCGCGTCCCGGCCATCAGCCTTGGCCTTGGCAAGGGCCGCGGCAAAGGCCTCGTCCGACATGCCAACACTGGCTTTCAGGGTGATGCGGGCGCTGGCGCTGCCCTGCTCCGCCATCTTCTCATGCAGACGGCGGCAGCGCTCTTTCTCGCTGTCCGGCTGAGCGGGCGGGTCGATCTGCCGCCGGGCAAGGTCCGCATGGGTGGCGATCAGTGTGGAAGCAAAACGGTTCTGATACCGCCTCTCCCCCTCCACAAAGCGCCAGTCCATCCGGTTTTCCCGGTCCAGCATCTCAAACTCTTCCGGCGTAAAGTCTTTCACCCGGCGCTGCATCTCGGCAATGGCGTCCGCCTTGCTCCAGGTGTACTCCGCCGGGATCCGCCGCATGATCTCCCGCTGGGCGATCATAGCGTCCCGCAGAACATCCACCCCGTGGGGGGTGGGGTTCTCGGGCTGGACATCCATGTGGGGGCACAGGCCCTGGCTGTAGGGGCTGTTCTGGGTCTTGGTCCAGTCCTCAGCAAGGTAGGCGTCGATGCGGGCAATGGCCTCCTCGTAGTATCCGGCCGCTTTCAGCCGCTCCACATCGTCGGGCAGGCCCACGTTCAGGCTGCGGAGCGTTTCATTCAAATCTCTTGTGTTCATATTTTCTTTCCCCTCTCCTAAAAATCTCAGGTTACTTTCTTCCAGAACGCCACGGCAGCGTTCAGCCAGCCCTCTGCCTCGGTGCCAAGTCCAATACCGATGCCATGGCCTGCGTCTTCATATACCTTTTCCTCGTGGGGCACACCGTCGATCTCCAGAGCACTCTGGAGGGCAGGCCCCTGCTGATCGAACCCGAACAGCTTCAAAATGTGGTCGCTCTTGCCGTACCACAGGAACACCGGCGGGTAATCCGGTGCAATGAGCTTGGAGAGCGTGTAATCATAATAGTGTTTCTGCATCCAGTCGTCCACGTCCAGCAGGGCCGTGTAGGCGGGCTTTGCCAGCCAGAAGTTGTTGATGGGGTACGCCAGCAGCAGCGCCCCGGGTTTGGGCACGTTGTACTTCTGCCAGCCCTTTTCCGCATCGCCAAACACCCCGGCGATCTGCCCGCCGGAGGAATACCCCAGCAGTGCGTAGCCCTCCGGCTGGACGCCGAACGTCTCGGCGTTGGCCGTGATGAACTGGATGGCCCGGCCCAGGTCGTCCATGGGAGCATTGTTGCCCGCCTCCCTGCCAATGCGATACCGCAGAACAAACACCGCGTAACCCTGCTCGTGCAGCTCCCAGGCCGTGGACACGCCGCCCCTCAGCTCGCCGCTGTAGTAGAGCGCGTTGCCCGAAAGCACCACGGCATACCGGGCGTTGGGGGGATCCGCCGGGAAATAATACAGCTCGGCGTGGTCCCGGCTGGGCTGGGCGGCGATCTCCTCCGGCGAGTAGAGCTTATAGGTGATCTGGGTACCAGACTCGTAGTTCTGGATCAGCAGGTTCAGCCCCGCCGCACAGCTGGCGGCAGAGCCGCTGCCCACCACCTCTTCCAGCGTCTCATTGTTGTGGGTATTCTTGAACCAGGCCAGGTCCCGCTCCCAGGTGTGGATGTCGGTATAGAGGCCGGACGCCTGAACGGCGGGGTTCTGGCGGATCTCCCGCATGGTGGTCTGTGGGGTGATGGGCTCCTGCGCCATAGCCGGGAGCGCCAGCATTGCGGCCAGCGCCAGGCTGGCAAGACATGCGCTTGGTTTCACAGAGTTCACGCCCTTTTTCAAAAATTTGCCGGGAGTTACGCGGCTGTGTCCGCCGCTTTGGCAGCGGTCTGGCTCTCCCAGAACGCGACCGCCTCGGTGATCCAGCCCTCCGCGTCGGTGCCGCGGCCCGGGCCGATCTTGTGAGGTGCATTATGATAGTGATGGAAGATGTGGGGCACGCCGTTTTTTACCAGTGCTTTCTCAATGACACGGCCCTGCGCCGGGGTGTACATCTTAGCCAGGGTCACATCGTTTTTGCCATACCAATGGTAGACGGGCGGGTAATCCGGTGTGATGTAATCGGAAACATTGTAGTCGAAGTAGCGGGGGCCGTCGGCGTAAGGGTCAATGAGGAGGCCCCAGACGGGTTTCAGCTCAAAGAAGTTGTTGACGGGGTAGCCCAGCAGCAGAGCGCCCGGCTTGCTCACGCCATAGGCCTTGTGGCCCAGCGTGTCGGAATCGGAAGCAAACAGGCCGGCGATCTGCCCGCCGGAGGAATAGGCCAGCACCGCGTAGTCCTCGGGCTGAACATGGAACTGTTCCGCATGCTCGGTGATGTACCGCACGGCCCGGCTCACATCTTCCAGCGGGGCGTTGTCTGTCGCCTGGTCGCCAATGCGGTACCGCAGCACAAAGCAGGTATAGCCCAGCTCGTTGAGCCACTCCGCCGTGGAAACACCCTCACGCATCTCGGCGCTGGTGTGGATGGCGTTGCCGCCGATGACCAGCACGAACTTGCCGCCGGGATCACTGCCCGGGAAATAATAGATCTCCGCTTTCTGGCGGGTGGGCACGGCGGCGATCTCCTCGTCCGTGTAGAGCTTATAGGTGATCTGGATGCCGGAGTTGTAGTTTTCGATCATCCGGTTCAGGCCCTTGGCGCAGTCCTCAGCGGTGCAATCGTTGACATACTCCCGCAGGGTGGTATCTTTCCACTTGCGGATATCCCGGGGGTTGTCCTGCTCTTGATTGTAAGTATACAGCCCCGCCCCCATGACGCTGGGGTTCGACCGGATCTTGGCCATGGAAGTGTCCGGTGTGATGTTGGCCTCCCCTTTTGCTCCAGATGCCTGGGCTGCCCGTGCCGGCAGGGTGAGCAGGGTGGCCAGTAACAGCGCGCTCGCAAGGACCCGTTTCAGTTTCATTCCCGTGTGTTCTCCTTTTCCGGTATGATACCGGAGCCGACAGGCCCCACAGTGATTGCGTTTTTTGCCAAAGAGGTCTATAATAAGAGCCTGTCCGACAGCGGTTGATTTCTTCTATTGTATCACAACCGCCTGTATTGTCAAAACAAATCTGCATCCTGGGCTGCGATGCCCACGCCCCGGCCTCGTCTGAGTGTTGTGCTTTGAGGCGAAATTTGCTATACTTGCCATATTGAAAAAGCATCTCTCCATGGCAGGAGAGCTCTTTTGGAATTGCGTGAGAAATCAGGGAAAGAAGTATGAGTGAGATCACGACACGGCCCATGACTGCGGAAGACTGGCCGTATGTATCCAAAATCTATTTAGAGGGGATCGCCACGGAACACGCCACGTTCCAGACCACCTGCCCGCCTTATACCGCATGGGACGCCTCCCACACCAAGGACTGCCGTCTGGTGGTGCTGGACGACGGCGTGGTAGCCGGTTGGGCCGCCCTGCACCGGGTAGACCCCCGCTGGTGCTACCGGGGCGTGGTGGAAGTGAGCATCTATGTAGGCGAGCAGTTCCGGGGCCGGGGCGTCGGCTTCCACCTGCTCACGGCTCTGTGCAACGCTGCCGATGCGTCTGGCTACTGGACCCTGCAATCCACCGTATTGCAGGACAACGAGGCCAGCCGCCGCCTGCACGCCAAGTGCGGCTTCCGTCTGGTGGGGCGGCGGGAACGCATTGCCCGCGACTGCCATGGCCGCTGGCTGGATACATTTTTGATGGAGCACCGCTGCAAAGAGGACGAGCCGACGGGATACAAAAAATTATAAGCCACACAAACAAAAATACCACTGTGCACGTTTTGACGCACAGTGGTATTTTTTATCTGTACTGTATTTTTACTTTACAGGTCATTCCCCGCATTTATCGCACCACAGCCAGAGAGCCCATGGGGTCCCAGGGCTCCAGAGCGATGGGTTCTGCCTCGTAGGCAGCGATCTGCTCGGCGGTCAGGTACTTCTTGTTGACCACGACCTGATACATGTACTCATCGAACCAGCGGTCGGTCATCAGGTAGTAACCGTCCTTGCCCGGCTCCTTACCCCAGCTGTTCTCCACACGCCAGCGGTTGGGCTTGCCATTCTCATCCAGATTGACGCCCTGGAAGACCATGGCATGGGTCATCAGGCTCTGGCCATAGTCCAGGCGCTCGGCTTTGGTCATGGTGAACCGGGTATCCAACAGATCTTCCAGACCACGGATGTCGAGATCCATGATGCCGGAATCCCGCTCGGAGTGCTTGCCCACGTCGCAGCCGAACCAGACGGGCTGGCCGTCTTTCATCTGGGCGATGGCAGCCTTCTTCAGCTCTTCGATGGGCAGGTTGAGGTAGCGCACGGCGCTGCCCTCTTTCACGTTGCCCAGGTACTGCACGGTGTAGCTGCGGCCGTAGGGCTTATCCTCGGTGGGAGCATTGATGAGGCTGACATAGTCGCTCAGGTCAACGCCCACATACTTTTCAAAGAAGCTCTTGGGGGTCAGGCCCTCTTCACGGTGGAAGTTGTTGTCCTTATCGCGGTACTCAAAGGTAAAGGTCTTGGGAGGCTCGCCCAGGCAGATGCAGAGCAGGCGGTAGATCTCGCCCAGCATCCGGGTCTTGCGGGTGCGCAGCTCGTCCAGGCCCCTGCCCTCCTTGTGCAACTTGCGCAGGATGCAGGCATCCTCCCGCAGCTTCTCGGTCAGCGTCATATCCATCTCGCGGCTGCCGGAAGAAGCCTTGGACTCGGGGTAAGCGGTCTTGGGCACCACGCCGTACTTCTCGATCAGATTGCAGAGCATATCCCACTGGCCACCATCGTTCACAGGGGCCATCAGCAGATAGGACACCAGACGGCCATTGGCGGGCTCGTCCAGCGTGTCGAGGATGCTCTCGAGGAAGTAGTTGGATTTTTCCAGCTTATCCCAGAAAAAGAGGTAGGCCTGCGAGAGCTCAAAGGTCTTGAGGTCGTACTTTTTCATCACCTGATAGCGCAGGGTGTTGAGGGCTGCAAACATCCAGCAGCGGCCACTCTGCTTCTGGTTGCAGATCTCGCCCTGCTCCAGGCTGATGGAATACTCATGGACATCCTGCTCCACAGCCTCGCGGCGGATGGCGGAAGCCAGCAGGCCGTTGTTCGTCACGGCGTTCATGGCCACGCGGTTGGCGCGCTGGGCGCTGAAATCGGCGTCAAAGGCTGCGATCTGTTCTTTTGTAATTTCCTGAGACATTGGTTTTACGTCCTTTCTTACCACTCATTGTCCGGAGCATCCGCGTCGGCCACCCGGGCGCGCTGGAACATGCTCTCCACCACAGCACAGTATTTGTCGGCCAGACAGACGATAACCGCCTCGCGGCAGGTTGGCATGTGGCGGAACGTCAACGGCCACATGTGGCTCCGGATGATGTTCTGCTCCTTTTTGGTGATCTGGAAATAATTACGGGCATTCACGCAGGCAGACCCCGGGTGGGAGAAGCCGTGCATCTCAAACAGACGGCGCAGCCCCTGGAAACTTTTGCGCTTGTGCCAATCGTACAAATAAAAATCGTGCAGGAAAGCTCCCACCGCCAGGGAGGTCTCATCGGCCCCCAGATGAAAGCGGCGGTTGAGCCAGAAGCTGACCAGCACCACGTTTTTGCAGTGCTGGTAGGTCGTCACATCGCCATGCTGGATAAACTCCCGCATCCGCTGCACTTCCGGGTGCCGTTCATATTTTTCCAGGATGGCGGCAAGCCGTTCCCGTTCCAATTCAGAAAGCTGCATGTGGCAAATTCCCTTTCGCTGTAAAGCCAGAAAAAATCAAATCAGGACCGGAGCTGCACAGGGTTGGAGTTTCCAAAGTTCTCGGCCCGTGTGGGGTTCTCCCGCTTGAGGCTGAAATCCACCAGATACTGCTTGCTGCCGTCGCCCATGGCTTCCAGCTCTGCCAGCTTTGCGTTGGCGGACTCCACATCCGGGTACCACTGGATGAGGAAGAAGTTTTCTTCCTCCACGCCGTAGTACAGCCACTGGCCGTCGGCACGGAGCAGGTCGTCCAGATGATCCACTTCTTCGCCGTCCGGCAGGCCAAGGCCCTCCTCGGCGTAGACATTTTCCGGTTCCACCTGCAGCACTTCGATCACATCAATGGAGCTCTGCAGATACTCGTCCTGGGAGATTCTCTTATCCGAGAGCTCCCAGCCGGTGAGAAACGCCTGCATCATCAAATCTTTGACCGAGATCTTGGTTTCCATATTCATTCCCTCATTCCTGTTTGTCTCCGCTGACCAGTATACGGCAGCCGCCGTGACAAATCAACGGTTTCTTTGTGAATTTTTATCAGAACCAATCTTTAGCCCCCTGCTGAGGGGAGCTCCGCGACACGCCCGCATCCGCGGGATGGAACGGTGAGAGGTTATCCTTCAAATCGAAATCAAAGGTTTCTCCCAGCCATTCCAGCGCCAGCTCCACCCAGTGATGCCGGTGCGCGCTGGCAGCATCCACCTCAGCCGTGCTGATGCTGGTGCCGTGCCGCCCTTTCTCAAACAGATGGGCCTCACAGGGCACGCCTGCCCGGCGCAGAGCGGTCAGCAGCAGGAGGGTGTTTTCCACGGGCACCGTCTGGTCCTCCATGGTATGCCAGACGAAGACCGGCGGTGTGGCGGGTGTGATCTTGTCCTCCAGCGTGAACGGCTGTTGGGCGGCAGGGTCTTCGCTGCCCGCCAGCTGGACAAAACTGCCCCGGTGGGCATATTCCCCTGCCGTGATGACCGGGTAGGCCAGCAGCACCGCATTGGGGCGGTGCATCGGGGTACCATCTGGCAAATCGAGCACCGCGCCGGAAAGAGCCAGGTGTCCGCCCGCGGAAAAGCCGCAGACCGCGATCTTCTCCGGCAGCAGGTTCCATGCTTCCGCACGGGAGCGGAGCAGGCCGATGGCCGCGTTGAGCTGGCGCAGGGGCTGGTAATGCCGCGCGCCCTCCCCTACACAATAAGTAAGGATGGCCGTGTGGTATCCCGCCGCAGCAAACTGCAGGGCCACCGGGTCCGCCTCCCGGGCGCTGACATGGTTATAGCCCCCGCCGGGCACCACGACCACCACCGGGCGGCGCAGCGCATTGGGCATGGCCTGGGCAGCGTCCCGCAGATAGACGGTCAGACTCCCGCCGCCGGGGAGCGGGTATTGTTCCAGACGCATGGCGGTTCCTCCTTGTCTTTCCTCTGCTCCTTGCAGAGCGGGTGTGGTTTGCACCTGCTCATTATAGCGCTTTAACAAAGAGAAGTAAAGCCGGCCTCAAATAATTCTGAACATTTTATGAAACCCCTTGATTTTTGGGCCGCCGCGGTGTATATTAGCACTCGAAAGTTATGAGTGCTAAGGTTTCAAAAGCAATTTGATGCCCGCAGTGCTTAATCTGAGATAAAAGAGGTTTTGGATTATGGCGAAAAAAGAATTTCAGGCCGAAAGCAAAAAGCTGATGGACATGATGATCAACTCCATCTACACCAACAAGGAGATCTTCCTGCGTGAGCTCATCTCCAATGCTTCGGACGCCATCGACAAGCTTTACTATAAGAGCCTGACTGACACTTCTGTCGGGATGAACAAGGGCGATTTCCGCATTCTGATCACCCGTGATAAGGAGAACCGTCTGCTGACCATCTCCGATAACGGCATTGGCATGACGAAAGACGAGCTGGAAAAGAACCTGGGCACCATCGCCCACTCCGGTTCTCTTGATTTCAAGAACGACAACAAGGACGAGAGCATCGATATCATCGGCCAGTTCGGCGTGGGTTTCTACTCCGCGTTCATGGTAGCCGATCAGGTCACGGTCATCTCCAGAGCCTACGGCTCCGAGGAGGCCTGGCAGTGGACTTCCTCTGGCGCGGACGGCTATGAGCTGGAGCCCGCCGAGAAAGACACTGTGGGTACCGACATCATCCTGCACATCAAGGACAACACCGATACCGACAACTACGAGAACTACCTCGATGAGTACGGCATCGTGGCCATCGTGAAGAAGTACAGCGATTACGTCCGCTATCCCATCCAGATGGAGCGGGAGAAGAGCCGCCAGAAGCCCGAACCCGATCCCAAGCCGGACGACTACAAACCCGAGTGGGAAACTTACACCGAGCTGGAAACGCTGAACAGCATGGTGCCCATCTGGAAGAAGCAGAAGAGCGAAGTGACCGATGAAGAGTACGCAAGCTTCTATAAGGATAAGTTCAACGATTACTCCGACCCCGCCCGCGTCATCGTGAGCCGCACCGAGGGCACCGCCAATTACAACGCCCTGCTCTTCGTGCCCAGCCACCGCCCCTATGATTTCTACACCAAGGACTACGAAAAGGGCCTGGCTCTGTATGCTTCCGGCGTGCTTATCATGGAGAAGTGCGCGGACCTGCTGCCCGATTACTTCAGCTTCGTCAAGGGCATCGTGGACAGCCAGGACCTGAGCCTGAATATCAGCCGTGAGATGCTGCAGAAAGACAACCAGCTCAAGCTCATCCACAACGCTCTGGAGAAGAAGATCAAGAACGAGCTGCACGCCATGCTGGCCAACGACCGTGAGAAGTACGAGGCATTCTGGAAAGAGTTTGGCCGCCAGATCAAGTTTGGCGCTTACTCGGATTACGGGATGCACGCCGAGCTCCTGCGCGACCTGCTGCTGTTCTGGTCTGCAAAAGAGCAGAAGATGGTCACCATCCAGGAGTACATCGACAAGATGCCCGCCGAGCAGAAGTACATCTACTTTGCCGCCGGTGACTCCACCGACCGTCTGGCCAAGCTGCCTGCTGCCGAGCTGGTACTGGACAAGGGCTATGATGTCCTGCTCCTGACCGAGGATGTGGATGAGTTCTGCCTGCAGATCCTCCGCACCTATCCCCGCAAGGATGCCGAGGGCAAGGACGGCACCGTGGAGTTCAAGAATGTCAACAGCGGCGACCTGGGCCTTGAGACCGAGGAAGAGAAGAAAGCCGCGGAGGACGCTACCGCCGAGAACAAGCCTCTGTTCGACGCCATGAAAGACGCCCTGAACGGCAAGGTCAAGGAGGTCAAAGTTTCTACCCGCCTGAAAGATCACCCCGTCTGCCTGTCCGCCGAGGGTCCCCTCTCCATCGAGATGGAGAAAGTGCTCTCCAAGCAGCCCGGCAGCGAGGACGTCAAGAGCGATAAAGTCCTGGAGCTGAACGTCAACCACCCTGTCTTCGCGGTGCTGAAAGCCGCCCAGGAGGCTGGCGATGCCGACAAGGTCAGCAAGTACAGTGCCCTGCTCTACGCACAGGCACAGCTCATTGAGGGCCTGCCCGTGGATGACCCCGCCGCTTACGCGGAGGCCGTCTGCAGCCTGATGAAGTAATCCCCCTGAATTTCCGGGGAAGAGTGCTGCTCCCTTGCGCTCTTCCCCGTTCCCCCTCATACTCATACTGGTACTCCCAACAAAAGAACGATTTCCTTTTCCAAAAAGGCCGTGCTCCGCTCTCAGAAAGCGGAACGCGGCTTTTTTTGTTCCCGTGTTCTCCCCACGACCGTATAAAATCCAATCCTCCATATCGGCAGGCCCTGCGCCGCGTCACCGCAAAGAACGGTTCTTTGTGGTTTGTGCCCAGTGCTTTTCCGGTTTGGAGGATTTTTTTGGCCCACTTGCAGGAATTTATGCACAAAAATCCGCCGCAAATTTTTGGCAACTTTGCATTCAGATGCAACAATAACGCATGGTCTTTTGGGCGCGGATTCTTTATTATAGAGTCAGAAAGATTTCCCCGCGGCCTGCCCTGTGGGCTGCGGCTGCAATTTGCACCATTTGTTCAGAGGAGGAACACGCAATGATGAAGCCTATTTCCGTTTGGAAGCAGGAGCTGTCCGGTGGGGCTCACGCTGCCCGGCTGGCAGCGCTCTACTGCTGCGCTCCCGAGCAGACCCCCGCACAGGCCGCCCGGTACGAGGCCGTGCTGGAGGGGCTGGAAGCAACGTTTGGCCCCCATGCTGAGGCAGGGCTGTACAGCGCCCCCGGCCGTACCGAGATCGGCGGCAACCACACCGACCACCAGCATGGCCGGGTGCTGGCGGGCAGCGTCAACATTGATATGATCGCCGCCGCAGGCCCCAACACGCTGGGCCAGCTCCGTGTCCAGAGCGAGGGCTATGACCTGTGCGTCATCGACCTGAATGATCTGGCCGCCCGCAAGGAAGAGGAGAACACCAGTGCCGCCATCCTGCGCGGCGAGTGCGAGGCGTTCCGCCAGCGGGGGGCCAAGCTCTCCGGCTTGGACGTCTACATCTCCTCCAACGTGCCCAAGGGCAGCGGCGTTTCGTCCTCTGCCGCCTTTGAGGTGCTGATCGGTGTCATCCTCAACGATCTGTTCCTGGCCGAGAAAGTCTCCCCCATCGCCATTGCACAGATCGGCCAGTGGGCAGAGAATGTCTACTTTGGCAAGCCCTGCGGCCTGATGGACCAGATGGCTTCCAGCGTGGGCAACATCATCACCATTGATTTTGCCGACCCCGCCAAGCCCGTCGTGGAGCCTGTGCCCGTGGACTTCTCTCAGGCGGGCCTCGCCCTCTGCATCCTGGATTCCGGTGCCGACCACGCCGACCTGACCGACGAATATGCCGCCATCCCCAATGAGTGCCGCGCCGTGGCCGCTGTCTGCGGCGGCGAGGTGCTGCGGGATGTTCCCTTTGAGACGTTTATCGCAAAGCTGCCGGAGTGCCGTAAACAGTGCGGCGACCGGGCTGTCCTCCGCGCGTTCCATATCTATGCGGACAATGACCGGGTGGCAAAACAGGTCGCTGCCCTGCGGGAGGGCGATTTTACCACATTCCTCAATCTGGTGGGCGAATCCGGCCAGAGCAGCTGGGAGTACCTGCAGAACGTGATCCCCGCCGGTTACAAGGAGCACCAGGAGGTGGCCGTGACCATTGCGGCGGCCAAACATTTCCTGGGCGGCAAGGGCGCTGTCCGCGTCCACGGCGGCGGCTTTGCCGGCACCGTACAGGCCTTTGTGCCCGTGGAGCTTCTGGCGGGGTTCAAAGCCAACATGGAGGCCATTCTGGGTGAGGGCCGCTGCCATGTCCTCTCCATCCGCCCGGAGGGAGGCGCAGTCCTGTGAGCGATATCTCTACTGCCATCCAGCAGCTCGTCAACTACGGCCTGGACACCGGCCTTATTCTGCCGGACGATGAAATTTACATCCGCAACCAGCTGCTCATGACCATGCAGCTGGACAGCTTCACCGCGCCTGAGGGCGAAGTGTGCTACACCGACCTGGAATCCATCCTGAAAACACTGTTGGACGACGCCGTCGCCCGCGGTGTCTGCGCGGACAATTCCACGGCCCGCGACCTGTTTGACACCAAACTCATGGGGGTACTCACCCCCCGGCCCAGCATCGTCCGCGCCAACTTTGAGGAGCGGTACGAAAATGAGGGCCCGCAGGCCGCCACCGACTGGTTCTACCAGTTCAGCCAGGATACGGACTACATCCGCCGCTACCGCATCAAGCGGGACCTCAAGTGGGTGACCAGGACCCCCTACGGCGATCTGGATATCACCATCAATCTCTCCAAGCCCGAAAAAGACCCCAAGGCCATTGCAGCAGCCAAGCTGGCCCCCCAGAGCTCCTACCCCAAGTGCCAGCTCTGTGTGGAGAACGAGGGCTACGCGGGCCGGATGAACCACCCCGCCCGCGAGAATCACCGCATCATCCCGCTGACCATCAACGACAGTGCGTGGAATCTGCAATACAGCCCTTATGTCTATTACAATGAGCACTGCATCGTCTTCAACAGCAACCACACCCCCATGAAGATCGAGCGGGCCACGTTCCGCAAGCTGCTGGACTTTGTGGCCCTCTTCCCCCACTATTTCGTGGGCAGCAACGCCGATCTACCCATTGTGGGTGGCAGCATCCTGAGCCACGACCATTTCCAGGGCGGCCATTATGAATTCGCCATGGCCAAAGCCCCCATCGAGAAACCCTGGGTCTTCCCCGGCTTTGAGGATGTGGAAGCGGGCATCGTCCACTGGCCCATGAGCTGCATCCGCCTCACCTGCGCCGATGATGCCCGGCTGGTGGATCTGGCAGATAAAATTCTGACAGCATGGCGCGGCTACACGGACGAACAGTGCTTCGTCTACGCCGAGACGGACGGCGAACCCCACAACACCATCACTCCCATTGCCCGGATGCGGGACGGCAAGTTCCAGCTCGATTTGGTGCTGCGCAACAACATCACCACCCCGGAGCATCCGCTGGGCGTTTACCACCCCCACGCCAAGCTCCACCACATCAAAAAAGAGAACATCGGCCTGATCGAGGTCATGGGTCTGGCCGTGCTGCCCAGCCGCCTGAAGCAGGAGCTGTTCGACCTTGCTGATGTGCTGATGGCACACCTGCCCACCGCAGAGTACCCCGAAGCCCTGCAAAAGCACGCTGCGTGGGCAGAGGAGATCCTTGCAAAGCACCCGGAGTTGAACGCCGACAATGTGCACCTGATTTTGCAGGACGAGGTAGGCCATGTCTTTGCCGAGGTGCTGACGGATGCCGGTGTGTACAAGCTGGACGAGGCAGGCCGTGCAGGCTTTGTGCGGTTCCTGGAGAGTGTGTAAGATGATCCTGGAAGTCTGTGTTGACAGCACGGCCAGCGCCTTTGCAGCCAAACGCGGCGGGGCCGACCGGCTGGAACTCTGTGCCGACCTCATTGTGGGCGGCACCACCCCCAGCCTTGCGCTGGTGCGGCAGGTCAAGGCCGAAACCGGCCTCCCCGTGCGGGCACTGCTCCGCCCCCGTTTTGGCGATTTCTGTTACGACCGCTATGAGCTGGCCCAGATGGAGCAGCTGGCCGCAGAGCTGGTTGCCGCCGGGGCTGACGGCATCGTGACCGGTGCCCTGACACCGGAGGGAGATTTGGATACAGCGGCGCTGCGGCCCATCTATGCCGCTGCCCGCCGTGCCGCGCGGGAGGCCGGACGCCCGGCAGCTTGCACGCTGCACCGCGCCTTTGATGTCTGCCGGAACCCGTTTGCGGCGCTGGAAGCCGCCAAAGAGCTGCAGCTTGCCACCATCCTGACCAGTGGGCAGGCAGCCAATGCCCCGCAGGGAGCGTCCCTGCTCCACCAGCTGGTGCAGGCCGCCGGGAATGACATTGAGATCCTGGTGGGTGCTGGCGTCGGCCCCGCCAACCTCCCGGACCTTGCCGCCCAGACGGGTGCCAGGGCGTTCCACCTCTCGGGCAAAAAAGTCCTTGACAGCCGGATGATATTCCGCCGCGAGGGCGTGCCCATGGGCCTGCCCGGCTTCTCCGAGTTTGACATCTGGCAGACCGATGAAGCCACTATCCGGGAAGTACGAACGATTTTGGATACGATTGCATAAGAAAAGAAGCTCTCCGCGCAGGAGAGCTTCTTTTTGTGTAGATCCGTATAATAATCTCAGACTTTCCGGCGAAGCAGGCTCATGGGAGGCAGCTGCGGGGTGGGGATGGTGTATTTTTCCATCGCGTGGGGGGTGGACTCCATGGCCTCCCCGGCCTCGTTTTTGATCCACTCCGGGGTCAGCGGAATGCTCCGGCCATCCGGGCAGAGGGCTTCCAGCGTATCTCCCAGGCTCCACTTGCCCCGCTGTTGGCAGCTGGCAATGCCATTCTCCCAGCCGTCCACCGTGCCCACAAACTCCCACTCGCGGATGTAGGTGGCGCTGTCGGTGGCCTGACGGGCCTGCTCCCGGCCAAAATAGAAGCCGGGCGAATAGTGGCGGTGGCTGGTGCGGGTCAGCTCCTCCAGCACCTGCTCCGGCAGAGCGAAATCATCGTTGAGCGGGTCGGCAAGGTACTGGTCCAGCGCCTTGCGGTAAGCAGCGGTCACGCTGGCCACATAGTAGAACGTCTTGGCGCGGCCTTCGATCTTCAGGCTGTCCACACCCGCCTTGCAGATAAGGTCCAGGAACGGGGCGGTGCACAGATCATTGGCGTTGAGGATGTAGCTGCCGTTCTCGTTCTCGCCGATCTCATACAGCTGGCCAGGGCGGGTCTCCTCGCTGAGATAGTACTTCCAGCGGCAGGGCTGGGCACACTGGCCCCGGTTGGCGTCACGGCCTGCCATGTAATTAGAGAGCAGGCACCGGCCCGAGACGCTCATGCACATGGCACCATGGACAAAGGCCTCAATTTCCAGTTCCGGCGGGGTCTTGTCCCGCAGGGTAGCAATGTCCTGCAAGGTCATCTCCCGGGCCAGCACCACCCGCTTGGCACCCATGTTGTAGGCAGCGCGGGCAGCAGCCCAGTTGGTGATGCCCGTCTGGGTGGACATGTGGACATCAATGTCCGGGGCAAAGTGCTTGCAGGCGTCCAGCACACCCAGGTCAGCCACAATAAAGGCATCCACGCCCGCCTCCGCGGCGGACTTGATGGCCTCGGGCAGGCGGTCGGCCTCCTCATTGGTGGGCAGGGTGTTCATGGTCAGGTAGACCTTGCGGCCGCGGGCGTGGGCATAGATGACGCCCTCCGCCAGCTGCTCCGGCGTAAAGTTGGCCGGAGCCGAGCGCATTCCAAATTCAGGCAGGCTGCAATACACAGCGTCCGCGCCGTAGTTGATGGCGTACCGCAGGCGCTCCAAATCGCCCGCCGGGGCCAGCAGTTCCGGGATCTGCAACATAACGTTATCCTCTCTTTTTATCGTTCTGGTTCACACAATAAGCTCCCCTTGCCGGGGAGCTTATCGCATTTACTTCAGGCTTTTATTCACGCTGTCGGCCTCGGCGCAGTTTTTCTGGTGCTCCGCGTAGGTCTTGGCGTAGTAATAATGACCACTCTGGTCTGTCACAAAGAAATAGCAGTCCTTGACTTCCGGGTCACACTGGGGGTCCAGCGCCGCCCGGATGGCCGCAAGGCCGGGGTTGGAGATGGGGCCCGCCGGGAGGCCGGTGCAGTTGTAGGTGTCGTAGGCGTCCCGGATATTGGCCGGGATGCTGTCCCACCCGCCGTAATAGGGGGCCACCCAGTTCCACAGATAGTTGTTGTCGGCATCGCTCTGGACATGGCTGGAGGCGTTGCTCTGCAGCTTGGGGTAGGGCGAACCCTCCGCCAGCCGGTTGCGGAACACCTGGGCCACATTATCGTCCTGGTCGTTGCCCGCTTCCTCCTGCACGAACGATGCCAGCGTGATCAGCTCCGGCAGGGTCATCCCCTGCTCGTCCAGCTGCTTGTACATGGCGTCGGTGATCTGCTTGTCAAAGTGGGCGTAGAACGTGGCCACATAATTGTGGACGGTATCGTCTTTCAGAAACTCGTAGGTATCCGGGAAGAGATAGCCCTCGCACTTCAAAAAGCGGTCCGGGGCGTCCTTGTCGTCCGGGACATACTGCCAGAACTTATATTCACTGAAATCGCCGGTGTTGGCCTCTTTCAGGAATTCCTCAGCCGTGCAGAGGCCGGCATCCTCCATCTTCCGGGCCATGGCGATGGCGGTGGTCCCCTCGGGGAACATCAGGCGGACGCTCTCGGCCTTGGCATACTCCGACAACACCTCGATCAGGTCGTTGTAGGAGCTGCCGGGCGCAAGCGTAAACTCACCGTACTGCAATTTTGCGGCGGCTCCCTGTTTGCCCACATACCAGCGGAACAGGCGCGGGGATTTGATCACCCCCGCCTCTTTCAGCGCGTTGGCAATGGTGCCCACGCCGCTGCCCTGCTGGATGCTCACGGTGACTTCCTCGCCCGGCGTGCCGCCGTCGATCTCCCGCTTTGCCATCCAGACACCGCCGCCCGCGACCACGAGCAGCAATACCAGCAGCACCAGAACTATTTTCAGTGCCCCGCCCTTTTTGCGGGGAGCACTGTGGGAATTTTTGTGTGCCATACCCACTCCTTTAACCGTTTTCCAGCATCAACCGCATGTAGCTCTCGCTCACATCAAAGGGTTCGCCCTCAAAGCGGATCATGCCATAGTCCTGCCGGGTGCCCTCGCCCAGGAACAGGTTCTGGGCAGCACCCACCGTGATAACAGCTTTTTCCACGATGACCTCTTTCTCCCGGGCCGCTTCCATCAGTTTCTCGGCAGAACGGTCATCCTCGGCCATCAGCTCCACAAAATAGAGAGTATCCTCCTTGCGGAAATAGATGCCGTAGCCCTGCTCACTGGACACGATGGTGGCACCGCGGGAGTACAGGTCTCCCAGCACCACGGCCATCTTCTCCGGCGTCAGCATGACCGTATCCGGCCAGAAGCGCTCCCGCAGCTCGCAGAGCTTTTTGGCAGTCACCGAGTCAAACTCCGCCTGGCTCCACAGGTTGCGCTCCACTTCCCGGGGCAGGCAGCGGAGGGCAAACGCTTTCTGGAAACCCTTATCCTGCAGCAGCGCTGCCCGCTCCGGGCTGGTGGGCGCGGCCACCGTAAAGCCCGCGCCCCGCAGCTTCTGCTGGGCGCAGAGAGTATCCACCAAACCCGCCAAAATCAGGCTGCCCTGCCCGCACAGGCCAAACAGGTAATTGCCCGGGCGGCCCTGCAGCGTAACCGGCACCGCCAATGCCGCAGCCTCGATCTGGCCGTTTTCTTCGGCCACGTAAACATTCTGTTCCCCGGCAAAACGGTCCATGGCGGTGTTGATAAACTCCGCCGTATCCCCCCGCTCTTTCTGCCAGAGTGCCACCACCGCCGCGCGATCCGACGGCTGCATCAAACGATACATGAATAGGATGCCTCCTTTATTCTCAAATAACCCGCTGGGCCAATTTCCGCACTTCGCTCTGGATGTCCTCGATGCTCCGCATGGCATCGCCCTGGGTGCAGTGGACAGTCTCCCAGCCCAGATGGGCCGCACAGAATTCCGCCGCGTTCCGGCTCCGGGCCAGGTACTCCACGTCTTTTTCGTGGACGTCTTTTTTGCTCTCGTCGCCATGGTAGCGGCCCGTCATCAGCTTCTGGCTCACGGCGGGGTCTACCTGCAGGTAGATGACTTCATCCGGGGCAGGCAGTCCCAGCAGCCGGAACTCATAATCAAACAGCCACTGCAAAAAGCTCTCCCACTGCTCCGGCGGGAGCTTGGAGCACTGGTGTACTGCATTCGATGTGGTGTAGCGGTCCGCAATGATGACGCCGCCCGCCTCGTAAAAGCTGCCCCAGCTGGTTTTGTAACTGGCGTAGCGGTCTACTGCATAGAAGCTTGACGCCGCGTAGGCGTTCACATCATCGGGCTTGTCCCCAAACTGTCCGGCCAGATACATCTTGACCAGGGCGCTGGAATCGCTGGCATAATCCGGGAATGTGATCTCCTGGACATTTTTGCCTGCTTCTTTCAGGTGTTGGGCCAGCAGTTTAGCCTGCGTCGCCTTGCCGCTGCCGTCCAGCCCTTCCAGCACGATGAGGGTGCCCTTTTTTGCATCAGCCATTCTGCGGTTCCCCTTTCAGCGCGGCATACCGGGCACGGACTTCCGCCGTGCGGCCACAGCACATTTTTCCCTCCGGGCAGGGGCCGGAAACGCAGGCCGGGCCCGCCTTGGCAAAGAGGTGGGGTGCCACCGGGTAGACCAGCCGGAGCATCTCTTCGGCCAGTGCCCGGATCTCCCACTGGGCACGGCTGCAACACCGCAGGTGGAAGAAGTTCTGCAAGCTGCGGGCGTTCATCGTCACTACCATTTTCGTCTCGCAGGCGTTGGGCAGCACAAAGCGCGCGTCCTCGTTGGCCTGCTTGGAGGCTTTCGCGCGGGCCTGCTTCTCAGGCATTCCCTCGGCCATGAGGCGGGCGGTATGGCCGTCCTCCAGCTTCTGCACGAGATCAAGATACCGCTGGGCGTCCTCGTTCATACTCTCGATGAACGCTGCCTTTGCCTCGGGGATGGCCTCGATCTCGGGCGGGATGACATAGCGGAAATCGTCCAGCCGGACATACCGCTGGCTCTGGACGCTGAACGACGCAATGCGGTGCCGGGTGATCTGTGCCAGCAGGGTGCGGCTGACTCCCTCAATGCCAAAGGTAAAGCTGGCGTGCTCAATGGGGCTTGCGTGGCCCAAATCACTGAGCATGGTCAGGAAGCGGGCGGTCTTTTCCTCGTCCAGTCCGTCCAGCAGGTCGGTGATATGGGCATCGGAGTAGCAGAGCTTGGCCGCTGCGGCCACCACCTTTTCCGGCTCCGGGGTGTGGGCGATCAATCGAACGGTCATCATACTCTCATTCCTCCGTAATTTTGGTCAGCGGCGCAAAGTTTGCCATGGTCTTTTTGATGCCGACCTTTTCAAAACGAATCTCCACGATCTGGTCCCCGGCAGCAGGCTTGACCGCCACCACCGTGCCTCGCCCGAAGACTTTGTGCTCCACCACATCGCCGGGCTCGTAGTGTTTTTTCGTGTTTGCGTTTGTTTTTGCAGCAGGCGTGCCTGTAAAGTTGATTTGCTTTGCAGGCGTTTTGGGTGCTGCCGGGCGGCTGTAGCCGCTGCCAAAGCCACCGGAACTGCTCGCGCTTCCGCTGTAGCCCGAACCATACCCGGACGAAGAACTCCCCCGCCCGGCGTAACCGGAACCGAAGCCCCGGCTCTCCCCGGCGTTGTACTCCCGGTTCAGGTAGCCGGAACGGTTCCCATAGCCTGTACTGCCACCGTAGCTGCCGTAAGAAGACGAACCGCGGCCCCAGCCCGAAGCCCCGGAATAACCGGAGGCACCGCCGGGCACCGTGTCGCTGTAGTTGCTGCCCCAGCCGCCCAGACGGCTGCGCTGTTCCAGCACCGGGCTGCGGGTCTCTTCCAGATACTCCGGCTCGATCTCCCGCAAAAAGCGGCTGGGCTCATTGCGCTGGGTGCGGCCATACAACATCCGGGTGACGCTGTTGGAGATGTACAGCTCTTTCTTGGCACGGGTGATGCCGACGTAGGCCAGGCGGCGCTCCTCTTCCAGATCAGCCTCCGAGTATTTGCTCATCTCACTGGGGAAGACCCCCTCTTCCATGCCGATCAGGAATACATACGGAAACTCCAGGCCCTTGGCCGAGTGAATGGTCATCAGCACCACCTGGTCGGCACTCTCGTTGTAGTTGTCAATGTCGCTGATGAGGGCGATATCTTCCAGATAGCCCTCCAGCGAGGCCTCCTCGCCCTGCTGGTCACAGTAGTTTTTCACGTTGTTGACCAGCTGGCCCAGGTTCTGCAGGCGGTCTGCCGCGTCCTCGTGGCCCTTGGCGGCATCGGCTTCCAGCATCGCCTTGTAGCCGGTGATCTCAATCACGTCGCTGGCAAACTCGTCCAGCGTCTTATTCTCCAGCGAGTCCTGTAACCGCTCATAGATCTGATAGAACTTATACAGCGGTGCAATGGCCCGGCTGAGCTTCGCGTACTGGTCCGCATGGCGGATGATCTCCAACATGCTCACGCCCTCCTGCCCGGCCAGGTCAGCGATGACGTCAATGGTGGTCGCACCAATTTTACGGGCAGGCTCGTTGATAATGCGGCGGAGACGCACATCATCCCGAGGATTGGCCACAATGGACATGTAGGAGTGGATGTCCTTGACCTCTTTGCGGTCGTTGAACCGCTGGCCTCCCACGATCTTGTGTGGGATACCCGCGCGGGTGAAGTAGCTTTCCAGCGGGGCCGACTGGGCGTTCATCCGGTAGAGCACGGCGTGGTCGGCCAGATGGCCGCCCTCCCGCAGGTGCTGGCCGATGATGTCCGCGATGTGGCTGGCCTCGTCCTGCTCGTTTTCTGCCGTGTAGACCTGCACTTTGTCGCCCTCACCGTTTTGGGTCCAAAGGGTCTTGCCCTTGCGCTCCATGTTGTGCTGGATGACGCAGTTGGCGGCGTTGAGGATGTTGGAAGTGGAGCGGTAATTCTGCTCCAGCCGGATGGTCTTGGTGCCCGGGTAAACGCGCTCAAAGTTGAGGATGTTCTCAATGGTAGCCCCCCGGAAACGGTAAATGCTCTGGTCATCGTCGCCGACAACGCAGATGTTCTTCTCCGGGCCGGTGAGCAGGCTGACAAGGCGGAACTGTGCCACACTGGTGTCCTGATACTCGTCCACCAGCAGGTAACGGTATTTGTTCTGGTAGAAGTCCCGCACCTCTTTGTGCTCGGCCAGCAGCTGGACGGTCTGATAGATCAGATCGTCAAAGTCGAACGCGCCGGCCTCTTTCAGTTTCTTTTCGTAGGCGGCATAAACGCGGGCCGCCAGAGCGCCTTTGGTATCCTTTGCCGGGGTCTGCAGTGCTTCGGCCGGGCTGACGAGCTGGTCTTTCCAGCGGCTCATCTGGTTGATGGCGCTCTTGACCGGGAAGAACTTATCGTCCACGCTCAGCTCTTTGTACACGGTCTTCATCACCCGCTGGGAGTCGTCCGTGTCGTAAATGGTAAAACTGCGGGGATAGCCGATCTCCTCGGCCCAGCGGCGGAGGATGCGGACACAGGCGGAGTGGAACGTGGAGGCAAACACCTCATCGCCCTCTTCCCCGCCCAGCATATTGCGCAGGCGCTCTTTCAGCTCGCCTGCCGCCTTGTTGGTAAAGGTAATGGCCATCACGTTCCAGCTGCGGACCGCGTCCTTGCGGAGCATCCCGTCCAGCCAGCCGGGGGCATCCGTGCCCGTCATAAGGGCGGTGCGCAGGGCTTTTACATCATCCTCCGTTACCTCACGGGGCGTCCAGCTGGAGCCGTGGGCCGAGCCAAACCGGATGAGGTTTGCAATGCGGTTGACCAGCACCGTGGTTTTGCCGCTGCCTGCGCCTGCCAGGATCAGCAGCGGGCCGCTGGTGGTAAACACCGCCGCGCGCTGCATCTCGTTCAGGCGGCCAAACTGCTTTTCAATGTAGGTATCGCGCAGTTTACAAAATTCCTGTTGAAGATTGGTTGCCATGGTTTCACCTGTTCATTTCATCAGAATCATACAAGATATAGTATAACACAAAAGCGCCTGGTTTGACAGTGCTTTGGGCACAAAAAACGCCCACCCACAGCGCTGCCATGGGTAGGCGGAAAATATTTTTTCAGGAAGCTCTTAGCCGAAGATGTTGATGAGGATACCAGCAGCAACGGCAGAGCCGATCACGCCGGCCACGTTGGGGCCCATGGCGTGCATCAGCAGGAAGTTGGAAGGGTTCTCGCTCTGGCCCACTCTCTGAGAAACGCGGGCAGCCATAGGCACGGCGGAAACGCCTGCGGAACCGATCAGCGGGTTGACCTGGCCGCCGGTGAGGGCGTACATCACCTTGCCGCACAGGACACCTGCAGCGGTACCAAACGAGAAAGCGATCAGGCCCAGCACGATGATGAACAGGGTGCGGGAGTTGAGGAACGTGTTGGCGGAGGTGGTGCAGCCGACAGACAGTGCCAGGAAGATGGTGATAATGTTCATCAGCTCATTACCAGCGGTCTTCTGGATACGATCGACAACGCCGCACTCTTTCATCAGGTTGCCCAGCATCAGCATACCGACCAGAACAGCGGCATCCGGCACGATGAGGGAAACGATGATGGCGACCATGATGGGGAAGATGATCCTCTCGGTCTTGGTCACGGTGCGCAGCTGCTTCATCACAACAGTGCGCTCTTTCTTGGTGGTCAGCGCTTTCATGATGGGCGGCTGGATCACGGGCACCAGAGCCATGTAGCTGTACGCTGCCACGGCGATGGAGCCCAGCAGCTCCGGAGCCAGACGGGAGGTGACGAAGATGGCGGTAGGGCCGTCTGCACCGCCGATGATGGCGATGGCAGCGGACTGCTTCTGGGTGAAGTCCACCAGGCCGGTAGCAGCCAGCAGGCGGGCGCCCATGTAAGTACCAAAGATACCGAACTGAGCGGCAGCGCCCAGCAGCAGGCTCTTGGGGTTGGAGATCAGCGGGGCAAAGTCGGTCATGGTGCCGATACCCAGGAAGATCAGCGGCGGGTAGATGCCCAGCTTGACGCCCATGTAGAGCATATCGGCCAGGCCGCCGTTGTTCAGGATCTCGACCCACATCGGGTGCTCGAGGCCGTCACCGACGAAATACTGCATGTGGATCACGCCGCTGCCGGGCAGGTTTGCCAGGATCATGCCAAATGCCATGGGCAGCAGGATCAGGGGCTCAAACTCTTTGACAATGGCCAGGTAGAGCAAAAAGCAGCCCACGCAGATCATCACCGCGTACAGCCAGCCGCCCGGCTCGCCGAACCGCGCGAAACCGGAGCTCTGGAAAATACCGACCAGAGTATTGATAAACTGTGTCATATTTTTCCTCCCGTGTTAAAAAGGTGCGGTGGTGTCGTTGACACCAGCCTTGCCCCAGCCGTTTTTGCCGCGGCGCACTGCCTTGAGCACATACTTGCCGTTGCCCATCGAGTAGATGGCAGCCATGATGGCGGCCACAACATCGGCGGGGATGCCCTGCTCCACCTGGGGTGCAGCAGGAGCCTGTGCGGCAGCGGGCTTTGCGGCGGGCGCTGCAGGCTTTGCAGCTACCGTGGGAGCGGCCTTGGCAGCAGCCTTTTTGCCATTCATGGCGTCAAAGATCTTGCCCTCCAGCGTGATGATGGCCATTAGCAGCACGAGGATCGCGAACACCAGAACGATACCGGTGATAGTCACGACCACATCAAAACCTAAATCCATGGTCTTCCTCCTATTTTGTTTGTATTTTTGCCCTCCGGAACCAACCGGATCACAAAAGCGATTTGAACTTATTATACATTATTTTCCGGGCCGATTCAACAACTATGAACAAAAATCATGCTCAATATTAAGGGATTGTTAAGATCTTGTCCAATCTCAGCGGCTCTCAGCGGCGGCCGATCCGGGGCGTTGCATCGGTAAAACCGGTCTCCAGCTTATCGCCGATGCCAAGGCTCATGGCCGTGCCCAGTGCCACGCAGTTGACGGGGTCGGGCGAGACGGTCACTTCCACTTTCAGCTCCTGGCTCAGGTACTCGGTCAGGCCGTGCAGCTGGGCACCGCCGCCCGTCAGCACCACACCGTTGCGGTAGATATCACCGGCCAGCTCGGGCGGGGTCTTCTCCAGCACCTGATGGGCTGCCGTGCCGATCTGCTCGCTCAGCATCATGACCGGCTCGTACAGGTCGCTGGTGGAAACATTGACACGGACGGGCAGGCCGGTGAGCAGGCTGCGGCCCTTGACCTCCATCGTCTCGTTGAAATCCGCTTTCTGGGGGCAGCAGGCCACATGCTTTTTCAGTTCCTCAGCCGTGCGCTGGCCAATGGCAATGCTGAACTTGCTGCGGACATGCTTCAGGATCTCGTCGTCGTAGTGGTTGCCCGCCACCCGGACACTGGTGGCCTTGACCTTGCCGCCCAGCGACAGCACCGCGATATCCGTGGTCCCTCCGCCGATATCAATGATCATCCGGCCATCGGGCACGGTAATGTCGATGCCGGAGCCGAGGGCCGCGGCAATGGGCTCATCAATGAGGTAGACCTGCCGGGCACCGGCGGCCACGACCGCCTCCACCACGGCGTCGCTCTCAATGCCGGTGATGGCCGCCGGCACGCAGACCGCCACCCGGGGCTTGACCATATGGGAGCTGTACACCTGATTGACGAAGCGGCAGATGAGCTCACGGGTCATGGTGTGGTCACTGATGACGCCGTCTTTCAGCGGGAAAATCGCGGAAATATAGTTGGGCGTGCGGCCCACCATAGCCAGTGCCTTGTCGCCCACCTCCAGCACGGAGTTCTTGCGGGTATCCACGGCCACCACGCTGGGCTGGTTGAGCACAACGCCCTGCCCTGCCTGCGCAATGATGATGGTGGTAGTACCAAGGTCAATGCCGATATCTGTCTGTGCCATAATCCAAAAGTCCTTTCTCTCGTCCCCAAAAATCCTTTTTCTGTATCAAAACGCCCTCGCGGGCCGGGAAATCAAATCATCTTATAGTATAACATAGTGCTTACGCTTTTTCCACTGTAACTTGCTCCGGCGGCAGGGCTTCCTCCAACAGTTTGGCAAGGCCGCTGTACCGCAGGTTCTGGCGCACATTGCTCATCATCCGGTTGACGACATCCCGCCGCCCGGCCACGATGCACAATTTGCGGGCGCGGGTAACACCGGTGTAGAACAGGTTGCGGTAACACAGCCTTGGCGGCACCTGCGCCACCGGCAGGATGACAGCCGGGAACTCACTGCCCTGGCTCTTGTGCACCGTGATCGCGTAGGCGATCTCCAGCTCATTGAGGTTCTCCGCCGGGTAGACCAGACGGCGGTCATCCATCCGAACCACCATCGAGCGGTCACGGGTGTTGATGGATTCCACAATGCCGATGTCGCCATTGTAGGCACCCACACCCTGTTCCCCGCCGACTCTCTGCCAGACGATCTCATAATTGTTGCGCACCTGCATCACTTTGTCCCCTACCCGGAACACCCGAGCCGCGCTCTGCAGCTGGGGCTTTCCTTTCCGGGCCGGGTTGAGCAGGTTCTGCAGCTCCACATTCAGCGCCTGGGTGCCGGTGGGGCCCAGCTTGGTAGGGCAGAGCACCTGGATATCCCGAATGGGGTCAAACCCGTAGCTGCGGGGCAGCCGGGTGGTGACCAGATCACACACCAGCTTCTGGGCGGCATCGCCGTCCGCCTCCAGAAAGAAGAAATCGTCCGTCTTGCCGCCCTTTTGGAGCGGCTCGTTGGAGATGATGTGGTGGGCGTTCTCCACAATGAGGCTCCGCCTGGCCTGCCGGAAGATCTCGTTCAGGCAGACGGTGGGCACCAGCCCGGAGCGGACCACCTCCCCCAGAATGTTGCCCGGGCCCACGCTGGGCAGCTGGTCGGCGTCGCCCACCATGATGACGCGGCAGCTGTACCGCAGCGCCGCAATGAGAGCCTGGAACAGCTTGACATCCACCATGCTCATCTCATCCAGAATGACCACGTCACACTTGAGGAGGTTTTTATCGTTGTGGATAAAGCTGACCACGCCGCCTGTGTAGTCCACCTCCAGCAGGCGGTGGATGGTGGAAGCCTTGCGGCCCGTCAGCTCACTCAGCCGCTTGGCGGCACGGCCGGTAGGGGCGCAGAGGGCCACCCGCTCGGCCTGATTTTCCAGCAGCTGCAAAATAGCGTTCACGGTGGTGGTCTTGCCGGTGCCGGGGCCGCCTGTCAGTACCAGACAGTTTTCGGTCATGGCCTTGCGGATGGCCTCTTTCTGGAGCGGTGCATAGGAAAAGCCCTGTGTCAGCTCCAAAATCTGGATGTTTTTATCCAGATCACGGGTGGTATTCTTCCCCCGCCGGGTCAGCATGGCCAGCCGGTCGGCAATGTCCTGCTCGGCGTCCAGCAGGTCTGGCAGGTAGATATAGGGCACATCCTCGTACAGTTTCACCCGCAGCTCTTCGGTCTGCAAGCAGCGGTCCAGAGCAGACGCCAGCTTTTCCGGCGGCTGGTGGATGAAATTGGAGGCAGTGTCCAGCAGCTGGCTCCGAGGCAGGCAGGTATGGCCGTTGCCCGCGTTGTGGCGCAGGGTGCGCAGGAGGGCAGCTTCCAGCCGCTGGGCGCAGTCCCCTGCCATGTGGTAATACTGAGCAATGCTGTCCGCGTGGCGGAAATCCAGCTGCAGCGGCTCCCCGCAGAGCAGATAGGGGTTCTGGGCAATGGCGTTCATGGCACCGGGGCCAAAGGTGCGGAAGACCTCCATAGCCCGCCGGGGGCTGATCTCAAACTGAGCCAGATAGGCGATGAGCTCCCGCATCCCGAACATCCGCTTGAATTCCTGCTGGATGCGGTCGGCCTTATCCGCCGAGATGCCTGGGATCGTGGTGAGCTGGGCCGGGTCATTGGCGATGATCTCCAGCGCCTGGGCACCGAATTTATCAAGGATCTTGTCCGCCGTCCGGGCACCGATATAAGGCAGTGAGCGGCTGGCCAGGAACGCGTACACGGCTTCCAGATCCTTGGGCATGTCCGTCTCGCACTCCTGCGCATGGAACTGGCGGCCATAGGTGGCATGGTTCTCATATTTGCCCCGGCAGATGACCGTCTCGCCCGCGTGCAGCTCACCTACCACGCCGCAGACCACGGTCATGACACCGCCGCCGGATACCTCGAACACCGTATAGCCGTTGTCTGTGTTTTCATAAATGATGTCCTCCACGGTGCCTTCCAGTTGTTCCAGCTCCTGCTCCATTGGCTCACCTCCCTGTTTCTGGCATAATTATTTATAGTATAACGTTTTTGAGGCGATTTGTAAATCCGGCACAGCAAAAAGCCGCTCACCCCGGAGGATGAACGGCTTGATTTTATGGTTTACAGACTGTTCCGCACTGCGTGTCCCTTCTGATTTTCTTTTTCATTCATCAGCTTTTTGCGCACCACAAAGTACGCCGGGATGAGGAAAAAGCAGGCAAAGAACCAGGCCACCGGGTTGGCGATGCAGGCAGCAAAGTAGCCCCACAGCGGCACAAAGAGGAAGCCCACCATGGCACGGGCCACCATCTCAGCAACGCCCGCAAACATGGCAAGACCCGAATAACCCAGGCCCTGGATGGTGTAGCGGTAGATGATGAGCACCGCCAGCGGGATGTAGAAGACGCTGTTCCAGAAGATGAAGCTCTGGGCGTTTGCCATGATCTCCACCTCGCCGGCGTCCAGGAAGAGGCCAATGAGCAGCTTATCCGCAAAGCGGAGGATGATAAAGGAAGCAATGCTGTACACACAGCCGATGCCCAGCGCCGTGTTGACGCCGCGGTTCACTCGCTTGAGGTCGTGGGCACCCAGGTTCTGGCTGGCATAGGTGGTCATGGCCGTGCCGATGCTCTCCAGCGGGACAGACAGGAACTGTGCGGCCTTGCCGCCGGCCGTCTGGGCGGCCACGATATCACTGCCCAGACCGTTGACGGCACCCTGCAGCACCACGCTGCCAATGGCCGTAATGCTGCACTGCAGGCCCATGGGGATGCCCATATTGCAGAGCTTGAGGCAGTGATCACGGCTGAGTTTTCCCTCTTCTTTGGACCAGCGCAGCTCATGGTAATGCCGGGCAATGTACCACAGGCTGCCAAAGCCTGCCACGGCCTGGCTGAACACCGTGGCAAACGAAGCGCCGAACACGCCCATTTTGAAGACGATGATGCAGAGCAGGTCGAGGCCGATGTTCAGAAAGCTTGCCATCAGCAGGAAATACAGCGGACGCTTGCTGTCGCCCAGAGCGCGCATGAGAGCGCTGGTAACATTATAAAGCAGGGTGAACGGGATGCCCCAGAAGATGGTGCGGACGTAGATGTCCGCCAGGTCGATGATATTGGCCGGGGTATTCGTCCAGACCAGGATGGGCCGGGTGAGTGCCACGGTCACGATGGTGAGCACCACCGCAAAGACGATGCTCAGCCAGACCGTGTTGGCCGTGTAACGGCGCATCTGGCTGTAATCTTTCGCGCCAAACGTCCAGGAGATGGGGATGGAGAAGCCGCAGGCGATGCCATTGACAAAGCCCAGCACCAGATAGTTCAGGCCGCCCACGCTGCCCACCGCCGCCAGCGCTTCCACGCCAACAAAGCGGCCGACAATGATGGTATCGGCCAGGTTGTAAAACTGCTGGAACAGGCTGCCCAGCATCAGCGGCACCGCAAAGGCAAGGATCAGCTTGAGCGGGCTGCCCTGCGTCATATCTTTTGTCATACCATAGCCCCTCCCATGGGCGGTTTTCTTTGCTAAATTTTTGCCGATAAAAACGCCCTGCCGCAGAAAAAGGGCAGGACGTCTTGGTTTCCATGAGTGGTATTATAATCAGGGGACCATTTTTTTGCAAGAGGTTTTACAAAGATTCCCCGGTACAACATTCACAGTCTGCCGCGCAAAAAACTGTTGATTCTGCTCAAGAGATTTTCCAGCATTCTGAAAATCCCGCTTTCAGGCATTTCCAGCCAGCAGATGCAGCTCCCGTTCCAGCTGCCAGCGCAGCCGGGAGGGCAACACCTCCCCTGCCGCGTGCAGGGCGATGGTATCGCCGGAAACTGCTGTTTCCGGCTCTATGGGGAGGGTCACAACCGCCTCGGCACCGCCGCCGGAGCCGGCTTCCAGCGCAAAGCCCCAACCCGCCCGGCGGCAGACCGCCCGGCAGATCTTCAGGCCAGCGCCCGCACCGCCCAGGAAACGGCGGCGGTTCTCCTGCCAGTTGGCCGGGCCTGGCAGGCCGCAGCCATGGTCCGTGACCGTCAGCCGCCAGGCGTCCTCTGCCCGGCACAGACGCAGAACGATCTTTCCGCCCGGGGCAGAAGCCCGCAGCGCATTGGAGAGCAGATGGAAGACCATCAGCTCGGCTTCTTCCGGACTGCCCAAAACCGGGCAGGTGTCCGGCTCGCAGGATACGGTCAGGTGCACTTTTGCCTGCCGGGCCATTTCCTCCCGCAGGGACGCTGCCTGCCGCAGAACACTGCACAAATCAAAACCGCGGCGGGACGGCACCGGGTCCTCTTCCAGCGCCATCAGGTCCATCATCTCGCTCAGGGTGCGCTCCAGCCGGGCGGTCTGCAGCTCCATATCGGCCAGCGCCTGCCGGGTGGGCGCGTCGCCGCTCTCCCGCAGGTGCATCTGCAGATATTCCCGGTTCTGGTCCACGAGCCCAATCGCATGAAAGCAGACAGACTCAAACTCCCTGCGCGGGAACTCCATGCTCTCCGGCTGCTCTTGTGGTGTCTGGCGCATCCCATTGCCTCCTGCCTTTGTGTCAGTATCCGTATTCCTGGCTGATTTGTGCCCGCAGGGTGTAGATCAGCTTGCCTGCGGTCACTTTCTGCCCTGCCAGATGCGTTTTCTCCTTGAATGCTTTCCACGCGGGCATCTGCCGCGTTTCCAGCGCGTCGATCAAACGGCGCAGGCCGCTGTCCACCGCCACGACGGTCACATTGTGGTGCTCGGCCACCCCCTGCAGGATCTCCTTGCGGATGGCCAGCTTGCCTTTGGACTGGCTGGCAATGAGCACCGCCTCGGTGAGGTAATCACAGTTGCTGTCCGGCTGGATGATGCCCCACTCCTGATACATCCGGCCAAAGCGCTGCTCCAGGGTTCCAGACTCCTGCCCGGCCGCCGTCAGCAAACTTGCCAGCAGCTCTTTCAGGCTGCTCTGGCGGATGAGGTAGCAGGGGCCGTCCGGCGAGAGGCTGGACACAGCGGTTCTTTCCCGCCGGGCATTGTCCTGCAGCAGGAGCAGCGGCTTTTGCGGCAGACGGCTCATCCGCTCCAGAAATTCCCGGCTGTCCATATCTTCCAGCGGGCCGCCCAGCACCACGACCTCCGTGTTCCGGCCCTGTTTCAGGCTCTGCAGCAGTTCTTCGCCGCTGCGGTACTCGCTGCACAGGATCTCCGCACTTTGCTCCGCGATATACTGGTGCCACACCCGCAGCTGATGTACATCATAGCTGGCCAGTGCAACGCGCAGCCCGGTGTTCTTCCGCTCACTGCTCACCCGCCGCGCCTCCCTCCGGCCGCCAAAAATACCGCGTTTCCGCTGTTTTTGTCGATCTCATATTCCATTCCTCCCTGCTTGCGGTTTGCGTCGAAATGTGTCTCTACATTTTATAATTCTATAAAGCAGGGGGAGAAGATTCAATCCCAAAAAAGCGTCAAAAAGTGTCGAAATCCTGCATTTGTTGACGCATATCGACGCTTTGTGAATCGCAACAATGCAGTTTGGGGCGTGTCCGGTGTTTTCCGTCAGCGGGTATAATACCCCGCCTCTACACCAAGAATAACATTACCCACCCGCAAAAGCAAGCGCTTCTTCGCAGTTTTCAAACTTTTGTTGTCAAATTTTAGCCGCGCAAAACTTTCCTGTGATAAATCCATGGTTTGTTCACATTCATTTGATAGAATAAGACGGTTATCTTGTTATTTTTCTGTCGGCGCGCGTCCGGCAGACCTCCGGGCAGCCCGGTTTGCAGGGCCGGAAACACGCATCCGGCTCCGGGCCGTTGCCCAGAAAGGCAGGTATATGCTTCAGCTTAAAGAAATCCGCAAGGAATACAAAACAGGCGATTTGGAACAGGTCGCCCTCAACGATGTCAGCCTGAACCTCCGTGACAATGAATTTGTCGCCATCCTGGGCCCCAGCGGCTCCGGCAAAACCACACTGCTCAACATCATTGGCGGCCTTGACCGCTATGATGGCGGTGACCTGATCATCAACGGCATCTCCACCAAGCAGTACACCGACCGTGACTGGGACTCCTACCGCAACCACACCATTGGTTTCGTGTTCCAGAGCTATAACCTGATCCCCCACCAGACGGTGCTCTCCAACGTGGAGCTGGCACTGACCATCTCTGGCGTGTCCGGGGCCGAGCGCCGCCGCCGGGCCGTGGAAGCCCTCAAACAGGTGGGTCTGGGCGACCAGCTGCACAAGCACCCCACCGAGATGTCCGGCGGCCAGATGCAGCGGGTAGCCATTGCCCGCGCGCTGGTCAACAACCCCGACATCCTGCTGGCGGACGAGCCCACCGGCGCGCTGGACAGCGAGACCAGCCTCCAGGTCATGGAGCTTTTAAAAGAAGTGGCCAAGGACCGGCTGGTGGTCATGGTCACCCACAACCCGGAACTGGCTGAGCAGTACGCCACCCGCATCGTCAAGCTGCGGGATGGTGTCATCATCTCGGACACCCAGCCCTACGCCCCGGACGATGCCCAACTGGCCCCGCCCGTCTACAAGAACATGGGCCGGGCCTCCATGTCGCTCTGGACCTCGCTGGCTCTCAGCTTCAACAACCTGCGCACCAAGAAAGCCCGCACCCTGCTCACTGCCTTTGCAGGGTCCATCGGCATCATTGGCATTGCGCT
>QWCV01000902.1_pt1 | contig 33324 bp, 34 predicted proteins | sample 1972621 | NCBI WGS metagenome assembly QWCV01 (sample SAMN09866699, study PRJNA288562) | Human gut metagenome isolate pre2_stool, whole genome shotgun sequencing... | isolation source: gut | host: Homo sapiens | place: USA: California | reverse complement strand
TAAACTGTACCCATGAAAATGGACACGGGGAGAGAGGTGTGTCCCAAGAAGTTGGACAGCACTCAGGGGGAAAATCCCAAACCGTGGACACTTCCGTGGGGACGACAAATGTGCTAGAATGTATCCAAAGACAGGACGCGAAAGGTTGGGTACACAATGGCAAATTTTACAGAAGAGCAAGTAGCGCAGCTCGCCCAAAACAAGAACGTGGCCTGGGTCTCCAAGGCCGGCGTTCAGTTCACGGCCGAGTTCAAGCTCCTGGCCTGGGAGCAGAAGCAGCAGGGCAAGCGGATGCGGGAGATCCTTCGCGAGAACGGGATCGACCCGGACATGCTGGGCAGAAAGCGGATTGAGAACCTCTCCATGCGCGTGAATGATCTCGGCCGCGCGGGCGGCGACTTTTCGGACCAGCGCGTGTACAACGGACGCCCGGCGGCCAACGAACGCCGGAAGGACATGTCGCTGGAGGACCGGGTGCTCTGGCTCACGAACGAGCTGGCGTACACGAAGCAGGAAGTGGAGTTTTTAAAAAAACTGCAAATGGCGAATACGGAGGCTCGGAAGGAATGGGGATCGAAGCACCGGCACGGGTAAAGTATGCGCTTATCCACGAGGCCGTCCAGAGGGACGGAAACCTGCTGAACATCCGGTGGCTGTGCCGGATTGCGGGAGTCACGCGTAGCGGCTATTACGCATGGATCAAGGCCGCTCCGGCGCGCGAGAGGCGGGACGAGGCGGACAGAGAAGACTTCGCGCTCGTTCTGGAGGCGTACCGTTTCCGGGGCCGCTCCAAGGGCGCGCGTGGCATTTACATGCGGCTGCTTCATAGAAATGTGCGGATGAATCTCAAGAAGATCCGCCGCTTAATGAAGAAATACGGTCTGAAATGCCCGATCCGGCGGGGAAATCCCAACCGGCAGATCGCAAAGGCGCTGCGGACCGGCAGTATTGCGCCGAATCTGGTGCAGCGCGATTTCCTCGGTAAGGGCGTCCGGAAGGTGCTGCTGACGGATATCACCTATCTTTTCTACGACGGCGGAAGGTGCTATCTGTCGACGATTCTGGACGCCGCGACCCGCGAAGTCCTCGGCTACCGGCTCAGCGCCTCTCTGGAGGTTGCGTTCGTGCTGGAGACCGTTGATTCCATGATCCGGGAGTACGGCAGCCAGCTGGACGACACGGCCATCGTGCACTCGGATCAGGGCTGTCACTACACCAGCGCGACCTTTATCCGGAAGCTGCGGGACAATCACTTTCTCCAGTCCATGTCCCGCAAGGGCAACTGCTGGGACAACGCGCCGCAGGAGAGCTTTTTCGGCCACATGAAGGACGAGATCCGCGACGCCGTCTCCTGCTGCCGCTCGTTCGAGGAGGTGCAGGAGATCATAGACGACCAGATGGACTACTACAACAACGACCGTTACCAGTGGGACCTGCTAAAGCTGTCACCCCGCGAGTACTACGCTTATCTGACGACCGGGGTCTATCCGCTTCCCATCTACCGCGCAAAAGGCTGAACATGGGTTTACCGCTTTGGTTTCCGGAAGGCAGAAAAAAGGCAGCACTTGACGTACTGCCTTCCGCAAACCCACCCCGGCGCTCGTGTCGCTCCCCAGCACTATCCTCCGGGATGGTAAAGCAGTTCCATCATAGCATGAGGGTTAAATCTTTTCTACCCCTCAGAATTAAAATGTCCTTGACTTGGGGTACACTTCAGTTCATGCGAGGTCGACGTCGACCTTTTTCTCCGCGCGGTACTGCGAGATCATCTCGTTGATGCGGTCGACCAGCTCCGGGATCTGCTCGATGAGGCGGTCAGCCGTCGAGGTCGCAGGCTCAGTGATCGGGAGCATACGCACCCGCTCGCCCTGCAGCACCAGAAAGGCAACCGGGACGATCTTCACGCCGCAGCCCGCACCGCCGCCGAACGGGAGTGCAGAGGCGGCTGCCTTCGGCTTGAGATCGCTGCCGCCGGAAGCCATGGCAAAGCTGATCTTGGAGATCGGGATGAGCGTCGTGCCGTCGCCCGTGGAAATGGGCGTACCGACAACGGTGTTGGCATCGACCATCTCGCGCACCTTCGCCATAGAGGCGCCGAGAAGCTCCGAAACATTCTGACTCATGATTCTGTTTCCTCCTCCTGCTGCGGCAGTTCCTGTTTGCCGAACTGCATTTTTTCGATCTCCGGCAGCTCGTCCAGCGATTCCAGACCGAACGTGCGCAGGAAATCCGGTGTCGTGCGATACAGAATGGGCCGTCCGGGCACATTCAGCCTGCCGCACTCCTCAATGAGGTGCTTATTGAGCAGCGCGCCGACGGAATAGGCACTGTCGACGCCGCGGATCTGCTCGATGTAGGCCCGCGTTGCGGGCTGATAATAGGCGATGACCGTCAGGGTCTCCAGCTGTGCGGACGAAAGCCGGGGCGGCTTGCGTGTTTCCAGTGCTCGGGTCACATAGGAGGACATCTCGCCCGAGGAGCACATCTGATAGGCGTGCTCGAGGCGCAGAATACGGATGCCGCGCCGCTCGTAGGACAGGCGGTCCATCAGCGAACGCACGGCCTGCTCGGCCTCGTCCGGGTCGCATTCAGCGGCCATGGCAATGCGTTCGAGCTCGACCGGCTCGCCCGCCGCAAACAGGATGGCCTCAGCTACCCGTTCCAGCTCCGTCTGTTCCATGTTCTACCCTTTCCTCCGGCATTTTGCAAAAGCGGATGTTCAGATCGTCGTCGCCGTCCTCCAGCCTGACGGAATGCACGCGGCAAAGCTCCAGTACGGCGAGGAACGTCGCAACGATCTCGCTGCGCGAGCGGCTGCCGCGGAACAGCGCGCAGAATTTCTCCACGCCGCGCATCAGCAGCTGCTTGAGCACCTGCGCGGCCTTCTTTGTCACGGGATACGGCTCTAAGCCGACGATGCCCTGAAAATTCGAGAGCTTCGGCGGCAGACGCCGCTCGCTGCGCTCTGCCATGGCCGCCATGGCGCGCAGAAGATCCTGCGGCTCGTGGCGGTAGCGATAGGTCGCGTCCGGACGGAGCGGCTGCGGCGCATGTGGAAAAAAACCGTTGCCGATGTCGCTGCGCGGCTCAAGGAAGGCCACAGCCGTGCGGATCTGCTCATAGGCCTCCGCACGCTGCTTTTCCTCGAGCGAGCGGATTAGAAGCTCCATCTCGCTCATGGCCTCCTCACGCTCGGCGGCGGAGAGCAGCATCTTTGTTTTGATGAGCATGAGATGGGACGCCATGGCGATGAATTCGCTGGCGATCTCCATATCCAGCCGCTTCATCTCGTCGAGATAGGCCAGATACTGCTCCAGAATGGACGTGATGCTGACGTCCTGAATTTCGATCTTGTTTTTGCTCAGCAGAAGCAGGATGACGCTCAGCGGACCGTCAAAATCTGCGGGCAGCTCATCGCGCGTGTGCATGACGCCCGCAAGATGATAGGTTGGTTCTTCCATGCGCCTCCGGCTCCTTTCACTTTAGAGTATACCATTATTTTAGGAAAATGGCAACCCACAATCCTTAGCCGACTGCGTCAAATATGGCGCGCACAAGGGCCTCGCGGCCGGTCCCCTTCTCTGCGGAGAACGGCAGCAGCGGCGTCTGCTCGCCAAGCTGCAGCGTTTCGCGGATGCAGGCAAGGTTCGGCTCGATCTCACGCGCCTTCAGCTTATCGAGCTTGTTGGCGACGACGAGAAACGGCCGTCCGGTGCTGCGGAACAGGTCTGCCATGACGCAGTCGAGCTTCGTCGGCGCATGGCGCGCATCGACGATCATGACGCCGAGGGCGATGGGCTCCGGTTCGGCAAAATAGGCCTCCATGAGCTTGCCCCAGCGTTCCTTTTCCGATTCAGCGACCTGCGCATAACCATATCCCGGCAGATCGACGAAGTGCGCCTTGCCGTCCACGCGGAAATAGTTGATGTGGACGGTCTTGCCCGGCTTCTGACCGACGCGCGCAAAATTTTTGCGCTGCAGCACGCAGTTCAGCACGGAGGATTTGCCGACGTTTGATTTTCCGGCAAAGGCGATCTGCGGCAGGCCGTCGTGCAGGAACGCACCGGCCTGCGCCGCAGATTTTACAAATTCCACTCGCTGTAAATTCATCATTGGCGGATCCCCTGATTCGGCTGGGCTGTGTCATGCTGCGCGACCGGGAGGACGCGCTCCGTGGTCTTGCGCACCGCAGGCTCCTCCTGCACGGGGCGGACGAGCGCGGCGTCCAGCACGGCGTCGGCATGGTCGACGAGCAGGAAGTTGAGCGCGCGGCGCACCGTCTGGTCGATCTCCTGCAGATCCTTTTCGTTCTCGTGCGGAATAATGACGGTCTTGACGCCGTGGCGCAGCGCTGCCATGGTCTTCTCCTTCAGGCCGCCGATGGGAAGCACGCGGCCGCGGATGGAGATCTCGCCCGTCATGGCGATATCACGGCGGACCGGCGTCCCGCTGAGCGCGGAGGCCAACGCCGTGCATACGGCGATACCGGCAGACGGGCCGTCCTTCGGCACGGCACCCTCCGGGAAGTGGACATGGATATCGCGCGTCTTGTAGAAGTCGGACGGGATGTGCAGCTGCTCAGCACGCGTGCGCAGATAGCTCACGGCCGCCTGCACGGACTCCTTCATCACATCGCCGAGGTTTCCGGTCAGGATGAGCTTGCCGCTGCCGTCCATGACATTGCACTCGACCTCGAGAGTCTCACCGCCGACGGAAGTCCAGGCAAGGCCGGTCACAAGACCGATTGGATCGGTCTCCGGCAGCTTATCCGGCAGGATGCGGCGCGGGCCGAGGAAGCTCTCCAGATTCGTGCCCGTCACGGTCACGCGGCGCGGGGCCTCGTCTGAAAGAAGCTGCACGGCGCATTTGCGGCAGAGCTCTCCGAGCTTGCGCTCGAGATTGCGCACGCCGGATTCGCGCGTGTAGCAGCGGATGATCTCGCGCAGGGCATCGTCCGTCACGCGGACCTGCGATTTCTTCAGGCCGTTTTTCGCGAGCTGGCGCGGCAGCAGATGGTCGCGCGCGATGCTGCGCTTCTCCTCGTCCGTATAGGAGCCGAGCTCGATGACCTCCATACGGTCGAGGAGCGGACGCGGGATGGTGTCGGCCGTGTTGGCCGTCGTGATGAACATGCACTCGCTCAGGTCGAACGGAATTTCGAGGAAATTATCCCGGAACGTTGCGTTCTGCTCCGCATCGAGCACCTCGAGCAGGGCGGATGACGGATCGCCGCGATAATCGCTGCCGAGCTTGTCAATCTCATCGAGCAGCAGGAGCGGATTGTGCGTTCCTGCCTGCTGCATGGCAGTCAGGATGCGGCCGGGCATCGCGCCGATATAGGTCTTGCGATGGCCGCGGATCTCGGCCTCATCATGCACGCCGCCGAGCGAGATGCGGGCAAGCTTCCGGTTCAGAGCGCGGGCCACGCTCATGGCGATGGACGTCTTGCCGACGCCCGGAGGGCCGATGAGGCAGATGATCTGCCCCGGCTGCTCCGGAGCAAGCTGGCGCACGGCCAGAATTTCCAGAATGCGCTCCTTCACCTTCTCAAGGCCGAAATGGTCCTCATCGAGGATGCGGCGGGCGATGCGGATGTCCGTGCGCTCGCGCGTGCGGGTATTCCACGGCAGTTCGAGAGCGACGTCGAGGTAATTGCGGATGACGCTGGCCTCGGCGGAGCCATACGGCTGCTTTTCCAGCCGCTGCAGCTCCTTGTGGAGCTTCTCGTCGGCCTCCTGCGGCAGGTGGAGCTTCTCAATCTTCTCGCGGTATTCATCGATCTCCGCGTCCTCGTCGTTTTCGCCGAGCTCGCCGCGGATGACTTTGAGCTGCTCACGCAGATAATAATCGCGCTGGCCCTTGTCGATGCTCTGCTGCGTCTTCTCCTGCAGCTGGGCCTCGAGGCGCAGGACCTCCAGCTCCCGCGCAAGCAGCCGGTTCGCCGTTTCCAGACGGCGCACCGGCGCAAGCTGGGACAGAACGCGCATTTTTTCCTTATAGTCATAGGATGCCGCCTGCGCCGTCATGTCGGCCGCAGAGCCGGGATCCTTTTCGGACAGCAAATGGAGCATGATGTCCTGCATCGGGCGCTGCGACAGCTCCGCATATTCGCCGAACAGCTCGATGGCCTGCCGAAGCAGGGCCTCCGTGCGCGGCGTAATGCTCGGCGTCTCCTCCTCGGGGATCGACTCGACGCGCGCCATCATGCAAGGCGCCGTCTGCAGCATTTGCGTGGCACGGGCGCGGTATTCGCCCTGCACCAGCACACGCACGGTGTCGCCGGGGATCTTCAGGACCTGCAGGACATGGGCGACCGTGCCGATCTCATAGAGATCGCCGAAGCCGGGATCATCCTGCTCGATCTCCTTCTGGGTCACCAGAAAAATGTGCTGGTCGGCGTTCATCGCCGCCTCCAGCGCGCGAACGGACTTCTCCCGCCCCACATCAAAGTGCATGGTTGCCTGCGGAAAAAGGACCAGCCCGCGCATGGCAAGCACCGGCATCCGTTCAGACAAAATCAGTTCGTTCATAGTTCTCCTTCCTCCCCGCCGGATGCGGGGACGGACCACAAAAGGGGCGCACAGACACCCAAGTGTCCGCAACGCCCCCTTCTGTGTCTTGTTATCCTGCGCTCGGACGCTTCCGGCGCGCAGCGCCGGCCTTGTGCCGGATCTCCGGCTCGCTTCCGTCCTCCACGCAGGCGCGTGTGATCAGGACCTCGGAAATCGTGGGATCCGAGGGAATGTCATACATGACCTTCGTCATCACGCTCTCCAGCACGGCGCGCAGACCGCGCGCACCGATCTTGCGGTCGATGGCCTTCTGCGCAATGGCGTCGAGCGCCGCATTTTCAAATTCCAGCGTCACGTTGTCCAGCTCGAGCAGCTTGCGGTACTGGCGGCACAGCGCGTTCTTCGGTTCGGTCAGGATGCGCACGAGCTCTTCCTTCTTCAGACTGCCGAGGGTCGTGACGACCGGCAGACGGCCGACCAGCTCCGGGATGATGCCGAATTTCAGAAGATCGTGCGGCTGCACCTGCCGGAACAGCTCGCCGACGTCCTGCTCCTTCCGGCTCTTCAGCTCTGCGCCGAAGCCGAGGCTGCTGCGGTCCACGCGGCGCTCGATGATCTTGTCGAGGCCGTCAAAGGCGCCGCCGCAGATGAAGAGGATGTTCGTCGTGTCGATCTGGATGAACTCCTGCTGCGGGTGCTTGCGGCCGCCCTGCGGCGGCACGTTCGCCGTCGTGCCCTCGAGAATTTTCAGCAGTGCCTGCTGCACGCCCTCGCCGGACACGTCGCGCGTGATGGAGGTGTTCTCGCTCTTGCGGGCGATCTTATCCATCTCGTCGATATAGATGATGCCGCGCTCCGCCAGCTCGACGTCGAAGTCTGCCGCCTGCAGCAGGCGCAGGAGAATGTTCTCGACATCCTCGCCGACATAGCCCGCTTCGGTGAGCGTGGTCGCATCGGCGATGGCGAACGGAACGTTCAGGATCTTGGCGAGCGTCTGTGCAAAGAGCGTTTTGCCGCAGCCCGTCGGGCCGATGAGCAGGATATTGCTCTTCTGCAGCTCCACATCGGAGTCGCCGCCGTAGAAAATGCGCTTGTAGTGGTTATACACCGCGACGGACAGGGCGATCTTCGCCTCATCCTGACCGATGATATAACCGTCCATATATTCCTTGATCTCTTTCGGCGTGGGCAGATGATCGGGCACGGCCAGCTCGGAGCTGCCGGTCTCATACATCTCCTCGTGCAGGATCGTGCTGCACAGCTCCACGCATTCGTTGCAGATATAGGCATTCGGTCCGGACATGATGCGCTTGACCTGTGCCTGCGTCTTGCCGCAGAAGGAGCATCGGATGAGTTTTTCTGCCAAATTGTCTTCCTCCTCGGGTTTAGCGCTGATAGATCACCTTGTCCACGATGCCGTATTCCTTCGCCTGCTCGGCCGTGAGGAAATGGTCGCGCTCGCAGTCGCGGGCGACCTCTTCAACGGGTCTGCCGGTGTTCTTCGCCAGAATTTCATTCAGACGGCGCTTCACATCCGCGATGCGCTGGGCGTGGATCTCGATATCCGTGACCTGACCCTGCGCGCCGCCGGACGGCTGATGGATCATGATCTCCGCGTTCGGCAGGGCGAGGCGCTTGCCCTTCGTGCCGGACGACAGCAGGAACGCGCCCATGGACGCGGCCATGCCGATGCAGATCGTGGAAACATCGCACTTGATATACTGCATGGTGTCATAAATCGCAAGTCCGGCCGTTACCACGCCGCCCGGGCTGTTGATGTAGAACTGAATGTCCTTGTCGGGGTCCTGCGCCTCCAGATAGAGAAGCTGGGCGACGATCAGGCTGGCGGTCGTATCGTTGACCTCCTCCGACAGGAAGATGATGCGGTCGTTCAGAAGGCGGGAGAAAATGTCATAGGAACGCTCTCCGCGGCTCGTCTGCTCGACGACATAGGGAACCAAACTCATAATCATGCTCCTTTCTGCGTGCATTCCCGCCGGGGTCACCGGCGGGAGTGCGGATCGCCTGCCGCAGCAGGAATCAGAAACATTCTAACCGCTCTGCAGGCAGATTATTCCTCGGAGGCAGGAGCCTCTTCGGCGGCCTCAGGGGCCTTGGGTGCAACGGCGACAGCGGAGTCGGCGATGAGACGGGCAGCCTTGCGCAGCTTGAGATCGCTCTTCAGGCCGTCGGCGTTCAGGGCCTTCTTGACGTCGTCCAGCTCCATCTTGTAGCTCTCGGCGAGCTTCTTGTACTCTTCCTCGCACTCTTCCTCGCTGACCTCGATGTTCTCGGCGGCAGCAACGGCGTCCAGCAGGACGTTCGTGCGGACAGCGGCCTGAGCGGACGGGCGCAGGCTGTTTCGGATGGCGTTCATGTCGCCGCCCATCATCTGGGCATAGGCCTGCAGGGAAGCGCCCTGGGAGCGGAGCTCATAGTCCATGCGCTCCATCTCCTGATCAAGCTCCTCGTCGATCATGCTGTCGGGGATCTCGACGGTCATGTTGGCGGCAGCCTTCTCGACGGCGGCATTCTCAAATGCGCGATCGATGCCGGCCTGCTTCTCGTCGCGGATGCGCTTCTCGATGTCGGCGCGCAGCTCGGCGACGGTGTCGAACTCGGAAACATCCTTGACAAACTCGTCGTCCTTCTCGGGAACGACGGTCTCCTTGACCTCATGGACCTTGACCTTGAAGACGACGGGCTTACCGGCAAGCTCCTCGGCGTGATAGTCAGCCGGGAACGTGATGTCGATGTCCTTCTCCTCACCGGCGCTCATGCCGGCGACCTGCTCCTCAAAGCCGGGGATGAAGGTGTGGGAACCGAGCTTCAGCTCGTAGTTCTCGCCCTTGCCGCCCGCAAAGGCCTTTCCGTTCTCAAAGCCCTCGAAGTCGATCACGGCGGTGTCCCCCTCCTGTGCCGGGCGGTCGACCGTGGTGATGCGGGCAACGTTCTGGGCCATGCGGTCCAGCTCGGCCTCGACCTCGGACTCCTTGACCTCGACCTCGGCCTTCTCGATCTCGAGATTCTTATATTCGCCAAGCTCAGCAACGGGATACAGATCCGTCACGATCGTCAGCGTGACGGCGCCGTCGTCGGCGATGTCCATCTTGGAAACGCTCGGGCGGCCGACGGGACGGATGTCCTGCGTCAGGACGGCATCCTTGTAGATATCCGGGAACATATCCTCGACAGCGTCCTCAAAGAAGACATGCTTGCCATAGGCAGCCTCGATGACCATACGCGGAGCATGACCCTTGCGGAAGCCGGGGATCATGATATCCTTGCGGTACTTCAGATAGGCGCGGTTCAGGGCAGGCTCCAGCTCCTCACGGGTCAGTTCCACCGTAACGGATGCGCGGGTCGCTTCTTTCTCTACGCTTTTGACATTCATTTCTAACATCCTCCTATGTGCTGCGCCGGTCGGCGCGCATTGATACCTTGATGAATCCGCACTATTTTATCAGACTATTCACAAAAAAACAAGTCGATTTTGTGAATTTTCGGTTTTTCCGCAGGAAAATTACAGGGAAAATATTCAGCGAAGCCGGATCGGGGCAAAATTCGTATAATCCGCAGCGCAGAGCCGGTAGGTCACACCGTGGTGCTCGCCCTCGATGGCAAGGCGGTGGCTGCTGCCGTGCAGGTGGCCGTAGCAGCATTCCTTCACGCCGTAGCGCTCGAGGAGCGCCAGAATTTCCGGGCATTCGTAGCCGCGGTAGCGCGGCGGATAGTGCAGAAAGCACAGCTTTTCGGGCGTATCTCCCGCCGCGCGGAGCGAGGCCTCCAGACGCAGCAGCTCCCGCTTGAAAATTTTATCGTTATGACTGCCGTCCGGCGCGTCCTCTTCAAAGAACCAGCCGCGCGTGCCGGTCAGGGCGATGCCGTTATAGAAATAGCAGTTGTTATTCAGCAGATACAGGTCCGGAAAGCCGTTTTCCTCGCAGAAGCGGTAGAATTTCGCGGCCGTCGTCCACCAGTAATCGTGATTTCCCTTGACGATGATCTTCCGCCCCGGAATGGCGGCGATCATGGCAAAATCCTCGCGCGCGCCGTTCAGGTCCAGCGCCCAGGACAGGTCCCCGAGCAGGACGGTCGTGTCCTCCGGCCCGATGACGGACAGGCCTTCGCGGAGCTTGTCTACATAGCCGACCCACGCGCCGCCGAAGACGTCCATCGGCTTGTCGCTGCCGAGGGAAAGATGCAGGTCTCCAATCGCGTAAAGGGCCATCCCTCACGCTCCTTTCATTGCAGCAGTTGCAGAAGGTTCCGGAAAAAGATCCGGTCGAGCAGGTCCGCGGGATAGCCCGCAGCCTGTAAATACGCATATAATGAAGCCCACGAGGAGACGTCCGTAAAGCCGCGCGCCAGCTCGTCGCAGCCGTCGAGGTCGCCGCCGAGGGCCACATGGTCCTCGCCGCAGAGCGTGAGCATGTGCTCCAGATGGGCGCGCAGCGTGTCGAAATCCGCTCTCCCGCCGAGGAACGGCGGATAGAGGTTCAGGCCGACCGTGCCGCCGGTCTGCGCCAGCGATCGGAGCTGATCGTCCGTCAGGTTCCGCGTATAGCCGCACAAAGCGCGGCAGTTGGAATGGCTGGCCAGAATGGGAGCCTGCGTGCAGTCCATGAGCTGCCAGAACGCAGTTTCGGACAGATGACTCACATCGATCCGCAGACCGAGCCGCTGCGCCTCCCGGACAAAGTCGCGCCCACGCGGCGTCAGGCCATGCGCGGAGCCGTGCCAGCCCGCAAGCGCGTTGTCGGCATTCCACGTCAGCGTGAGCATGCAGAAGCCCTGCTCCCGCAGCCATTCGAGTCTGCCCGGTTCGCAGCCGATGACCTCGCAGCCCTCCACGGACAGCAGTGCGGCGCTCCTCCCCTGCTCCGTCAGGCGCAGGGCCTCCGCGCCGTTTGCGGCAAAGCCGATGCGGCTGCGGTTCTTCTCCACCTCGCGGCACAGGAGGGCCAGCGGCTCCGTCAGCAGGCGCTCCGTCCCGCCGCCAGGCCGGCCGGCGTTGCTGCAGAACGCAAAGACCTGGGCATAGGCCTCCAGTCCGGCCGCTTTCTGCAGGTCGATGTGGCAGGAATTCCGTTCCAGCCCCTCCCCGCGCGTCCAGAGCTCATAGGCGGTGTCGCAGTGTCCGTCAAACAGCTTCATGAAAATGCATCCTCCAGATGCCGGATCTCCGGCCGCTTTGTCTCCGTGCCAAAAGGCGCGTAGACCTCGATCACGTCGAAGCGCGGCTGCTTCGTCTGCTCCGGGTGCTCACATAAGTACAGTTCCGCCGTGCGGCGGATGCGCTCCTGCTTGTGCCGGTCGACAAATTCCAGCGCTTCGGCAAATGCGGCGCTTTTGCGCAGCTTGACCTCGACAAAGACGAGATAGTCGCGGCTTTCCGCGATCAGGTCGATCTCGCCGAGTCGGCAGCGGTAATTCGCCGCCACGATGGTATAGTGCCTGCGGCGCAGATAGGCCGCGGCGGTCTCCTCGCCCCAGCGGCCCGTCAGATCATTCCGCATGGAGATTCTTCAGGAACGTGCGGCGATGGATGGGGCATGGGCCGAATTCGCGCAGCGCCGCATAGTGCGCGCGCGTACCGTAGCCCTTGTGCGTGGCAAAGCCGTACTGCGGATATTTCTCATCCATTTCCAGCATGAAGCGGTCCCGCGTCACCTTGGCCAGAATGGACGCAGCCGCGATATTGGCGCTCAGGCTGTCGCCCTTGACGATCGTCTGCACGGGAAGGCCGAAGTCCGTCTCGCGGTTGCCGTCGATCAGGGCGATATCCGGCCGCACCCGGAGCTGGTCCATGGCGCGGCGCATCGCGAGGAACGTCGCCTGCAGGATGTTGATCTCGTCGATCTCCAACTCGGAGGCAAACGCGATGCCGTAGGCGAGCGCCTGCTCCGTGATAATGTCATACAGCGCCTCGCGGCGCTTGGCCGTCAGCTTTTTCGAGTCGTTCAGGCCGGGAATGTCCAGCCCGCGCGGCAGGATGACTGCCGCAGCGCACACCGGCCCGGCCAGCGGGCCGCGCCCGGCCTCGTCTACGCCGCAGACCGTCTCATAACCCGCCTCCCAGCAGCGGTTTTCGTAATTCCAAAGTTCCGTCATGCCAATTCCTCATTTATCTTAAGCAATACCGCACAATTCAGCAAGCGCATTCGGCGAAAAATGTCCGGCGAAGGCCGAAGGAGAATGATGCAGTGTTGCCCTTAGTCATCCGGTGTGAAGCTCAGGCGCTGATGCAGGCCGTCCGCCACCACGTCGAATATGATGCTGCCGTCTTCGTTGTCCGTGCGGTCCATCGTGACGTCCTTACCGCGGCAGTATGTCCGCGCGACGGCCTCCGGGTCCGAGGTCTCCACCTCACTGACGAACACGTCGCGCATCTGGTTGTTGCTGCAGAGATTGAAGATCTCGCGGATCAGTTCGTAGCGCATGCCTCTGTCCTTTCCGGAGGGTCCTCCAGCGTAAAGCGGCCGATCTTACAGCTGCGGTATTCCTCCAGCAGCACACGCGCCATGCGCTCCGTGTCGATCTCGCCGCGCGCCAGCAGGAAGCCGCGGCGGCGGCCCGCCTCAGTCAGCAGATCATAGCCGGAGGCGTCCTCCGGCGGGTCGAGCTTATAGCGGGCGCGCATGGCCTCGGGGTAACGCGCCCAGAGCATGGCCGCCAGATGGCAGGCCAGCGTTTCCACATCCAGTACGTCGTCCTTGACCGCGCCGGTATAGGCCAGCCTGCGGCCGACCTCCTCATCGTCGAATTTCGGCCAGAGGATGCCCGGCGTGTCGAGCAGCAGAAGGCCGCTGTCCACTGTGACCCACTGCTTGCCACGCGTGACGCCGGGGCGGTTCTCCGCCTTTGCGCCCTTGCGCCCGGCGATCTGATTGATGAAAGTCGATTTTCCCACGTTCGGGATGCCGACGATCATCAGCTTCAGCGCGCGGCCGGTCTGTCCCTTGTCCGCATAGCGCTGCAGCTTCTCCGCCAGCATGGAGCGGACGGCGGGCACGAAGCGGTCGATGCCGCGGCGGCTCTTGCAGTCCGTGCGCACAACGGTCATGCCCTGCGCCTGCCAGTAATTCTGCCAGACGTCCGTAGCGGCCGGATCGGCCAGATCGATGCGGTTGAGGATCATCATGCGGGGCTTCTGCCCGCAGATGGCGTCAATGTCCGGGTTCCGGCTGGAAAACGGGATGCGTGCGTCCACGATCTCGCAGACGGCGTCCACGAGCTTGAGGTCAGCCTCCATATTCCGCCGGGTCTTTGTCATGTGGCCCGGATACCACTGGATATTCATGCGGTCATCCATTGTCCAGCGCTCCGATCCGTCCAAAGTCCCGCGAAGCGCTCTCGCCGCACCCCGGGAACAGGATGCACAGCACCTTGCCGATGACCTGTGATTCCTCGATCTGCCCAATGGAGGCATAGCGGCTGTCAGCAGAACGGTTGCGGTTATCGCCCATCACGACGAGGCAGCCTTCGTCCACGGTCAGGGGGAAGCTCGTGCGGTCATAGTAGGGCAGCACCATCGGTTCCAAGATATAGGGCTCGTCCAGCGGCTCGCCGTCGACGTAGACCGTGCCGTAGCCGTTTCCGTCGTAGAGGATATCCACGGTCTGACCCTCCGTTGCAATAACGCGCTTGACGATCGGCTCGCCGTTTTCAAAGCTCTCCTTGCGCGCGACGATGACGTCGCCCTGCTCGAGGTCGCCCATAAACAGATTGCTCAGCAGTGCCACATAGTCGCCGTCCTGCAGCGTCGGCATCATGGACGGTCCGTCCACGCCGACGAGACGGACGAAAAACACAAACACGATCGTGATCGCGGCCAGAATATAGACAAGGTCATGCAAAAGCGAGTAGCAGTCATAGAGCGGATTTTTCGGTTCCTTCTTCGGAGTCTGCTCCTGCAGGTCCTCCATCGGCTGCTCCGCGTCGAAATTCTCCATCAAAGTCATCCTTCCTGTCTGGCGGCAGGCCGCCATTCATTCAGGATAAATTATACACCAACTCGTTCCAGAAATAAAGCCCAAAAAACGGAGCTGCCGCAAATCCATGCGGCAGCCCCGAAATGGCGGTCGATAAAAATCAGAGATCCTTCAGCCGTGCTTCGCTCTCCTCGAGCTGACGCAGCAGGGCGGCATACTTTTCGGCCTTCTCCTGCTCTGCGCGGACAACCTGCTCCGGTGCCTTTGCGGCAAAGCCCGGATTGCCAAGCTTGGCCTGCACACCGGCAAGGCCCTTCTGGACCTTCTCCTTCTCCTTGGCGATGCGGGCAAGCTCCTTGTCCACATCCACAAGCTCCTCCATCGGCAGGAACAGCTTGGCGTCGTGCGTCACGCAGGACACCATGGAGCCATGGCCCTCCGGCTCCTCACCCAGAACGACGACGCGCTCGGCATAGGCCAGACGGGTGATGAACGGGATACCAGCAGAGAACAGATCCTGCTTCTCCGTGACGATATAAAGCGTCGTGCGGCGCGCGGGCGGCACGTTCATCTCGGCACGGCGGTTGCGCACGGCGCGGATGGCCTGCATGATGCTCTCCATGCCGTCCTCCTCCGCCTGGAAGCAGAGATCCTCGCGGTACTTCGGCCATGCGGCGACGATCAGCGCCTCGCCCTCGTGCGGGATGGCCTGCCAGATCTCCTCTGTGATGAACGGCATGAACGGGTGCATCAGGCGCAGGATCTGGTCGAGCACATACAGCAGCACCTGCTGGGCAGAGCGCTTCTGGGCCTCATCCTCGCCATAGAGGCGGGCCTTTGTCAGCTCGATATACCAGTCGCAGTAGCTGTCCCAGATGAAGTCATAGATCTTCTGGACGGCGACGCCGAGCTCATACTTGTCGAGGTTCTCCGTGACGTCGGCAATGAGCGTATTGAGCTTCGAGAGGATCCACTTGTCGGACGTCTCGAGCTCGGACAGGGCGGGCAGCTCGTTTTTGTCGATGCTGAGGTTCATCATGACATAGCGGCTGGCGTTCCAGAGCTTATTGGCAAAGTTGCGCATGGCCTCGCAGCGCTCGATATAGAAGCGCATGTCGTTGCCGGGCGAATTGGACGTGAGCATGTTCATGCGCAGAGCGTCCGAGCCGTAGCGGTCGATCATCTCGAGCGGATCGATGCCGTTGCCGAGGGACTTGGACATCTTGCGGCCCTTGTCGTCGCGGACAAGGCCGTGAATCAGCACGGTGTGGAACGGCGGGCGGCCCGTTTGCTTGCAGGCCGAGAAGATCATGCGTGCGACCCAGAAGAAAATGATATCATAGCCCGTCACAAGCACATCCGTCGGATAGAAATACTGAAAATCCTCCGCATTCGTGTCCGGCCAACCGAGGGTCTCGAACGGCCAAAGCGCCGAGGAGAACCAGGTGTCAAGCACGTCCTCATCGCGGGTGATATGCTTGCTGCCACACTTTTCGCAGCAGGTCGCATTCTCGCGGGAGACGGTCATATGGCCGCAGTCGGCGCAGTACCACGCCGGGATCTGATGGCCCCACCACAGCTGACGGGAGATGCACCAGTCACGGACGTTCTCCATCCAGTTCGTATAAATTTTTGTGAAGCGCTCCGGAACAAACTTCGTCTCGCCGTCGTTCACGACGCGCAGCGCCTCTTCGGCCAGCGGCTTCATCTTTACGAACCACTGAGCGGAGATGATCGGCTCGACGTCGCGGTGGCAGCGGTAGCAGGTGCCGACATTGTGGTTATACGGCTCGACCTTCACGAGGTAGCCCTGCTCCTCGAGGTCGGCGACGATCTGCTTGCGCGCCTCATAGCGGTCGAGGCCCTGATATTTGCCGCCGTTCTCGTTGACGACACCCTTATCGTCGAGGACGCGGATGACCTCAAGGTTGTGGCGCAGGCCGACCTCAAAGTCGTTCGGGTCGTGAGCCGGCGTCATCTTGACGCAGCCGGTGCCGAAGTCCATCTCGGCATAGTCGTCCGCCACGACGGGGATCTCCTTGCCGACGAGCGGCAGGATGACGTTCTTGCCGACGATGTCCTTGTAGCGCTCGTCATTTGGATTGACGCACACGCCGGAGTCGCCGAGCATGGTCTCGGGCCGGGTCGTCGCGATGATGACCTCGCCGGAGCCGTCTGCCAGCGGATAGCGCACATGCCACAGATGGCCGGGCTTGTCGACATATTCGACCTCGGCATCGGACAGGGCCGTGACGCAGTGCGGGCACCAGTTGATGATGCGGCTGCCCTTGTAGATAAGGCCCTGCTCATACAGGTTCACGAACACCTCGCGGACGGCCTTCGAGCAGCCCTCGTCCATCGTGAAGCGGGCGCGGTCCCAGTCGCAGGACGCGCCGAGGCGCTTCTGCTGCTCGACGATACGGTCGCCGTACTGATGCTTCCATGCCCAGACGCGCTCGAGGAACTTCTCGCGGCCGAGGTCATAACGGGTCTTGCCCTCCTTGCGCAGCTCCTCCTCCACGCGGATCTGCGTGGCGATACCGGCATGGTCCACGCCGGGGATCCAGAGGGCGGAATAGCCCTGCATGCGCTTGAAGCGGATGAGCACGTCCTGCATGGCGGCGTCCATGGCATGGCCCATGTGGAGCTGGCCTGTGACATTGGGGGGCGGCATGACGATGGTAAAAGGCTTCTTGTCCGGGTCGCGTTCGGCATGGAAATAGCCGTTGTCTACCCAGAATTTGTAGAGCCGGTCCTCAACGTCGCGCGGCTCGTAGGTCTTTGGCAGTTCTTTCATAGTCTTCTCCTTTTTGACGATAAAAATCGCCCTGAGCTTCATAGTATGCTCAGGGCGATGCAGATTACCGTGGTACCACCTGAATTCCCGCCATGGGCGGGCACTCTGGCTCTGTAACGGGAGCACCCGTGCGGCCTACTGCAGGTTCGGCACGCCCGCTCCGAAGCGACCTTCTCCCGACCTGCGCAGGGGCTTTCAGCAGCCGCCCCCTCTCTGCAGCGCGCGGATGGGATACTCCTCTTCTTCCATGCGTTTTCACTATGCGGTTATGATAGCCGAAAACCGGCCGGTTGTCAAGCGTTTTTGGGCAGATAGCCGCTCATTTCGGCGGCCATGTCGTCCAGCAGCTTCATGGCTGCCGCGCGGTCGGCGTCGACGGCGGTCAGATAAATCTTGACCTTCGGCTCCGTGCCGGACGGACGCAGGATGACCGTACCCTTCTCGCCGAGCTGAAGCACGAGCACATTGGACTTCGGCAGCGTGACCGCTTCCTCCGTGCCGTGGACGAGATCGTGCGTGACGCGCGCCTGATAGTCCGTGACGGACGTGACGGCGATGCCGCACACAGCCTTCGGCAGCTCGCGGCGCATCTGCGCCATAAAGCCAGCGGAAATTTCCATGGCGTCCGGACCCTGCAGCTCGCAGCTCAGCACGCGCGCCTCATGCCAGCCGAAGCGGCTGTAGAGCGCGTCCATGTGCTCGGCCAGATTCGTTCCCTCACGCTTGAGCGCGGCGGCGAGGTCGCACGTCAGCATGGAGGCGACGACGGCGTCCTTATCGCGGGCATACGTTCCCTTGAGGTAACCGCAGCTCTCCTCAAAGCCGAAGACGAAGCGGTTCTCCTCGTGCTTCTGCTCGAGGGCGAGGATCTCACCGCCGATGTACTTGAAGCCCGTGAGGACCCTGCGCATCTTCACGCCGTAGCTTGCGGCGATCTTGTCTGCCATCGGGGTCGAGACGATGCTGCGCACGGCGACAGGGTCTGCCGGGAGCGTGCCCGCCTTCTGCATCGTGCCGAGGATGTAGTCCAGCAGCAGGCAGCCCAGCTCGTTGCCGCTGAGCTTGCGGAAGCCGCCTTCCACCGGGACGGCCACGGCCACGCGGTCGCAGTCCGGGTCCGTGCCGAGGATGAGGTCCGGGTGCGTCTCGCGCGCGATCTTGTAGCTCTCGTTCAGCGCGGCGTCCGTCTCCGGGTTCGGATATTCGCAGGTCTTGAAATCGCCGTCCGGCTTTTCCTGCGCGGGAACGACGGCGACGTTCACGCCGATGCGGCCGAGCACGGTGCGGACCGGCTTGTTGCCCGTGCCGCACAGCGGCGTGTAGAGCAGATTCAGGTTATCGGACGGGACAGTGGCAAGGCGTTCGCCGAGAACGGTCTCATAGTAGCGCTCCCACAGCTCCGGCGCGATGAATTCCACGCCGCCTTCCGCAAGGAAGTCCTCAAAGCTCTTTTCCGCCGGGAGGAAATACGGGATTTTCTCGATCTCGGCAAACACGCGGGCCGCCGGCTCATCCGTCATCTGGCAGCCGTCCGGGCCGTAGCACTTGATGCCGTTATAGATGCCCGCGTTGTGGCTGGCGGAAACGACGATGCCGCAGCCGCAGCCGAGCTGGCGCACGGCAAATGAGAGCATCGGCGTCGGGGCCAGCTCGTGATAGACATAGACATGCACGCCGCGCTCCGCGAGGGCCACGGCGCACAGCTCCGCATAGCGGCGGGAGTTGTGGCGGGAGTCATAGCCGATGGCGCAGCGCTGCGGCAGTTCCGTCGAGGTCAGCCATGCGGCAAGGCCCTGCGCCGTGCGGCGAACGGTGAAGTCGTTCAGGCGATTCGTGCCGATGCCCATAATGCCGCGGATGCCCGCGGTGCCGAACTGCAGCTCTGCGCCGAAGCAGCCCTTGCGCTCCGTCTCGTCGTTCTGCATGGCGGCCAGCGCAGCGCGCCCGGCCTCATTCAGCGGCGCCTGCTCGCACCACTGCTGATAACGTTCCAGTTCCGTCATTTCTGCCTCCTAGAATATGGAATTAAAGTCATAAGCTCAGACTGTCAAATTTGTCATTTTTGTCATTGCGAGGCCCCGCGAGGGGCCGTGGCAATCTCGCAGGATCGGCTGCGGATTTTGGCAAGCCGAGGCGAATCCGAAGCCTGCTCCACGAGATTCCCACGTCGCTTCGCTCCTCGGAATAACACGACCGGGAAAGCTCACGAACGCCCCGCCCCAATGGGACGGGGCGCTGTGTCGTCCGGTTATTTCAAAAACGGTTCGATCAGGCGCTGCGTTTCCGCATCGTCTGCACGCGTCTCCCGCAGCGACTGCAGAAGGGCCTGCGCTTCCTGCTTCGTCTCCGCCGGGGCGATGACGAGCACCGGCGTGCCGGTCTCTGCAAACCCGCCGTCCGCGCCGCGGTGCAGCAGTGCGATGAACTGCTCTCCGGCCGCGTCGCACCAGAGCATATCGTCCTGCCAGAACATCCAATCCGAGTCGATGTCCGACGGCAGGATCAGGCTGTCCATGATGCGGCTGCCGTTTACGAATACGCCGCCCGGCTCGGTAGCTTCAAAGGAATCCGCGTGATTCCGGAAAAGGTAGTGATACGAAATGCCGCTGATGAGGACGGTACAAGGCTCCGCGGAGCCATCCTCCTGCAGAAGCATCGCCTGCATCGTCCGGCTTTCCGTCTTTGCAATCGGCGTGTTCCAATACGAAATGATCACGGTCCCGAGAACCACGAGCGCGGCAAGCGCAATACAGGCTGCGGCAATGGCAGCTGCATGCTTTCTGTTTTCTGCGGTTTTCATATAGCACCTTCCCTTTCAGCATAAAACGGGTAATCGTTAACCACGGGTCACTTGAGACTTGAGATAAGGGGAGATCGCGTTTTTTGTCTCATCCGGGAGCGCTTCCTGCAGCGACTGTAAAAGCTCCTGCGCCGCCTGCTCCGACTCTGCCGGAGCGACGACGAGCGACTGCATGCCGGGAAGCGGCAGGACGAGCGTGCTGCCGTCGGCTGCGATCCAGAACGGATCGGTATCCGCCTGCATCGTGAGCCACGGGTCAAAGGCGTCGTCCGGCAGGATGACGCCGGAGCAGACGCGCGTACCGTCGACATAGATGCCGCCGTCCGTCCCCGTCTCGAACGCGCCGACTCTGCCGCCGAGCAAATAGGAGCGGGACGTGCCCGCGATGCGCACGGTGCACGGCGTGGCCGAGCCGTCCGGTGCGAGGGTCATGCCCTGCATGGTCCACTCGTCGGCGCGCTCTGCCGCATGGTCGCGGTTGGATGCGAAGAAAATGCCGATGCCGCAGACCACAAGGAGCGCAGCCGCGACGGCGGTAATGAGAATACGGTTCCGGCTCATGGCGCCGGTTTACACGTCTTCGATGATCGCGGAGTTGTTCTTGGCCTGCGGATTGACGAGGGCGCGGAACTTCGAGCGGGAATTGCGGATCTCGCTCAGAGCCTCGGCGACGGCCTCCTCCGTGCGGCGCAGGGAATCGTCGACATAGTCGTTCGTGACCTTCTTGAGCTCCTTGATCTTATCCTGCGCGGCGCGCACCATATCGTTGGCCTGATTCTTGGCCTCGAGGTAGATGGCCTCCTGCGAGACGAGCTGGCGGGCCTGCGCCTGCGCGGACTTCATGATATTCTCGGCCTCGCGCTTTGCGTTCGTAATGAGCTCGCTGCGGGAGTCCACGATGGTCTTTGCCTGCTTCAGCTCGCCGGGGAGCTGGTTGCTGATCTCGTCGAGCAGGTCGAGGACCTTTTCGCGCTCAACAGCGCACTTATCGCTGCTGAACGGCACGGAGCGTGCGTCCTGCACCATTTCATACAGGGTGCCGATCAATTCTTCAATGCCGTGTTCGTTCATGATATTGCCTCCTAATCGTTGCCGCCGCCCGCCCCGGTCTTGCGGAGCAGGGTGATGGTCGTTTTTCCGTAATGATAGTCTTTTGAGCGGGTCAAGCCCGGAAATTCCTCTGCAAGCGGTTTGCCGAGGGGTCTTTCTGTGATAATTATACCACCATCCGACAAAATGTCAATTTCCGATAGGCGCTGAATCGCCGTTTCGAGGGATTTTTCTGCATAGGGCGGGTCGAGGAAGATCAGGCGGAATTTCCGCCTGCACCGCGCAAGATACTGTGTGAAATCCGTGCAGACGACCTCTCCCCTGTCTTCAAAATGCGTGCGGCGCAGATTCTCGCGCACGAGGGCAGCGGCATCCTGCCGGTGGTCGACAAAAACGGCGCGCGAGGCTCCGCGGCTGAGCGCCTCGATGCCGAGCTGACCCGTTCCGGCGAACAGGTCGAGCACGTCGCCCGCGATGTCGAACTGGATGATGTTGAACAGGGCTTCCTTCACGCGGTCCGTCGTCGGGCGCGTGAGCATGCCCTCCGGCGTTTTCAGCTTTGTGCCGCGCGCCGTTCCGGTGATAACTCTCATGGCTGTGTTTGCTCCTGTCCGTGAAAATGGTCATAGACCGCCTGCGCCTGCGGCGCGGGCAGCACCTCCTGCAGCTCCTCCCGGCTGGCGGCACGGATGGCCGCGAGCGAGCGGAAGCGGCGCAGGAGCTGATTGCGGCGCTTCTCCCCGATGCCGGGGATGGCGTCGAGCTGCGAGCCGCGCACATGGCGGCTGCGCAGGGTGCGCTGATAGGTAATGGCGAAGCGGTGTGTCTCCTCCTGAATACGCCCGATGAGGGCGAACACCGCCGGGCTGCTCTGGATGCTGATCTCCTGCCCGTCCGGCGTAACAAGGGCGCGCGTGCGGTGGCGGTTATCCTTGACCATGCCGAAGATCGGCAGAAACACGCCCATTTCCGAAAGCGCGGCGCGAACCGTTTCGGCATGCACAGCGCCGCCGTCGATGAGCAGAGCGTCCGGCCGCTCGGCAAAGCCGCTGTCGCCGTCGAGATAATGGCGGAAGCGGCGGCAGAGCACCTGCCGCATGGAAGCATAATCGTCCTGATCCGTCAGACCGCGTACCTGAAAGCGCTTGTAATCGCTCTTTTTCGGCTTGCCGTCCTCGAAGACCGTCATGGAGGCGACGATGTCCGTCCCTGCGATGTTCGAGATATCATAGGCCTCGAGGCGGCGCGGCGGCTCGCGCAGGCCGAGCATGCCCTGCAGCAGCACGAGCGTGCCGCTCAGGCGCTCTGCCTTTGAGGTAGCGCGCTCGGCCTCCTCGCGGGCGTTTTTCTCCGCCAGCTCCACGAGCCTGCGGCCGTAGCCGCGCTGCGGCGTGCGGATGAGCACATGCTTGCCGAGCTCCTGCAGCAGAAGCTCCTCAAACAGTGCGGCGTCGTCCATCTCCGCCGGGAGAAATATGCGGCGCGGCGCGGCCTTGCGCGTCAGATAGTACTGCTTGACAAGCGACGACAGCGCGTCGTCCGGCTCCTCCGGCACAGGCAGGACCTCATAGTCCTTATCCATCAGATTGCCCTTGATAAAGTGCAGCACTGCAAAGCAGGCCTTCGCCTCCGTCTGGTACCAGCCGATGACGTCTGTATCTGCCATTGTGCCCGCCGTGACGAGCTGCTTCTGCCCGAGCAGCTCAATGGCGCGCAGACGGTCGCGGTATTCCGCCGCGCGCTCAAAGCGCAGCTCCTCGGCCGCGGCCTCCATCTTCTCCTGCAGTTCCTGACACAGGCTCTGGTGCTTGCCCTCCAGCAGGAGAACGGCCTGCTCCAGCCGCGCGTGGTAGTCCGCCTGCTGCATGCAGGGGCGGCACCATCCGTCGCAGCGCTCCATCTGATAGTTCAGGCAGGGCCGCTCCTTGCCGATATCGCGTGGGAATTTTTTGGAGCAGCCCGGCAGCCGGAACGTCGTACGCAGGGCGTCGATGACCTGCTGTGTGCGCCCTCGGCTGCCGTAGGGGCCAAAATAGCGTGCGCCGTCATCCGTGACGCGCGTGGCCAGCGTGATGACGGGATAGGCCTCACGCAGGTCGACGCGCAGGTAGGGATAGCCCTTGTCGTCCTTGAGCAGGATGTTGTATTTCGGCATATAGTGCTTGATGAGCGAGCATTCGAGCACGAGCGCCTCGAACTCCGTCGCGGCGGCGATCGTCTCAAAATGATCGACATTGGACACCATTTTGCGCGTTTTTGCATTATGCGCCGCCGTATCCTGAAAATACTGGCTGACGCGGTTTTTCAGTTTTTTTGCCTTGCCGACGTAGATCACGGTCCCGGCAGCGTTTTTCATCAGATAAACGCCCGGCTCATAGGGCAGCGACAGCGCGGCCTGCTTCAATTCCTCACGGGTCATGCTTGCTCCATTCTGACGAGAAAGCTGCCCCAAACGCCGCCGATTCCGTGCGTTTGGGGCAGCCGTTCATGTTGAGCGGATCAGAAAATATCCTTGACGAGCATCTGCGCCAGCGTCTTGACTGCCGCTTCCTCGTCCGGGCCTTCGGCGATCAGCGTGACCTCCGTGCCCGTGGTGATGGCCATGGAGAGTACGCCCAGCAGGCTCTTGGCATTGATCTTCCGGTCGTCGACCTCGATCCAGATGCTGGAACGGAATTCATTGGCCTTCTGAATGAAAAACGTAGCCTGTCTGTTGTGCAGACCAGACTCACACTTGACCACCGATTTTTCTGTATACATCCTGTGTCACTCCTTCAAATTTGAGGCTGCGCGAGGTGATATGCTTCTCTTAGAATATAACAAAACAGGGGCATTTGTCAACTGTTTTCTCAAGTTTGCCGGGATTTCCCGTCAGGCCAGCTCGGCGATGGTCACACCGTCCTCGCCCTCGCCGTAGACGCCGAGGCGGTAGCGCTTCACGCAGCGATTGCGCTTCAGCTCGTCCTGCACGGCCTTGCGCAGGACGCCCGTGCCCTTGCCGTGGATGATACGCACGGAGGCGAGATTGGCCATCATGGCGTTATCGAGGAAGATATCCAGCGTAGCAATGGCCTCGTCAGCCGACATGCCGCGCAGGTCCAGCTCCGTTGAGGCGCCCGCGCTGCGGAAGGCACGCTGGCTGCGCTCGATGATCTTCTTGGTCTGCTGCTTCGTCTCCTCGATGAGATATACCTCGTCCGGCTGCACCGTGACCTTCATGATCCCGGCCTGCAGCAGATAAGAGCCGTCCTTGTTAATGGCCAGCACGCTCGCTCGGGTGCCGAAGCGGATAAGCTCGACTGTGTCGCCGACGCGGATGGCACGCGCCGCCTGCGGACGCGGCTTCGGCGTGTCGTCATGCCCGGCAAGGCGGTCCTCTGCCTCGTTGAGCCTGCGGCGCAGCTCGGTCTGCTTCGCGTTCGAGCCCTGCACGTCCGCGTTTTCCCGCAGCTGCTTGCGCAGCTGCTTCAGCTCGTCTGCGACCTCGTTCGAGGTGCGGCGGGCATCGTCGATGATGCTCTGCGCCTCGGCGCGGGCCGCACGCACGGCCTTTTCGCGTTCGCGCTTGATCTCGGCATAATAGGCCTCGGACTTCTCCTTCATCTGCTCCGTTTCCTGGCGCAGGCGCTCGGCCTCGAGCTTGGCAGCCTCCATCTGCTGGCGCTGCTGCTCGAGCTGGTTCAGGACGTCCTCAAAGTTGCGGTCATTTTCGTTCACAAGGCTCTTTGCCTTGTCGATGATCGAATCCGGCAGGCCGAGGCGGCGGGAAATGGCAAAGGCGTTCGATTTGCCGGGGATGCCGATGAGCAGGCGGTAGGTCGGCCGCAGCGTCTCCACGTCAAACTCGCACGAGGCGTTCATGACGCCCTCCGTGCGCATGGCATAGAGCTTCAGCTCGGCATAGTGCGTCGTGGCGGCCACGCGGCTGCCGCACTGGCGGCAGAATTCAATGAGCGCATTGGCGAGCGCTGCACCTTCGGCCGGGTCCGTGCCCGCGCCCAGCTCGTCAAACAGCACAAGCGTGTCGCGGTCACAGTCAGCGACGATGTCGACGATATTCTTCATGTGGGCGGAGAAGGTGGACAGCGACTGCTCAATGGACTGCTCGTCGCCGATGTCCGCCAGAACCTGCCGGAAGACGGAGATGGCGCTGCCGTGGTCCGCCGGAATGTGCAGGCCGCACTCCGCCATCAGTGTCAGAAGGCCGATAGTCTTGAGCGTGACGGTCTTGCCGCCGGTGTTTGGGCCGGTGATGATGAGCGTGTCGAAATCCGAGCCGAGCCGCAGCGAGACGGGAACGACCTTCTTGCGGTCGATGAGCGGATGGCGCGCCCGCACGAGCTCCAGACTGGCGTTCGTGCGGATCTCCGGCTCCATGCCGTCCATCTTGTGCGACAGGCGCGCGCGGGCAAAGATGCAGTCGAGCTGCACGAGCATCTCATAGCTGTGGCAGATGCCCTCGCGGAACGAGGCCGCCTCAGCCGACAGTGCGGCCAGAATGCGTTCGATCTCCTTCTTCTCGCGGATCAGCAGCTCACGCAGGGCGTTGTTCGCATTGACGGCGGACATCGGCTCGATGAAGAACGTGCTGCCCGTCGAGGACACATCGTGGACCAGGCCGGGAATCTCGCTCTTGTATTCGCTCTTGACCGGCACGACATAGCGGTCGCCGCGCAGCGTGATGATCGGGTCACGCAAATACTTGGAAAAACTCGGCGAGGAGATGATCTTCTGCAGGGAATCCTTGACCTTTGCGCTCTGGATGCGCATATGGCGGCGGATATCCGCCAGCTCGCTGCTGGCCGCGTCGGCGATCTCCTCCTCGGAGAGGATGGAGTTCGTGATCTTCTCCTCAAGATAGCGATTCGGCGAAAGCTCCTGGAAGTAGACGTCCAGCACGGTCGGCTCGCCGTCCTCGCTGTAATAGGCCTTGACATTGCGGATGCAGCGCAGCACACCCGCAATGCGCAGCAGCTCCACCGGCGTCAGGCAGCCGCCGCGGTCAGCGCGCTCGAGGCTGGCTGCCACGGGCTTGAGCTCATGGAAGCCCGGCGCGCCCTTGCGGACGATCATGCCGCAGGCCGCCGTCGTCTGCTGCTGGAGCAGGCGGATCTCCTCCGCATCGTCCAGCGGCAGCAGGGCGCGGCAGCGGTCCTTGCCGTCCTCGGAGTTCGCGCAGTCTGCAAGCTGAGCCAGAACGTTGTCCAGCTCGAGCTTGCGCAGGGATTTTTCGTACAGTTCTGTCATGGTACAGATACCTCAGATATGGATTCAAAGAAATAGAGATTTATAGAAATCCAGCGTGGAAAAGCCGCGCTCCAATCGCGTGCAGAGATAGCTCTCCGTGATCTGCCCCAGCTCGGAGAGCGACGGCTCCGCAAGCCGGAACGAAAACACGCGCGAAGATGGCGCGGAGTCCAGATAGCGCAGGGCGGCGCGCGTCCCGGCACTCATGGGAAGACGGATGTCGTTCTCTCCCTCCATGCGGCAGGCAGCGCACTGCAGCACGCCCTGTGAGATATTGAAGCGGTCCGGCTCCGGCGCTCCGCACACGGCGCAGCCGCGCAGGTCCGGCTCATAGCCGCTCAGGCACATGGCGCGCAGCTCAAAGACCGCCTTGACGAGCTTCTGCGGCAGGCCGAGCCTGCCGAGCGCATAGAGGGCGTTGAGCAGCAGTGATACGAACGGCGGATTCTCCTCGCCCTCCGGGCTGAGCACGTCCGCGGCCTGCGCAAAATAGGACGCCAGCGACAAAAGCTCCAGATCGTTCCGCAGCTCCGGAAACATCTCCTTTGCCGTGGCCTCCGTAACGACATAGCGCCCGCCGCGCTCGAGCAGCGTGAATTCGGAATAGGCCAGCAGCTGGCAGGCAGCCTTGCTGCGGCTGCGGCTGCTGCGGACGCCGCGCGCCCGCACAGTCAGCTTGCCGTATTCGCGTGTCAGCACGGTCAGCAGCTTGTCACTGTCCTGATAGGCGACCTCGCGCAGGACGATGCCGTCTGTTTTGATGTACATGCTCCGACCTCCTGCCGGGCTTTGCGGGACGGCTCACCGCCCCGCCGAGGCCTCGCCGCGCGCCGGCTCCTGCCGATACAGCAGCCACGCCTCCGGTGCGCCCGTCTCCCAGAATATGCTCCAAAGCTGTTCTCTCGTCATGCAGCAGGCCTCCTGTCATCGGTGCTCCGTTTTGCAAACGGGCTGTCCTTAGGATAAGCCTGCTTTGCGCAATTATTCGTAGCCGAAGTTACGGATCATAGCCTGACTGTCGCGCCAGTTCTCCTTGACCTTGACCCACGTCTGCAGGAAGACCTTCGTGCCCATAAAGCGCTCGCAGTCCTCGCGCGCCTCCGTGCTGATCTTTTTCAGCATGGAGCCGTTCTTGCCGATGATGATGCCCTTGTGGCTGGCCTTCTCGCAGTAGATCGTCGCGTCGATGTCAATGACGCCGCTGTCGCGCTCCGAAAATTTCGTGATCTCAACGGCCGTGCCGTGCGGAATTTCACGCTCGAGGTTCCACAGCAGCTTTTCGCGGATGATCTCCGCCATGACCTGCCGCTCCGGCTGATCCGTCGTCATATCATCTGGGAACAGGAACGGGCTGTCGGCCGCGTGGCGGGCGCACTCCCGCAGCAGGTCAGGGATACCGTCGCCGAACTTCGCGGACACCGGAACGACGGCGTCAAACTCGAACTTTGCGGCATAGGCCGCGATGACGGCAAGCAGATTCTCCTTCTCGACCGTGTCGATCTTGTTGATAACAAGGATGACCGGCGCATGCGCGGCGCGGAGCTGGCCGAGCAGCTCTTCCTCCTGCGGGCCGATGTGCGCGATGGGCTCGACGAGCAGCAGCGCGGCATCCACGTCGGTGACGGAGTCGTGCACGACATTGTTCATATAGTCGCCGAGGCGCGTGCGCGGCTTATGGAAGCCCGGCGTGTCGACGAACACGAGCTGCGTGTCCTCGTGCGTGACGATGCCGCAGATGCGGTTGCGCGTCGTCTGCGGCTTGTGGGAAACAATAGCGATCTTTTCGCCCACGAGGTGGTTGATGAGCGTCGATTTGCCGACGTTCGGCCGCCCCACGATCGTGATCATGGCAGATTTCTGGCTCATGGTTCTTCTCCTATGGTAAATTCAAAATCAGCTTGTTAAAATGTCCTTTCGGACATTTCCGCCAAGCTGCTTTCAGAATTGCAAAATCAAATTTTGTAGCATGATTTTGCAATTCTGCCGCTGCGGCGGGTGATGGAACGTGAAAGGACACCCTGACGGTTTCCTTTCACACTTTCCTTCCCTCCGAAACTTTCGACTGGGCAGGTTTTTTGACAGTCTGAAATTCAAAATACATTTGGTCCTCGGCCCGGTCCGCATGGCCGCCGTGCACTGCGCCGACCACGCCGCCCATGGCGCGGTAAAATGCCTGCGCGGGCAGATTGTGGCAATTGCAGCCGCAGAAAAACTTCGGGATGCCGCGCTCGCGGCAGAATTCGGTCAGCTGCGCAAAGGCGCGCCTGCCGAGACCCATCCGCCGGTAGCCCGGCAGAAAATACAGCGAGTTGAGGCAGAGTGCAAAGTCCTTATAGCGTCCGTAGGTGTAAGGTCCGTATGTAAAATAGCCCACGCATTCCGCCCCGTCCATGGCAAGGAACACCGCGTTCGCCGGGTCGGCGATGCGGGCAGCGTCGCGCGCCGTATGGGCCTCGAGGTCATATTCGTCGATCATGGCATCGGGATAGATGCCGCGGTAGGTCGTATCCCACGCGCGGCGGCGCGTTTCGGCCAGCAGGTGCGCATCCTCCGGGCTGGCGCGGCGGAATTCGACGCTCATCGCTGCAGACCGAGCTGCCCGGCGATGATCTCCTCGCGCGTGCGCATCTGGCGCTTCATTTCGCCCTCGTCCATGTGGTCATAGCCCAGCAGGTGCAGGATGGAGTGGATCGTCAGATAGCCCGTCTCGCGGCGGAGCGAATTGCCGAAGCGCTTGGCCTGATCCCGCGCACGCTCGAGCGAGATAGCCATATCGCCCAGCGGCAGCAGACCGGTCTGCGGATCGATGTCCTCCTGCACGTCCTCCGGAAACTGCCCCGGCGTGAACTGGAACATCGGAAAAGACAGCACATCTGTCTCGCGGTCAATGTTCCGCATGGCGCGGTTGATGGCGCGGATGCCCGCGTCATCCGTGACGAGCACGTTGATCTCGCAGGGAACGTTCACATGCTCGGCCTCCAGCGCAGCGGCGATGCACTTGCGCAGGTGCAGCGTCAGCGGCAGGCTGCGGTCTGCGCGGTTGGAATAGCGCACAATGATCTGATGCTTCATGGCTTTCTCCTGTATACTTTTTTCTGCCCCGGCAGGCCGTTCTTCGCACTGTGCTCCGCCGTCTCATAAGCTGCGATGATGCGCTGCACCAAGGCGTGGCGCACGACGTCGCTGGCTGTCAGGCGGCAGATGGCGATATCCGGTACGTTGTCCAGAATGCGCACGGCGTCCTTCAGACCACTGACCTTGTCGGAGGGCAGATCGATCTGCGTGATGTCGCCGGTGATGACGATCTTCGAGCCGAAGCCCAGTCGCGTCAGGAACATTTTCATCTGCTCGCGCGTCGTGTTCTGCGCCTCGTCTAGGATGATGAAGCTGTCGTCGAGCGTGCGGCCGCGCATATAGGCCAACGGCGCGACCTCGATGTTGCCGCGCTCGAGATATTTCTGATACGTCTCCGCGCCGAGCATATCGTAAAGCGCGTCATACAGCGGGCGCAGATACGGGTCGACCTTGTTCTGCAGGTCGCCGGGCAGGAACCCGAGCCGTTCGCCCGCCTCTACAGCGGGGCGCGTCAGAATGATGCGGTTGACCGCCTTCTCGCGGAAGGCCGCCACGGCAGCCGCCACGGCGAGGTATGTCTTGCCGGTACCAGCCGGACCGACGCCGATCGTGATGGTATTTTTCAAAATGGCCTTCATATAGCGCTGCTGTCCAAGGGTCTTTGCCTTGACAGGACGGCCCTTTGCTGTGATGCAGACAACGTCCTTCGCCATTTCGCCGATCTTGTCCTCGTTCCCGCTGGAAACAAGGTCGATCAGATAGCGCACCTTCTGCTCGTCGATCGTCTCGCCCTTTGCGGCCAGCAGGAGCAGGCCCTCGATGGCACGGCCTGCGCGGTCCGCCGCCTCGTCCTCGCCCGAGATCTTCAGCTCCGTGCCGCGGTTCGTGATCTTCACACCGTAGGTCTGCTCGATGCGCTTGATGTTTTCGTCAAACGAGCCGAACACATTGATGATCTGTTCGATGCGTTCGGCATTGATGATTCGTTCGCTCATGGGGATTCTCCTTTGTCAGTCCGCCGCCTCCAGCGGCAGCGTGCGGGAAATCAGCTCCGTGCAGTCGCTCTGCGCCTGCAGGATGCACAGGCCGCCCTGCATCAGCAGGCTCTCCTGCGTGGCATCGATCCTGCCCGCTAGCATCTGCGCCTGCACGGCGCGCCGCCACGCCTCCTGCAGCAGCTTTTCCGTCTGCACCTGCGGCGCGGGGGCAGGCTCCAGCACATATTCCCGCAGGATCGCCGTCTCCAGCCGCAGCGGATACGCATAGCCGGAGGTCCGGACAGCCTTTTCCACGATCATTTTATCACAATCCTGCTGGGAAATGCTACTGTTTCCCCATAATTTTATTCTTTTTTTCCCGACGATGAGCGTGACCTGCTTCCACTCCCGGCCGGTATAGCGCTTTTCCAGCCGCTCCGCGGGCGTGACGACGGTCCCCGTATGCCACGTCCTGGCATAGATCTCGGCCGAGGCGCACACCGGGCGAATGAACAGGCCGTAGTCCTCATATCCGGAGACGAGCAGCTGCCCCTGCCGGACGGTATCGCCGACGGCGCACAGCCGCATGCCCTCCGTTACGGAGACCTCCGTGAGCACGCCGTCCCGCGCGGCCACCACATTGGCCACGGCGTAGGGAGCGCGCGTGTCCGGCGGCTGCTGCCGCTCCGTCACGAGCACCTGCACCCGCCCGCCGGAGCGGTTCACGGCGAGCCATGCCAGCTCCGGCATGCGCAGCAGCATCCGGTTGCGCGTCTCGGGCGAATCGATGGACGGCCCCCATGTTCCCGGCGCGATGCCGAGCTCCTCGAGCGCCTGCACGATCTGCCCGGCCGGGAGCCTGTCATTTCCCTCGACCTCGATCGTCCAGACGAATTCCTGCAGCACGAACGTTGCCGCGGCCGCCGCCAGCAGCCCCAGCAGCAGGACGGGCCGCCGCAGAAGACCGCCGAACTGCGCCCGCAGGCCGGAGCGCTCCGTCACCTCCGCCGTGCACAGGCAGCGCAGCGCAAGCTCCTGCAGGCGCTCTGCCTCCCGCGCAGGAACACAGAGCGACAGGTTTAGCGCATCCTCGCGCTCGATGTCCCAAAATTCCAGCCGCGCAGCCGCAAAGGCGTTCAGACACTGCTCCGGCGCGGCGCCGGTCAGGCGGAAGCGAACGCTCCCGCGCAGATAGCGGATCAGCCGGCTCATCTCAGGACACCTCTACGCAGCGGATCGTCCCGCCGATCTCCACGCGCCGCTGCGTCATGCGCAGGATGCGCAGCCCGCAGCCGCTGACGGTCAGCGTACCGCGCTGCACCGCGATACAGACGCGGGTGTCTGTGTATTCCAGAATGCCTCCGTGATTTTCGATGCAGACGCTTGTATTGCCGTGCAGCTCGGCCAGCGGCCCCTGCGACACGACCTCCTGCGGCAGCGTCAGGCGCTGCGCCAGATTTTTTCCCCGTTTCATTCGATCACCCGGAGACATTCTATGCTCGCTTTCCGCATTCCTTTCCGGCTCCGGCAATATATTCCGGTGAGGTGATCTTCTGTGCTGCTTGTGCTGCTTCTGGCGGCCGCCGGGCTCCTGCTCGCGCCGCAGGCCGCCGCATCCGGCGCGCTGCAGGGCCTTCGCGCCTGCGCAGCGCGCGTCATTCCCGCGCTGCTGCCGTTTTTCGTCGTCTCCCGCATGCTGACTGCCCTTCCGCTGCCCACGCCGGGGCGGCGGGCGGACCGTCTGTTCCGTGCCCTGTTCGGCGTCCGCGCCGCGTGCCTGCCGGCCCTGCTGACCGGCCTGCTCGGCGGCTATCCAGCCGGGGCGGCCGCCGTGACGGAGCTGTACCGCGCCGGTGCACTTTCAAAGGCAGAAGCCGAGCGCGCCCTGTGCTTCTGCAACAATTCCGGGCCGGGCTTTTTTGCCGGACTCATCGGAACTGCCGTGCTCGGTGACATTCGCCGTGGGCTGATCCTCTACGGCCTGCATGCGCTTGCCGCCCTGCTGACGGGCCTTCTCCTACCCGGCTCTACTCCTCCGGCTGCCCTGCGGACGGTGCGCCGGGAGAAGCCCGTTCTTTCTTCCCTGCTGCCGGAAGCCGTGCAGGGAAGCTGCGCCGCCCTGCTGCAGGTCAGCGGGCTCATCGTCTTTTTCTCGTCGATGCTCGCCGTGCTGCGCGCCGCCGGGCTGACGGCCCTGCTGCCGAACCGGCTGGCCGAGGCGCTGGCCTGCGGCGCGCTCGAGCTTTCCAGCGGCATTCTGCTGCTCTCCGGCCACGGCGCGGAGGCCGCCTGCGCCCTTCTGATGGGCTGGGGCGGGCTTTGCGTCCATTTTCAGGCCATGAGCCTCTGGCAGACGGCGGGGCTTCGTCCGCACGGTTACTTTTCCGCAAAGCTGCTGCATGGCCTGCTCTCGGCCGTGCTGGCCCTCGCCTGCTTTGCGCCGTCTCCTGCCGCGCTGCTGTCTGCCGGAGCGTTGACCGCTTGCGCACTGCTGGCTCCCCTGCTGCGAAAAATTCGGGCTGGAAATTTGCGCCACGCTGCGGTATAATAGCAAAAAAGGAGGTGGCCCGCATGCTGTTCCGAAAAAAGATCGATCGATTCTGCTCCTACTGTGTCTACGCCGGGAAGCTCGACGACGAAACGTATCTCTGCGCCAAGCGCGGCTTTGTCGCTGCCTGCCACCACTGCCGGAAGTTCAAATACGATCCGCTCAAACGCGTGCCGAAGCGCCGCAAGCCAAAGGATTTTTCCGAATATGACGAGCTGGATTTTTCCCTGTAAATATAATATCGGTATATCGCTTGGCGAAAAATCCTGAAGGGACTTTTAGAAGCAATCGAGTAGGAGGGGCCTGAATAGCCCCGACCTCTCACACCACCGTGCGTACCGTTCGGTACACGGCGGTTCAATCGCATAAGTGCAGAGACTCGTA
>QWCV01000826.1_pt1 | contig 33385 bp, 29 predicted proteins | sample 1972621 | NCBI WGS metagenome assembly QWCV01 (sample SAMN09866699, study PRJNA288562) | Human gut metagenome isolate pre2_stool, whole genome shotgun sequencing... | isolation source: gut | host: Homo sapiens | place: USA: California | reverse complement strand
CGCGCGCCACCCTGACGTGTCATTGCGAGGAGCGAAGCGACGTGGCAATCTCGGGAAGGCACTCGCAGTCCGTACAGGCTGCCGTGAAAACGTACAGACGCAATCGGTTTGTGCGTTTTTATCGCTGCCCTGTACTGGCTGCCAGTGCGGATCCGGGCCTGGCTGTCCGCTCCCCTACAGCGCACGGCTGGGAACCTTCCTGCAATTCCCTATTTCTCATCCCGCCCGCTTGGGCAGGCGAATGGTCAGGACGATCTCACGATCCGTCTCCTCCTGCTTCGTTTCTGCCTGGATACCCGCGCTGCGGACGAGCTCGAGGCTGTGGTTCACGCTGTTCAGGAACAGCCGCACGTCCCGCACGATGAGCTTACGGATGCCGCGCTTCGGCGGCTCCTGCGCGTTCTTTTTCGCAAGATAGGCGTCAATATACGCCTCCGTCTTTGCCACGTTGAGCTGCTGGCGGATGACGGTCTGCAGCACGGCCAGCCGGTCCTCCTCCTCCGGCAGCCGCAGTAGCGCCCGCGCGTGCCGCTCCGAGAGCTGGTTCTCCCGCAGCAGGGCCAGCACCTGCGGGCTGTGGCGCAGCAGGCGCAGCTTGTTCGCCACGGCGCTCTGACTTTTGCCCACGCGCTGGGCCGCCTGCTCCTGACTCAGACCATACAGGCGCATGAGCCGCGCCAGCCCCTCGGCCTCCTCGATGTAGTCGAGGTCGCGCCGCTGGAGGTTCTCCACCAGCGCGACCATGCCGCTCTGCGCCTCGTCCACCGACAGCAGGATGCAGGGCACCTCCCGAAGCCCCGCCATCCGCGCGGCGCGCAGGCGGCGCTCGCCTGCGACCAGCTCATAGAATCCGTCCCGCCGCCGGACGGTCAGCGGCTGCACGATGCCGTATTCCGCAATGCTCGCCGCCAGCTCCTGCAGCCCTGCCGGGTCGAAGATCTTCCGCGGCTGGCCCGGATTCGGCCGGATCTGTGCGGCCGGAAGATATAGAATTTTCCCTGTTTCCAGCAGTCCACCTGTTCTGCGCATCCTGCTCTCCTCCTTTGCCGTGCGCGTTGTTCTGCTATCTATTTTACGCGTTTGCGCTGCGAAATTGCGCGAATGAAAGGGACTGAAACGCAATAAATTGTGTTTTTCGAAATGATGGACCACAATATCTTGGGAAATACGCGGGAAATGGGAAAAGTGGCGGAACCATGCCGCATCCGGGCCGTTCACAGCCTGCTTTCCGGAAGTTCATAATTCCTTCATCCTTCTTTCAGGAACATTTCAGCTTGGCGCGCTACAATGTGGCCAGAAAGAAAAACAAAGGCACCGCAGCAAAGCCGGAAGCGGCCGCGCGGCGGGGTTCCTGAGAAATATGATCGAAGGAGTGCTTATCATGTACGAAAACGACGGATTCCATCCCTATGAAGATAACAACGATGCGCAGAACCGGTATGAAGCGCAGAGCAGTGAGACCAGCGGCAATCAGTGGCAGCAGCCGCTCTACCAGATGCCGCAGCAGCCGGAGCATACGCAGCCGAAGAAGAAGCATACCGCAGGGCGCGTCGTCGCGCTGGCGCTGTGCTGCTCGCTGCTCGGCGGCGCGGTCGGCGCAGGCGCCATGGCCATCGGCACGAGCATGACCGGCTCGTCCGGCGGCTCGCACAGCAGCAGCACCTCCACCATCCTGCAGGGTGACCGTCCCACCTCGGCCATCAACGTCTCAAAGATCGACACGAGCAAGGAAATGACGGCTGCTGAGGTCTATGCCGCCAACGTCAATTCCACGGTCGGCATCACGACCTCCATCACCACGAACTACTGGGGCTATCAGACGACGGCCGCTGCCTCCGGCTCCGGCTTCATCCTGACGGCTGACGGCTATATCCTGACGAACTACCATGTCATTGAAAATTCCAATTCCGTGAAGGTCACGATGTATGACGGCACGAGCTACGACGCCACCATCGTCGGCTACGACGAGAGCAACGACATCGCCGTCCTGAAGATCGACGCGACCGGCCTGACGCCCGTCGTGCTCGGCGATTCTGACAAGCTGAACGTCGGCGATTCCGTGGTCGCCATCGGCAACCCGCTCGGCGAGCTGACGTTCTCCCTGACGTCCGGCGCCGTGAGCGCGCTGAACCGCGAGGTCACGCTCTCGAGTAACGTCACGATGGACCTCATCCAGACGGACTGCGCCATCAACTCCGGCAACTCCGGCGGTGCGCTGTTCAACCTCTATGGCGAGGTCATCGGCATCACGAATGCGAAGTATTCCAGCAGCGGCTCTTCCGGTGAGGCGTCCATCGATAACATCGGCTTTGCCATCCCGATCAACTCGGTGCGCAGCATCGTGGAGAGCATCATTAAAAACGGCTATATCGTCAAGCCGTACATCGGCGTTTCCGTTGAAGATGTCAGCTCTGAAATGACGAGCTACGGCCTTCCCACCGGCGCGGTCGTCCGCTCCGTGACAGATGGCGCTCCTGCTGCACAGGCAGGCCTGCAGGCCAACGATATCATCACCGCCGTGGACGGCGCCGAGATCACCGGCAGCAACGATCTGGTCCAGATCGTCACCGCCAAGAAGGCGGGCGACACGCTGAAGCTCTCCGTCTACCGTCAGGGCCAGACGCTGGAGCTGACCGTTACCGTTGCCGAGCAGAAGCAGTCCGCGCAGGCCAGCTCAAGCGATACGCAGCAGAGCCAGCAGCAGGATCAGAGCCAGCAGCAACAGCAGGGCGGCGGCTACAGCTTCCCGTGGGGCTTCGGCTTCGGCGGCTGATCGCTGCAAAATCAATTTACCAATACTCTCTCTTTTCTTTCTTCCTTTCTTAAAAAGGCAGCCGCTTCCGGGTCTGGGCCGGAGGCGGCTGCCGATTTTTTTGCAGGTTTGGATGGGAAGGCTTGTAACTGTAGGGTCGGGGACAGCCAGGCCCGGCGCAATGCCGCCGATACGAACAGGCTGCCGTTAAAACAGTACTGGCCTCCGATTTGTCATTGCGAGGCCCCGAAGGGGCCGTGGCAATCTCGGGAAGGCAGTTACGATTTCGCCGGTAGCTTTCCCACGATGCAGCCGGGTCCTGCGAGATTGCACCCCAAGGGCACTTCCTCGCGCTTCGCGCTCAGGGCGCCACGTCGGCCTGCGGCCTCCTCGCAATGACAATTCGGGAGTGCATACCATTTTAACGATGGCCTGCACCAGTCGCTAGTACCGTGCCGGGAGCGGCATGCCGCTCCCCTACAACGCGCGGGTGGCGGCCCTAAAATAACAGGCGCAGGGGAGCACGTCCCCGCGCCGCAGCTTGTCAAAAAAGTCCCTTCGGGCTTTTTCGCCAAGCTGCTTCCAGAATTGCAAAATAAGTTTTTGTGTTTTTATTTTGCAATTCTGCCGCTGCGGCGGGTTATTAAACGCGAAAGGAAACCCTGACGGTTTCCTTTTACACTATCTTTCCCTCCGAAACTTTCGGCTAAGCAGTTTTTTTGACAGTCTGAGGCGCAGGGGAGCACGTCCCTGCGCCATTACTTTTCTGTTTTACTGCTTCTGCAGCTCCTGCATGGCCTCCCGCAGGACGGGCAGGGCTTCTGCCGGATCGGTCACGGCCGCGGCAGCCTGCTCCATCGGGCAGGGGGCGGTCCCGGCGCGGTTCAGAATTTCCGGCACGAGCGTGCCGTACTTCACGCAGAGCCCGGCGTCGGACAGAAGACGATGCGCCTCCTCGCTCATGACCTCGCCGTACACGGCCTTCACACCCGCGGCGAGCAGCAGCAGCGCGGCGGCGCGGCCGATCAGGTGGTCTGCGGCGGCCATATCCTGCAGCGATTCGTTCGTATCCAGCAGGCGGATGAGCGGCGCGAGCCCGTGCTCGCGGCTGGTCAGCACGCGGTCGCGGTCGCACAGCACGCAGGTGTAGCCATCCCGATGCAGCAGGGAAACGGCGCGTTCAAAGTCATTTTTTCTGGGATTCATCGTGGGTATCTCCTTTGTCCGAAATGAGCCTGCGCCGCAGCAGAAGCTGCGCGCACAGCCCGGTAAACAGCCCGGTCCCCAGCCCGCATAACAGCAGGACCGGCAGCCAGACCAGCAGACCCGGCGTCCGCGTCACGGCGAGCGCCACGGCCATCTGGCCCAGATTGTGCAGAAGTCCTCCGGCCGCGCCTGCGGCCCAAACCTGCTTCGCCGTCAGAATGCGGCACAGCAGGGCCATTCCGGCAAAGCTCAGAAGGCCGCCGCCCAGCGAATACAGCAGCGCCATGACCTGCCCGGAGGCCAGATTGCCGAGCAGGATACGGATGACGACGATGGCAAGCGCGTCCTTCCAGCCGAAGGAAAACAGCGCGAAGAGCGTGATGATGCTGCTCAGGCCGAGCTTCATGCCCGGCACGGGGAAGGGAATGGGGATCTGCGCTTCGAGCACGAAGATCGCCAGCGCAATGGCGGTCAGCAGCGCGCAGCGCGTCAGCCGTTTCACCCGCATGGCCGTCCCTCCCTTGCCAGACTTCTGCCGAACCTCTCTAGTCTACAGGAAAACGGCGAAAAAGTAAAGAATTATTTTTGAGGGCCGGGAAACGCACCGGCGATTCGTACGGGGAACCGTTATAGCGGTATGCACCAATTGCGTCTGTAGCGGCGCTCAGTGAGCGCCATGGAGGCTGGCGTATTCGCGGCATAAATTCAGTGGCGTAAGGTAAACAGGTTTGTCATTCCGAGGAGCGAAGCGACGTGGGAATCTCGCAGTACCTGATTGGATAACAGGAAAGCCATCGGCGAAATCGTGACTGCCTTCCCGAGATTGCCACGGCCCCTCCGGGGCCTCGCAATGACAATTCGGAGGCGTTCACCATTTTAACGGTGGCTTGTACGGACTGCAAGTGCGTCGCCGGGAGCGGCATGCCGCTCCCCTACAACGCATGACTGGCGGCCTCATGTCATTTTCCGCTTTCCATTTCCCGCATCCCCTGCCATGCTCCATCAATGCCCCGTTTATGCACAGCAAAAGCGGGCGGCATGAGCCGCCCGCTTGAGGCTATCTGGATCAGACCTTCGCCTTGCTGTTTTCCACGGGGAAGAGGTTCTCTTCCGTCTTCGGATCGAACAGGTGCATAAGCTCCGGATCGAACGTGAAGTGCGCCGTGCCGCCTGCGCGGACATCGTCGAGGCTGAGGCCGGCCGTCGGGATGACGGCGATGACATCGTGGCCGGAGACGGTCATATGCAGGTGCATCTCGCTGCCCATCATCTCGGAGACGTCGATCGTTGCGGGGAAGCCCTCCTGATGCAGGGAGAGGTGCACGGGGCGGACGCCGACGGTGACGGTGCCTTCCGGCTGCTTGCGGGCGCGCAGGGCGGCCTGCTTGTCTTCCGGCAGGACGATGGACTTGCCGAGCAGCTCGACGACGTACTTGCCGTCCTTCACAGTCAGCTTGGCATCCGGGAAGAAGTTCATCTGCGGCGTGCCGATGAAGCCCGCGACGAACAGGTTCTTCGGATGGTTGAAGACCTCCTGCGGGGTGCCGATCTGCTGGATGAAGCCGTCGCGCATGATGACGATGCGGTCGCCGAGCGTCATGGCCTCCGTCTGGTCGTGGGTGACGTAGACGAATGTGGTGTTGATGCGGGAGCGGAGCTTGATGATCTCAGCGCGCATCTGGTTGCGGAGCTTGGCGTCGAGGTTGGACAGCGGCTCGTCCATCAGCAGGACCTGCGGATTGCGGACGATGGCGCGGCCGATGGCGACGCGCTGGCGCTGGCCGCCGGACAGGGCCTTCGGCTTGCGGTCGAGGTATTCCGTGATGCCGAGAATTTCGGCGGCCTCGCGGACCTTCTTGTCGATCTCCTGCTTCGGGACCTTCTTCAGCTTCAGGGAGAATGCCATGTTTTCATACACGGTCATGTGGGGGTACAGAGCATAGTTCTGGAAGACCATGGCGATGTCGCGGTCCTTCGGGGCCACGTCGTTCACCAGACGGTCGCCGATGTACAATTCGCCGTCCGTGATCTCTTCCAGACCGGCGATCATGCGGAGCGTCGTGGACTTGCCGCAGCCGGACGGGCCGACGAGAACGATGAACTCACGGTCTGCGATGTCCAGGCTGAATTCCTGAACGGCGACGACGCCTTCGTCCGTGATCTGAAGATTGGCCTTCGGCTCGTCAGAGGTGTGCTCCTTCTTCTTCTTTTTCTTCTTCGTGTCGGCGTTGGGGTAGATCTTTTTGATGTTTTTCAGCGTAACATTTGCCATGCTACCGGCTCTGATCCGGGAGCCTCCGCTTGCCCGGACCTCACATCGGCGCGCGAAGCGCGGATGCATTACGGCAGGTCTCCACACTGCCGCACCGCAAGCCTGCGGTGGGTGATTCCTCCTTATCCGGCGGTCCGCCGCTAACGGGGTGGAGTAGCGGCGCCTACCTTAATACCATAAATTGTAGCATATCCTGCCGCGCTCCGCAATGCATTGAACCGCCAAAAAGTGGACCCATAATTTGTGCACCATGACGAAAACGTTTAACATCCTGCAAAAAGTGCGGAAAAGATGGGAAATGGAGAAAATCGTGCGGGGAGGGGAGGGATCGGCGCGGTGATGCACCGGCAGTTGGTACAGGCTGTCGTTGAAATAGAATGCACCAATTGCGTCTGTAGCGGCGCTCAGTGAGCGCCTATGGCAGTTGCAGGTATCGCGGCAGTGATTCAGCGGCGCAAGGCCTCCGGATTTGTCATTGCGAGGAGGCCGTAGGCCGACGTGGCAATCTCCTGCAACAGCCTGCGTTTTCGCCGAAGGTTGCATGTTATCCGACCGTGTCCTGCGAGATTGCCACGGCCCCGTTGGGGCCTCGCAATGACACGTCAGGGTGGTGCGGCGGTGCACCAGAGCACTTGCGCGGTTGAATTGCCCTATACAGGGCGCTCACTGAGCGCCGCTACAGGCGTCAATCCGTAGCTGCGCAGCAATGCTGCGACTGCGGTGTTTGCACTGATGCGGTTTTCTGCCATTTGGCGGCAGAGCATACGAGCCTGTTCGCTTGGCGTCAGACTTTCAATTTTTAATGTAGCGAACGGATCGGGTTTGGTGTGTCGTTTTTGTTCTGCCATATGGTTCGCCGCCTCTCCTGTTTTTTCACAGTATACCGCATTCCATGGAAAAAAGCAACCTGAGAAAAAGCAGGACACACCTTCCGGCATGTCCTGCTTGCTATCTGCTTACTGCAGCGCGTACTTCTTTGTATAGGCGTGGTAGAGGTCGGTATAGTCCTTGCTGCCGCCCTCCTTGACCTCGGAGAGATACTCGTGCGTGTCGAAGCTGCCCGCGCTCGTCTCGATGAGAGAGACGGCGATGTTCGAGCAGTGGTCGGACACGCGCTCGTAGTTCGTCAGCAGGTCGTTGAGCACGAAGCCGTTCTGGATCGTGCACTTGCCGCTCTGCAGGCGCTCGACGTGCGTCGACTTGGCGGCGGAGATCAGGCAGTCGATGACCTGCTCCAGCGGCTCGACGTGGCGCGCCATTTCGAGGTTGTGCTCACGGAAGGCGTCGATGGTCAGTTCCAGAATTTCGGTCAGGGCGTTCGTCAGGTTCTGCAGCTCCTTCACGGCATCCTCGGAGAAAACGATGTGCTTGTCGTGGATCTCCTCAGCCGTCTTGCGCAGGTTGACGGCATGGTCGCCCAGACGCTCGAAATCGCCGATGGTGTGCAGCATGTTCGAGACCTTCCGCGAGTCCGCAATGGACAGCGAGCGGCTCGAGAGCTTGACGAGGAAGGTGCCGAGCTTGTCCTCGTAGAGGTCCAGCTCGTCCTCGTGCTTCAGAATTTCGTCTGCCACCTTGCCGTCGTAGCTCTGGCAGATACTGATGGCCGAGAGAATCGTCGTGCGGGCGAGGGTCGCCATTTTGACCGTCATGTCGCTGGCCTCGCCGACGGCGATGGACGGTGTGCCGAGCAGGCGCTCGTCGAGGAAGGCGTAGGTCTCCTTCTTCTTGGAGGGGCGGATGACAAAATTGGCGAAGCGCTCGAGCTGCTTCGTGAACGGGCACAGCAGCGCCGTGGTGAAGAGGTTGAAGATCGTGTGCACGGCCGAGATGCCGACGGCGTTGATCGGCGTGGCCACAAAGGCGAAATGGAAGATGGCGTGCAGCCCATAGAACAGGCACAGGCACACCACCGTGCCGATGAGGTTGAACGTGATGTGCACGACGGCGACCTTGCGGGCGTTCTTGTTGACACCGATGGACGAGATGAGCGCCGTGACGCAGGTGCCGATGTTCTGGCCCATGATGATCGGGATGGCAATGCCATAGGAGATCTGGCCCGTGGCGGCCAGCGTCTGCAGGATGCCGACGGAGGCGGCGGAGGACTGGATCACACCCGTGACGACCGCGCCGACGAGCACGCCGAGCAGCGGGTTCTCAAACGCCGTCAGGATGCTCGTAAAGGCCGCGGAATCCTCCAGGCCGGAAACGGAGCTTCCCATGAGCGTCATGCCGTACATCAGAACGGCGAAGCCGACCAAGATCTTGCCGATGTCGCGCTTGCGGGGCTTTTTGCACATCATGATGAGCACAACGCCGATGAACGCGATGATCGGGGAGAAATTCTCCGGCTTGAGCAGCTGGATCCAGCCCGTGCCGTTCACGCCGGACAACGACAGGATCCACGGCGTGAGCGTCGTGCCGATGTTCGAGCCCATGATGACGCCGATTGTCTGCCCGAGCTGCATGATACCCGAGTTGACCAGGCCGACGAGCATGACCGTCATGGCGGACGAGGATTGGATGGCAATGGTGATGACCGCACCGAGCGCCATGCCCGCGAAGCGGTTCTTCGTCATCGTTTTGAGGGAGCGCTCCAGCGAGCCGCCTGCCAGCTTTCCCAGTCCGCCGGACATCACGTTCATGCCATAGAGGAAGAACGCAAGCCCGCCGAGCAGAGTGAAGACCTTCAGAAGCACTGTCATAGGGAAACTCTCTACTTTCTATCTGTATTCGGAAAGGTACGGCCCTACCGCACCAATTACACTATATCGCAGAAAACGGAGCGCGTCAAGGCCCATTTTCCGGAAATCCGGTCTTGCTGATCTCATCAAAGCTTCCTCAAAGCACGAAGCCGCCGTTCACGGGCAGGTTCTGGCCCGTGACGAACCCGGCGCCGGCGAGGTAGACCATAGCCTGCGCCACGTCCTCCGGCGTGCCGTTTTTGCCGAGCGGGGCCTCCTGTGCCAGCTCCGCGAGCACCTCCGGCGCGACGTTTGCGACCATGTCCGTCAGGATGACGCCGGGCGAGACGCAGTTGACGCGGATGCCGGACGGCCCCAGCTCCTGCGCCAGCGCCTTCGTCAGGGCGAGCACCGCGCCCTTCGTGGCGGAGTAGCACGCCTCGCACGACGCGCCGACCTGCCCCCACATGGAAGAGACGTTGATGATGCAGCCGCTCTGCCTGCGCAGCATGGCGGGCAGGACGGCGTTCACGCAGTGGTAGATGCCGCCGACGTTCACGGCGAACAGCCGGTCCCACTGTGCCTGTGTGATCTGCGAGAGAAGACCGTAGTGGCAGATGCCCGCGTTGTTCACGAGCACGTCCGTCTCCGGCAGGCGCGAAACGGCGTCCAGCACAGCCTGCGCGTCGGCCACGTCGCAGCGGACGGCCTCTGCGCCTGTCTCGGCCGAGACGGCGGCAGCCGCCGCGTCGTTTTTCTCATAGAAGAAGCTCACGGCGTAGCCCGCAGCCGTAAAGGCGCGCACGGCAGCCGCGCCGATGCCCCGGCTGCCGCCGGTGATCAGGGCGTGACGCATGCACTCGCCTCCTCTCCGTCCGGAATGCGGAACAGCCGCCGCGCGTTGGCAGCGGTCAGCACGCCCGCCTCCTCCGGGGTCATGCCGCGCAGGGCCGCGACCTTTGCCGCAACGAGCGGCACATAGCGGCTGTCGTTACGGCGGCCGCGGTACGGCTCCGGAGCCATATACGGGCAGTCCGTCTCGATCAGGATGCGGTCAAGCGGCAGGGCCTGCACGGCCTCGACGGCGCGGCGGGCGTTTTTAAACGTCACAACGCCGGTAAAGCCGATGTACCACCCGCGCTCGACGAGCCACAGCGCCATTTCCGGCGAACCGGAGAAGCAGTGGAAGACGCCCGTCGCCCGCGGATGGGCGCGCAGGATGTCCATGGCGTCGCCGTGAGCCTCACGCTCGTGCACGATGACGGGGAGGTCCAGCTCCTCGGCCAGCGAAAGCTGCTTTTCAAAGGCCACGCGCTGCTGCGCGCGGGGCACGTCCTCATAATGATAGTCCAGCCCGATCTCGCCGATGGCGCGCACGCGCGGCGAGGCGCACAGGGCGCGGTAGCGGGCAAGCAGGGCGCCGTCCACATGATCGGCGTCATCCGGGTGGCTGCCGACGGCGGCATAGAGGAACGGATACTGCTCCGCCAGCCGCACAGACCGCTCCGAGGACGGCAGGTCGCAGCCGACGTTCATCACCATGGTCACGCCGTGGTTTTTGAGATCGTCCAAAATGGCCGCGCGGTCGCCGTCAAAGTGCGCGTCGTCCAGATGGGCGTGCGAATCAAAATACATGGGTCATTCCTCCTCCTGCGTCAGCGGGCGGCAGGTGAACAGCAGGATCTGCCGCGGCTCCTCCCGCAGCACGCGCAGGGCGGCGCGGGTGCGCACGGGGTCAAAGTTCACGAGCGCGTCGTCGAGCACCATCGGCGCATCCGGCGGCAGCAGACGGCGGCACATGGCCAGCCGCAGCGCAAGATACATCTGATCCGCCGTGCCGCAGCTCATGGCGGCGGCGGGACGCATGACCTGCCCGTCCGCCTCGCGCACGGACAGATGCATGTCCGGCTCCAGCAGCACGCGGGGATACTTATTTTCTGTCAGGTCGGCGAGAATATGCCCCGCCTCGGCCGTGATCTGCGGCGAGAAGCGCGCGCGGAGCGTCTCGTCGGCGCGGCGCAGGGCCTCGGACGCCAGCTCCACGGCGGCGTTTGCCTCCTCGGCGTCGGCGATCCGGCGGCCGAGCTGCTCCAGCTCCGCCTCGATGCGCACGGCGTCGCCCTGCGCGGAGATTTGCCCGCGCTTGTGGGCCAGACGGGCGCGGAGCGAGGCCAGCGTCTCGTCGGCCTGCTCAAGGCGGCGGCCGATCTCGGCGGGATCATAGCGCAGCGCCTCCTCGTCCGGTGCGGCATCGGCAGGCGCGTCGCCGACGATGTCGGCCATTGCCCCGATCTGCCGGTGCAGGGACTCAAGCTCGCGGTTCGCGGCCGCGGCGGCCTCCTGCAGCTGCCGGGCGTTCCGCAGCGCGCTGCGCGCCGCGGGGAGACCCTGCGTGCCGGGGGCAAAGCGGGCGACTGCGCCGATGCGGTCGTTCAGCTCCTCCTGCCGGGCCGTCACGGCCCCCTGCAGCAGCCGCTGCTGCCGCTCTGCGGCCTGCCGGGCCTGCTGCCACTGCGTGCGGGCCTCTCCCTGCCGGGCGGCAAGCCCGGAGAGCGCGGCGGGGTCGTCCGTCCCGAACGGCCGGAGCAGGTCCCCGGCCTGTTCGGCGGCCCGCTCGGCCTGCACGGCCTTCCTCCGCAGCAGGACCAGCGAGAGGACGAAGGCGGCAAGCCCGGCTCCGGCGACGCCAAGGCCGATGGGCAGCGAAACAAAGCACAGCCCCGCGCCCGCCAGCACCGCGGCGGCGCACGGCAGCAGGATCGGGAGTTTTTTCGGCACGCGGACGGCGTGGAGCACGTTCCACTGCACCTGTACGTCCCGCGCGCGCTGCGCGGCCTCATCCGGGCCGCAGCCAGCAAAGCCGGGCAGGTCCTCCGGCTTTTCCGGCAGCTTCACGCCGATGGCGGCGTCGAGCTGGGCCGTCTGCAGGCGCTCGGCGGCGTCCTCCAGACTGCGGGCCAGGAGCTGCAGCATCTGCTCATCCGGAAGCCCCGCAGTCTGCTCCGCCAGCGCAGCGCAGCGGGCGGCAAGTGCCGTTTCGCGCTCCTGCAGCTCCGTCAGACCGGCGCGGCGGCGGGCAGCCTGCGCCCGCTCGATACGGGCGCGAAGGTCCTGCAGGCGGCTGCGCGCGGCCTCGGCCCCGGCGCAGGCGGCGCTCAGGTCCATGGCCTCCGCCTGTGCGGCGCGCAGGGCGGAAAGCTGTGCCTGCAGCTCGTCCCGCCGGGCCTGCAGCCGGGGCAGCAGACCGGTGCGGTAGGTATATTTGTTCTTCAGGTCGCGCAGCTTCTTCTCCAGCGCGGAGGCCGACGGGCCTTCCTCGCCGGTGGTGACAAGGGCGCTCAGCCGCTGCTCGAGCTGGGCGTCGCTCGAAACGGCCATGCCGAGCTGCCGCACGAAGGCCGTTCGCTCAAACACGCTCCGCTCCGCCCCGCACAGCGTGCGGCCGCAGTTCTCGGCCGTCAGCTCCGGCACGGGTGTGCCGCTCTCCGTCTCATAGGCGCGGAACACGCCCATGGGCGTCCGGCCCTGCGAGCGCCGCTCGATCGTGATGGCGCGGCCGTTCCAGATCAGGTCGATCGCGCCCTCCATGGAGCTGCCGTCCCACGGACGGTAGCGCTCCTTGGCGGGCAGATTCTGGTTTTCCCGCGTGGCGCGCTCGCGCGTGTCGATGCCATAGAGCATCGCCAGCAGGAAGGCGCTCCACGTCGATTTTCCGGCTTCGTTCGGCAGGCACAGCTCGTTGAGCCCCTCATGCAGGGTCAGCGTGCCGTGCAGCTTGCCGAAGTTTGCCCGTAATTGCAGCAGGATCACAGCGGCACCTCCCGTCCGTCCATCAGGGCAAGGCCGAGCCGCGCAGCGCGCGCGACGACCTGCCTCCTTTCGTCTGTTTCTGCGGCCTCAAACTGCGCGTGCAGTCCGTCGAGGAAGTGACCGCGCAGTGTGTCCTCGCCGCAGGCCTCCCAAAGGTCCTGCTTCGGCCGCGTGCGGTCACGCAGGTCCAGACTGAAAAACTGCGGCTCCAGCGCCGCCTGCAGGGCGGCAAGATCGACGGGGGCCGCCTCACCCGTCAGCTCGATGCGGCAGCAGCTGCCCTCGAGCTCCGGCGTCAGGGCCGCGCGGACGGCGGCAAGCGCATCCTCTCCGGCCGGGACGGAAAGGCGCTCATAGCGCCGCGCCCCGCAGGGCACAAATTCCGTGCGGCAGGCGCCCTTTTCGGCCGAAACGAGCAGGGCTCCCTTCTCGCCGCATTCGTCGAACCCCCGGCCCATCAGGCAGCCGGGCCACGCGCACAGCGTGCCGCCGTCGCGCCGCTCGCCGCGGCGGTGAATGTGGCCAAGAGCGGCATAATCCAGCCCGGAGGCCGCCAGCGCGGCGGGGGAAACGGGGTCATAGGGCGAGGCCGGGTTCTCGGCGTCGCCGTGCAGGACGAGAATATTCAGACGCGAAGGGTCCGCGGCGCGGAAGCCGTCCAGCATGGCGGGCATCTCCGCGCGCAGGAAGCCCGCGCCATAGACGTCAAATTCCGGCAGGCTGACGCGCTCCGGCTCCGCCGTGCGGAAGATATGGACGTTTTCGGGCCAGCCGTTTTCCAGGTACGGCGAGCCGGGCAGCAGAGCATCGTGGTTGCCGGGCGCGATAAAAACGGGGCAGCGGCAGGCCGCCAGCGCGGCCCGGAGCGCCTCGAGCGTGTCACGGTAGACACGGGCGCTGTCAAACAGGTCGCCCGCCAGCAGCACGGCCGCGCAGCCCTCGGACAGCGCGGTCAGCCGCTCGAGCACGAGCCTCTGCTCGGCGCGGCGCTGGGCGGCCTTCTCCGGCGGCAGGGCCGAAAAGGCGGAATCAAGATGCAGATCCGCCGCATGCAGCAGCTTAACCATGGATATCCACCCTCCTGACGGCCGTGCAGCGGCCGGTAGCGTCGTCGATCGTAAACAGGCAGGCCTCGAGCTTGCACGGGCCGGGCGCGGGCTCATAGCGGCTGGGAAGATCGCCCCGGAAGCGCCGGATGGACAGCTCCGGCCGGATGCCGAGCACGGAATCGCGCGGGCCGGTCATGCCGAGGTCCGTCACATAGCCCGTGCCCTGCGGCAGGATCATCATGTCCGCCGTCGGCACATGGGTGTGCGTGCCCCAGACGGCGCTGACCTGCCCGTCGAGCATCCGGCCCATGGCCAGCTTTTCCGACGTGGCCTCGGCGTGCAGCTCCACAAGGATGAGCTTTGTCTGAATTTTGCGCAGGATGCGCTCGACGAGCTGGAAGGGGTTGTCCGGCGTGTAGTCCATGCCGCACCGGCCGATGAGGTCGATGACGGCCACGTCGCCGAACGGCGTTTCAAACACGCCCCAGCCGCGGCCGGGCTGCTGCTGCGGCAGATTCGCCGGGCGCAGCACCTCGCGCGACCGCTCAAGATAGGGCACGAGCTCACGCCTGCCCCAGGTGTGGTTCCCCATGGTGATAACGTCGGCCCCGGCGCTCAGCAGCTCCTCCGCCTGCGCGGGCAGCATGCCCAGCACGGCGGCGTTCTCACCGTTCACAACGCAGAAATCGACCGACAGCTCCCGGCGCAGCCGCGGAAGCGCCGCCTTGCAATATTTGACACCGGCGGGCGCGACCACATCGCCGACCGCCAGAATGTTTCGTTCCATCGCAGGATCTCCTTTCCGGACATTGTCCTCAGCTTGTCAAAAAAGTCCTTTCGGACTTTTCGCCAAGCTGAGGCCTTTCCGAATCGCAAAATCAAATTTTGCAGCATGATTTTGCAATTCTGCCGCTGCGGCGGGGGATCAAACGCGAAAGGACACCCTGACGGTTTCCTTTCACACGTTCCTTCCCTCCGTAACTTTCAGCTGAGCGTTATTTTGACAATCTGTGTTCCTCCTTTTCTATTATATCGAAAAACGCCGCAAAGCACAACCGGAAAACAAGCCGGTCCCGGTGCATTGCAGCGTTTGATTTTGCCGTTGACTTTTTCCGGCCGCCATGGTATCATGGGAACGAGGTAAACAGGAGCGGCGACCGCTGGCACGGTCACGGCTCATCCCTCAAAGTTGTTATGCTTGTGGAAATGGCCGTTTCCCTTACCGGGGAACGGTTATTTCTTTATGATGTTAATCACGCCGAAAATAACAACGGCTAGCAGGTTCAGCAGTGCGAGCACTTCCAAAACTGTCATGTTGTCACCCCCTGACGCTATGTATTCAGAGGGTGCAGCCGTTCCGCTCCTGTTTACGTGCCTATCATATCATACTACGCATCATAATCCAATCCCTGAATTCCATGATTTTGACAAAAAGTGTGCAAAATCCTCATCTCATAATGTCTTGCATACTGTGCAGCATGTATTGTCGCGGAAAGCTTTTGCGACAGTGCAGGCTGCTTTTCCTTTGCTGCTGACAAAGTAGCGCTTGCAGCGGAAAATTACAAAACGGCATCATTGTTTGCGCAAGGCTCCCAGATTTGTCATTGCGAGGAGGCCGCAGGCCGACGCGGCAATCTCGCAGTACCCGGCCGAATCGTGGGGAAGCCATCGGCGAAATCGTGACTGCCTGCATGAGATTGCCACGTCGCTTCGCTCCTCGCAATGACAAGCCTGATCGCCTCGTGCCGCAGGCAAATGCCCAAACCGGGCGTCCGGGGCGGGAGAATTTTGAAATTTGTCACAAATTTTTCATTTTTTCCTCTTGACTTTCTTCCGGAAATGGGTATTATATAGAGTGTTAGCACTCAGATGAATTGAGTGCTAAATCCAAACCCGTAATCAAAGATGGGAGACCATCAGACATCATATTGGAGGTTAGCATCATGAAACTGGTACCCCTTGCAGATCGTGTTCTGCTCAAGCCTGTGGAAGCCATGGAGACCACCGCTTCCGGCATTATCCTCTCCACCGCTACGAAGGAAAAGCCCGTTGTTTCCGAAGTCGTGGCAGTCGGCCCCGGCGGCGTCGTGGACGGAAACGAGGTCAAGATGGTCGTGAAGCCCGGCGACAAGGTCGTCGTTGCGAAGTATGCTGGCACCGAGGTCAAGGTCGAGGATGTGGAGTATTCCATCGTCCGCCAGTCCGAGATCCTCGCGATCGTAGAATAATTCAGGAGGCTTAAAATATCATGGCAAAAATGATCGAATTCGGCGAAGACGCCCGCAAGAAGCTGCAGTCCGGCATTGACCAGCTCGCAGATACCGTCAAGGTCACCCTCGGTCCGAAGGGCCGCAACGTTGTCCTGGCGAAGAAATATGGTTCCCCGCTCATCACGAACGACGGCGTGACGATCGCCAAGGAAGTCGAGCTCGAGGATCCGTTTGAGAATATGGGTGCTCAGCTCGTCCGTGAAGTCGCTACGAAGACGAACGACGTCGCAGGCGACGGCACCACCACCGCCACCCTGCTGGCACAGGCCATCATCCGCGAGGGCCTGAAGAACGTCAGCGCCGGTGCGAACCCCATGGTCATGCGCAAGGGCATGCAGAAGGCTGTTGACGCCGCCATCGAGGCCATCAAGGCCAACTCGCAGGCCGTGAACGGCAGCGCAGACATCGCCCGTGTCGGCACCGTCTCCTCCGGCGACGAGGAGATCGGCAAGCTGATCGCCGAGGCCATGGAGAAGGTCACGGCCGCCGGTGTCATTACCATTGAAGAGTCCAAGACCGCCGAGACCGGCCTCGACGTTGTCGAAGGCATGCAGTTCGACCGCGGCTATATCTCCCCGTATATGGTCACCGACACCGACAAGATGGAAGCTGTTGTCGATGATCCGTACCTGCTCATCACCGATAAGAAGATCTCCTCCATTCAGGACATCCTGCCCGTTCTGGAGCAGATCGTCAAGGCCGGTCAGAAGCTCGTCATCATCGCCGAGGACGTCGAGGGCGATGCGCTGTCCACCCTGCTCGTCAACCGTCTGCGCGGCAGCTTCAACTGCGTCTGCGTCAAGGCGCCCGGCTTCGGCGATCGCCGCAAGGAAATGCTCCGCGATATCGCCATCCTGACCGGCGGCACCTACTTCGCAAACGAGCTGAACATGAACCTGCAGGAGGCTCAGCTCTCCGATCTCGGCCGTGCCCGCCAGATCAAGGTCAACAAGGACACCACCGTTATCGTCGACGGCTGCGGCAACTCCGAGGAGATCCAGAACCGCATCCACGAGATCAAGGCCGCCATCGGCGTGACCACGTCCGAGTACGACCGTGAGAAGCTGCAGGAGCGTCTTGCTAAGCTGTCCGGCGGCGTCGCCGTTATCCGTGTCGGCGCACAGACCGAGACTGCCATGAAGGAGCAGAAGCTCCGCGTCGAGGACGCCCTGAACGCCACGCGCGCTGCCGTGGAGGAAGGCATCGTTGCCGGCGGCGGCACCGCGTTCGTCAACGCCATCCCCGCTGTCGAGAAGCTCGTTGCCAAGCTGTCCGGCGATGAGAAGACCGGCGCGTCCATCATCGTCAAGGCGCTGCAGGCTCCTGTCCGCCAGATTGCCGAGAACGCCGGTGTCGACGGTTCCGTCGTCTTCGAGAAGATCAAGAACAGCCGCAAGGTCGGCTTCGGCTACAATGCCTACAGCGCCACCTACTGCGACATGATCCCCGCCGGTATCGTCGATCCGACGAAGGTCACCCGCACCGCACTTGAGAACGCAGCGTCCATCGGCGCCTGCGTCCTGACGACTGAGTCCATCGTGGCCGACAAGCCCGATCCCGCAGCCGACGCCGCAGCAGCTGCCGCAGCCAATGCAGGCGGCATGGGCGGCATGTATTGATCCGCACCAACAGAACAACGATATCCCGGACGGTTCGCCGTCCGGGATTTTTATGTCCCGTCGCCTCTTTTTCTGTGGCGAGGAGGCGCAGCCAACGCGGCAATTTTGCAGGACGGGGCGGGATAAGCGGAGAGCTGCGGGCGCGGTTGAAAAACTTTTTTTCGGATAGCCCGACTGCTTCCTTGCATAGTGGTGATACTCTGTGCTATACTGTAAAAAAGCTGGATTTTTCTTGTGACAAGGAGGCGGACGTATGCTTTGCAAGCTGACACTTGAACAAATCTGCACCATGACGGAATCTCCGCTGTTTGACCGCAAGAGCGCCCGCATCGACGCAAAGACGCTTGCGATTCATCTGATCGCCTTTGCCAACGCAGACGGCGGCGTGATCGCGGTCGGCGTGGAGGACGACGGGACGATCACCGGCATCGACGGCTATCAGGAGCATATCAACGAGCTGCTGCGCGTGCCGTTTGATTACTGTAAGCCGTCCGTTCAAATCGAAACCGAACTGCTTGCCTGCACCAACAGGGACGGTGAGCCGGATTATATTCTGCTGATTGAGGTTTTGCAAAGCAACGAGCTTCACGCCAATCAGGCGGACGATGTTTTCTTTCGCGTCGGGGATAAATCCAAGAAGCTTAATTTCGACGAACGCCTCCAGCTTATGTACGCCAAGGGCACACGGTATTTTGAGGATACCCCTGTCCCGGACGCGGCGATGGAGGACATTGACCTCGACTTCGTTCGGGAGTATACGCAGAAACTCGGCTACCGGAAAAGCCCGGAGGAATACCTGCGGGAGAACAAAGAATTTATCTCCACCAAAGGTGGCAAGGAAGAAGTCAGCACTGCCGCCATGCTGCTGTTCGGCAAGAATCCGAAACACTATTTTCCCCGCGCACGCATCCGCTTTGTCCGGTACGAGGGTACGGAAGCCAAGGTCGGTGCGGAGATGAACGTCATCAAGGACGTGGTGTTTGAAGGCCGCGTCCTGCAGGTCATTGAGAAGGCGCTGGAGTTCGTGCGCAGCCAGATCAAGGAGCGCACCTACCTCGGTGCGGATACCCGCTTTGTCACCGAGCCGGAATACCCGGAGTTTGCCTGGAAAGAGCTGATCGTCAACGCCGTCGCGCACCGCGATTACAGCATCAAGGGAACGGACATTCAAATCAAGATGTTCGACGACCGGCTGACAGTAGAAAGCCCCGGTACGCTGCCCGGCATCGTGCGGCTGAACAATATGCGGCACGTCCACTTCTCCCGCAATCCGAAAATTGCGCAGTTCCTGCATGAGTACGAATATGTGCAGGAGTTTGGCGAGGGCGTAGACCGGCTCTATGAGGTCATGGAAACAGCAGGCCTGCCGCAGCCGGAGTACCGCGTGGAAGCGTTTATGCTCTATGCAACGATTCGGAATACGAAAACCGATGCGAACTTAGGGGATACCCCCCAAGTCACCCCCCAAGTTAAAATCATTGCATTCTGCTCGGAACCCCGCAGCAAAGCAGAAATCGCCAACCATTGTGGCTTCAAAGATATCAAGCATTTCACCGCACGCTATCTGAAGCCCCTGCTGGAAAGTGGTCAGCTGCGGATGACTGCCCCTGATAAGCCGAATAGCTCAAAGCAGAAGTACATTACGGTGCAGCCGTCACAATAAAATGACCGCCGGTCTTCTGTGGGGGAAGACCGGCGGCATTTTGTGGGCATTTGCGTGGGGGAGAGCGATTCAGAAATGAGAGTTATCGGAAACACCGGGCCGGGGGGCGCGGTGCAGCCTTCTGACTTACTTCAGGTCCTCGCCGTAGTAGTACTTCTTCAGCGGGAAGTACAGGGCGACGGCGGCGACCGTCGTGATGATCATTTCGGGGATCATGTAGCTGGCGTTGTAGGCAAGGGACCACAGCGGGGAAGCCCAGCCAAGCTCGTTCGGCCACAGGGCCTCCCAGATGATCCAGCCGGACACGAAATGGCAGGCCAGACGCAGCAGCGTGGCGAACACACTGCCGACGGCGATGGACACGGGGCGGTTCTTGATGCACTTGTCAAAGATGCCGGCAAGGCCGATGACGCCGAACGCGATGACATAGTCCAGAAGGATGATGGCAAGCACTTCCCAGAAGTTGCGGCCGTACATGACGTTCTTCATACCGAGGAACATCTGCAGCACGCCGTAGACCAGGGCGGAGCTGATGCCCCACTTCGTGCCGTGGCGGTGGCAGATCAGGACGAGCGGGAGCATGCTGCACACGGTGATGCCGCCGCCAAGGGCCCAGGGGCCGGAGAACTCGAACAGGCTGAGAACGGTGCCGATGGCGATGAGCACGGCGCACTCCACAAGGCGGCGCAGTCCCATACGGCGAGAGGGAACGGACATAGAGGATTCCTCCAAAACAAAAATTCCGCGCTGCAAACCGTTCTTGGAAAGCAGTGCGGAAGACCTCTTTCCCTACGACGGCATGATCCGTGTCAGGTTTGCGGGTCAGGGCGTGACTTCGCCCAATCTCAGCCGGAAGCATCCGACCCCCCGAAGAAGGATTTGTTTTGCGGTAAATTCAGTATACCCGAAAAGGAACCATTTGTCAAGCATGGAAAAACATGCTATAATCGCCTCAGAATTACGGATTTTTCCGGAATGGAGGCCAATCATGTCTGATTCCCTGCAATCGCTGTTCTCGCGCTGCGACTCCGTCCTCGTTTTCGACACGGAAACGAGCGGCCTGAGCTGGCAGCGCGATGAGATCATTGAATTTTCCGCCATCCGCCTGACCGCCTCCGGCACGGAGGAGGTCGATGAGTTCATCCGCTGCACGCGCAGTCTGCCGCCGCGCATCGTGGAGCTGACGGGCATCACGGACGAGCTGCTGCGCGAAGAGGGGATCGGCAAGCAGGCCTTTGCCGAGCTGCTGGCCGCGCTCCTGACGCCCGGCACGATGCTCGCGGCCTATAACGCCCAGTTTGACCTGCTGTTCCTCTATTCGTTCCTGCAGAAATACGGCGACGCCCGCCTGCTGCAGGACAAGCCGAAGCTCGACCTGCTCACGGTCTACCGAGACCGCCGCGCCTATCCGCACCGCCTGTGCAACGCCATCGAGCAGTATGACCTGCAGGACCGCGTGACGAATTCGCACCGTGCCATCGACGATGTGCGCGCCACGGTCGAGGTCCTGCGCGCCATGGGGACGGAGCGGGACGACCTGGAGCGCTATGTCGACCTGTTTGGCTATTCCTCCAAATACGGCATCTCCGGCCCGCGCATCTCCTCCGTGCGCTATCTGCCGCAGGGCTATGAGCCGAAGGCCGCGCCGCTCTACGCCGGGCTATGAGACCTGCCGCAGCAGGTCGCGCCGCAGGCGCTGCATGATGCGCTTCTCCAGCCGCGAGATATACGACTGCGAGATGCCCAGCAGGTCCGCGACCTCCTTCTGCGTCTTTTCCGGCCGCCCGCCCAGCCCGAAGCGCAGGCTCACGATGCGCCGCTCCCGCTCCGGCAGCCGCGCAAGGGCCTCGCGCAGCAGCTGCTGCTCGGCGTCCTCCTCCATGGGCCGCATGACGATGTCGCCGTCCGTCCCGAGCACGTCGGACAGCAGGAGCTCGTTGCCGTCCCAGTCCGTGTTGATCGGCTCGTCGAGCGAGACCTCGGCCTTCTGGCCTGCGATCTTGCGGATGTGCATGAGGATCTCATTCTCGATGCAGCGCGAGGCATAGGTCGCCAGCTTGATGTTCCGGTCCGATTTGAATGTGCCGACGGCCTTGATGAGGCCGATGGTCCCGATGGAGATCAGGTCCTCGATATTCACGCCGGTGTTCTCGAACCGGCGCGCGATGTAGACCACGAGCCGCAGATTGCGCTCGATGAGCCGGGCCCGCGCGGCCTCGTCGCCCGCTGCGGCCTGCTGCAGGAGGGTCTGCTCCTCCTGCGCGGCAAGCGGCGGCGGGAGAATGTCGCTGCCGCCGATGTACATGAGCTTTGCGGGCTGCCGCAGGAGGCGCTGCAGCCAGTCTGTCAGAAATTCAAGCATCGCATTTCCCTCCTGTCAGGGCCTCGTAGCCGCCGCCGTCCGAAACGGGCGTCGGGGAGAAGGCGACGAGGCCGTTTTTTTGCACCCTTTTTCCGATGCGGACCTCCTCACACGGCAGGGCGAGCAGCAGGCCGCTGCCCGTTCCGACGGCGCGGAAGGGGATGAGGCGCGGGTGGAGCCGCTGCAGGCGCAGCACCAGAGCGGCGGGCGCGGCAAAATCCGCGGCGCGCAGGCCGTCGTGCGGCAGGAGCCGCGCGGCGCAGTGCCAGTCCGCCACGAGCACGGCCTCGCCCGTCACGGGGTCGCAGAGCGTGTTGCCGCTGTCGCGCAGCGCGCTGAGGAACACCCGCCGCCCGCCGAGCGTCAGCCGCACGGGCACGACGCTGTCCGGCGCGTGGCTCAGCCGGGGCAGCAGCAGGCGTGTCGCGGCGTATACCCCGCCCGCCGTCAGCACGAGCGACGAGAACGTTACGGGATACCACAGCGCGCCGGGGCGCACGCGGCCGTGCTTCAGCAGCTCCAGCCCGTATACCGCGCCGCACAGCGCCAGCGTCACCCCGCCGAACACCGCCGCGAGCCGCAGCGTCTCCCGCCGCAGGCCGAAGGCCACGGCCAGCAGTGCCGCCGTCATGGCCAGCTTGCCCGCCCAGCCTGCCAGAAGCCCGCATCCCGGCAGATACACCGCCACGGCGTAGGCCGCGCCGAGTGCCGCAGCCGCCGCAATGCGCCGGGGCCGGACCGCCGCCGCCCCGAGCCGGGCCGCCGCGCGCAGCAGCAGCCAGTTCACCGCAAAGTTCAGCGCGAACACGCTGTCCAGATAGACCGTCATGGCCGCACCCCCTTGTCCGTGGACAAAGTATACGCGCAGGGCGCAAAAAAACAGGTCGCAATCCCGGCGTGGGGTCGCGGCCTGTTTTGTCTGCTTTCCCGGAAAAGAACGGGCGCTTCGCGCCGTTCGGCGGCGTGCGGTCAGGTTTTGCTGGCGGACGCGGCAGGGATTTGCCTGACCGCGTCGAACGGTTTATCGGAAGCCAAACGGATCTGCCACGGCGCTGCCCCACAGCGGGGCGGCCGTGCGCCACATGGCGCGGGCGTGGATGCGGTCGTGCCACAGAAAGCGGCGCAGGAGCTTGCGCAGCGTCCAGCGCTCGCCGTCCGGCGCGGTGCAGACCTTCCCGGTCAGAAGCTCCTCGCGATCCTCGATCTCGGCCAGCGCCTGCAGACGGTTGGCGTAGAGGTCGGGCATGTTCTCGAACGGAATGCCGAAGGCGGCCATGTAATAGGCCGTCGTGCTGTTCGTGTGGTCATACATCTCGCGCGGCGTGCGCGGCACGGGGCCGTAGAAGCTCGTGCGCGGGGCGCGGGGCGAGATATCCGGGTTCGGGATGCTCTCGAACAGCGTGCAGAAGTCGCGCGCGGATTTCAGCACCAGCAGCTTGGCCGCGGCGTAGTCCGCCTCGGTCATCGGGGCGCAGTCGGCCTCGAGCAGCAGGTCGGAATCGGCGTCCTCGGTGTGCAGGCTGCTTTCGATGGGCGCGCCCGGCGTGACGGTGATGTCCCCGGCAGGCTCTCCGGCCCAGCGGAGGAACCGCCGCACGTCGCCCGGCAGCTTGGCCAGCGCTTCGTTTTCCGTCGCGCCGCGCGCAAAGGCGCCGGGGCACTGCGCCGCCCAGATGAGCCAGCCCTTTCCGTTGGTTTCACAGATGGCATCGATATGCATGCGATTCCCTCCTTGTGGCTATACGGGCGCGGAGAGCACAGCGTCCACGGGGATGTCGTGCGCCTCCGTCTCCAGTCGCGGCAGCAGCTGGAAGGCGTAGCACAGTGCAATGGTCGGGTGCGGCTCAGCGGCGAGGAAGCGGTCATAGAAGCCGCCGCCATAGCCCAGCCGGTGGCCCTGCGGGTCAAAGGCCAGACCCGGCATGAGCACCAGAGCCGCCGGATCGTCGGCCTCCGGGCCGTCGTCGACCGGCTCCGGAATGCCAAAGGCGCCGGGTGCGATGCGCGACGGGTCGTCCAGCCACAAAAAGCGCATTTCCGTTTCCCCGAATACCTTCGGCACGGCCACGCGCTTGCCGAGCGCCTGCGCCTGCCGGATGAGCGGCAGCGTGCGCACCTCCTGATTGTAGCTCAGGTAGGCATAGAGCGACCGGGCCGCCCGGAACAGCGGGTGGGCCAGCAGCTGCGCCGTCAGATCGGCCGAGGCGGCCTCGATCTGCGCCGGGCTCAGGGCGCGCTTCTGCGCGGCGATCTCCCGCCGCAGGGCGCGTTTATCCAGCATAGCTGCTCAGTGCCTCCGTGATGTGCGCGGCAAAGCCCGCGCGGTCCACTCCGAGCACCACGAAGACATTGCGCTCCGGGAATTTCGCGTCCGAGTCCAGATCGGTCACAGTCTTGGCATAGGTGACCGTGCTGCGCGTCTCCACATGCACGCCCGCCTGCCGCCCGGTGAACAGCTCCGGGTGTGTCAGGTACAGCACGGGGCAGACGTCGTGCAGGCACAGGCCGCCTGCGCCGCGGGCCATGTTTTTCTGCATGGGCCCGGCCGTTGCCGCGCGGGCAAAGCGCCCGACGGGGGTGTCCGGCAGGGCGGCGAACTCCGCGGGGGAGAACCAGGCCTGCTCCGTGACGTCCAGCCCGCACATCACGATGGGGATGCCGGACGAAAATACGATCTCCGCCGCGTCCGGGTCGGCGTGGATGTTGAATTCCGAGCAGGGCGTGCGGTTGCCGCCCACGGCCGCGCCGCCCATGAGGGCGATGCCGCGCAGCAGGGACCGGAGGGACGGGTGGGCCGTCAGCGCGATGGCCGCGTTTGTCAGCGGGCCGGTCGCCACGAGCGTCAGCTCGCCGGGCATACGCGCCGCCGCCTCATACAGGGCGTCCCATGCGGGCGTCTGCTCCGGGGCGCGGCGCGGGGCGGGGAGCACGGCTCCGCCGAGGCCGTCGGCCCCGTGGAAGCTGCTGGCGTCCTCGCGCTCACGGCGCAGCGGGCCGGGAGCGCCGGGGTAAACGGGGTAGTCCGCGCCCATAAGGCCGCAGATCTTCAGGGTATTTTCCGTCGTGTGGTCGAGTGTGACGTTGCCCGCCACGGTGCTCAGCCCGACGATCTCCAGCCCGGGCTGGCGGTGGGCCGTCAGCAGGGCGATGGCGTCGTCCACGCCGGTGTCGCAGTCAAACCAGATCCGATGTTCAGCCATAGGTACGCACCGCCTCCGTCAGAAGTTCCGCGAAGCCCTCGCGGTCGATGCCCGTGATGACGCGGGCGTTCGGCGCAGTGCGCCGGTCGCCGACGGTTGCGCCGCGGCAGAACGCGCCCTGCGTCTCCACCGTGACGTGCCAGTCCTCAAAGTGCAGCAGGTCAGGCCGCAGCAGGGCGCACACGGCCACGGCGTCGTGCACGGGCGCTCCGGCGTAGCCCTTTGTGCGGTGGAAGGCAAAGAAGAAGTCCAGCCAGCCCGCGACGGTCTCCGCCACGGGGTTGCCGGCGGCGCGGATGCGCGCAAAGTCCTCAGGGTAGAGCAGGGCCTGCTCCGTGACATCCAGCCCCGCCATGGTGATGGGCAGGCCGGAGCGAAACACGACGTCCGCCGCCTCGGGGTCTGCGAGGATGTTGAATTCGGCTGCAGGCGTCCAGTTTCCGTGGGCAAGGCCGCCGCCCATCAGGCTGATGCCCGCGATGTTCGCCTTCAGCTCCGGGTGAGCCAGCAGCAGGGCGGCAACGTTCGTCAGCGGGGCCGTGGCCACGATGGTCAGCGGCTCGGCGCTTTCGCGCAGCAGGCGGGCCATCTGCTCCGGCGCGCGCTCGGGTGCGGCCTCACGGTCCGGCTCCGGCAGGGCGGGGCCGTCCAGCCCGCTCACGCCGTGCACGCTCGGGGCGGTGAGCGCCTCGGACAGCAGCGGCCGGGCAAGGCCCATGGCCACCGGCGCCTTGATGCCGAGCAGCGTGCAGATGCGCAGGGCGTTGCGCGTCGTTTTTTCAATGGTCTGGTTCCCGGCGACAGAGCTGACGCCGCGGATGTCTAAGCCGGTCGCGGCCAGCATCCAGGCAATGGCGTCGTCATGGCCGGGGTCTCCGTCCAGCAGGACGGGAATGCGATGGTTCATGCGGATTTTCCTTTCTGTGCAAGCGCCGAGCGTGCGCGGTGCTTTTTGCGCTGCTGCGCCCGCACGACGACGTAGACCATCATCACAACGGTGATGACATAGGGGATGAGATTCGTGAGGTCCGCGCTCAGGTATTCCTGCAGGCGCAGGCCGATGGCGTCAAAGAAGCCGAACATCAGCGCGGCAAGATAGGCCTTCGGTGGGTTGGCCGCGCCGAAAATGACGCAGGCAAAGGCGATGTAGCCGCGGTTGTTGCTCATATTCTCGGCAAACGTGCCCTGCAGCTGGCCGAGCGACAGGTGCGCGCCCGCGAGCGCGCAGAACACGCCGCACAGGATGCTTGCCAGCCACTTGAGCTTCGCGGGGTCGATGCCGGCCGTGCGCAGCGTCTCGGGCTTTTCGCCGGAGGCCCGCAGCCAGAAGCCGTAGGGCGTCTTGTAGAGGAACAGCCACAGCAGCAGCACGAACAGCAGCGTCAGATAGACGAACAGCGAGTTGCCGCTGAGAATTTTGCCGAGGAAGGGAATGCTCTCGATGCCCGGAAGGCGCAGGCTGGGCAGAAAGGGGTTGCCCTTCGTGCCGCTTGCACCGAAAATGGAGCGCGACAGGAAGCCCGTCAGGCCGAGTGCGAACGTGTTGAGCGCGCAGCCGATGATGAATTCATCGGAGCGGAGCTTCACGACGAACAGTGCGAAGAACAGGCCGACGAGAAGGCCGACGCCGACGGCCAGCGCCACACCGGCTGCCGCCGAGGCAAACAGCCAGCTGCCGAGCACACCGAAGAACGCGCCCATCAGGATCATGCCGTCCATGCCGATGTTCATGATCCCGGCGTGCTCCGTCAGCGAGCCGCCGAGGGCGGCCAGCGCCACGGGCGTGGCGCTGCGGAGCATCTGCTGGAACGTTCCGGCGGAGAAAATGCTCTTCAGAATGGATTCAAGCATGCTTTTCTGCCTCCTTTCCCTTTCTGACGCGGTTCTGCAGCGCGCCGAACAGGCCGCTCTCCGCAGCCATGAGGAAGATGACGACCGTTTGGATGATGAGATAGATCTGGTTCGGCACACCGGCGGCCAGCTCCATGCCCTGCGCGCCGATCTTCAGCGCGGCAAAGAACAGGGACAGGAACACGACGGCCAGCGGCTGGTAGCGGGCGATCATGGCGACCATGAGGCCCTCAAAATAATAGTCGCGGCTGATGCTGTCGCGGAACAGGTGCTCCGCGCCGTACACACGGAACATGCCGACAAGGCCGCACAGCGCGCCGGACAGCAGCATGCACACAAGCACAAGACGGTCGGTGCGGATGCCGATGAAGCGCGCAAAGCGCTCGTTCTGCCCCGTGAGCTTCATTTCATAGCCGCGCGACGTCTTCTGCATGACATACCAGATGACGAGCGCAAGGACGGCCGCGGCCAGAATGGCCGTTGAGAGGTTCGAGCCGCCGATGAGGCCGCCGAACCAGTAGCGGGCGTTCAGCTGCTCCGTCGCGGCGACCATGTTCTTGTTCGCGTGCTTCCACGGCCCCTTGGCGAGGTACTGGCAGAAGCTGGCGGCGACGGTGTTGAGCATGATGGTCGTGATGACCTCGTTGACCTTGACCTTGACCTTCAGCACGCCGGGGATGAGGGCGTAAAGCCCGCCGGCGGCCATGGCGGCCAGCGCGGCCAGCGGCAGCACGAGCCACGGCGTCAGGCCGTCGAGCCACACGCCGACCTGACAGGCGACGATGGCGCCGAGCAGGAGCTGGCCCTCGCCGCCGACGTTGAAGATGCCGACGCGCGCGCCGAGCACGCAGGCCAGACCGCACAGGCAAAGCACCATGGCGTATTCCAGCAGATCGCCGATGTGGCGGGCACTGGAGAACGCGCCGTTCAGCATGGCAAGGTAGGCCTTGCCGGGCGAGAAGCCCGCAATGGCGAGGATGACCGCGCCGATGGCAAACGCGAGCACCACGCTCAGCAGCAGCGAGATGAGATAGCCGGGATCGATCCGTTTTTTCATGCCTGCGCCTCCTCCCGGCATCCGCCGGTCATGCAATAGCCGATCTCCTCGCGGGAAATTTCCGCGGCGGAGAATTCGCCCGTGATCCTGCCCTCATACATCGTGATGACGCGGTCGGACAGGCGGAACACCTCGTCCAGATCGGCCGAGCACAGCAGGATGGCACAGCCCTCGTTGCGCTTTTCAAGGATGCGGGCATGGATGAACTCGATCGCGCCCACGTCAACGCCGCGTGTCGGCTGCGCGATGAGCAGGACGGGCGCATCGAACGAGAATTCGCGCGCGATGACGACCTTCTGCATGTTGCCGCCGGACATGGACCCGGCCTTCGCGCCGGTGCCTGCGCCGCGGATGTCGAATTTTTGATACAGCTCCGAGGCATAGCGCTCGATGCTGCTCGTGCGCTGGCAGAAGGCAAAGCCGCTGAAGCGCGGCTCGCGCTGCTTGCCCGCCAGCAGGTTCTCCGTCACGCTCGCCTCGGCGCTCAGGCCGGTGGCAAGACGGTCCTCCGGCACATGGGCAAGGCCCGCGGCGCGAATTTCACCGGGCGCTTTGCCGGTGACGTCCTGTTCGTGCACGAAAATCTTTCCGTGCTCGACGGGGCGCATACCTGCAATGGCCTCGAGCAGCTCGCTCTGGCCGTTGCCCTCGATGGCGGCGATGCCGAGAATTTCGCCCGCGCGCACGGACAGCGACAGGCCGTCCACCGCCGTCAGGCCGCGGTTATCCTGCACGGTCAGGTTTTCCACGCGGATCTCCTCCGCGCCGGGCGTGCCGGTCTTTTCCAGCTGGTCATAGAGCACGGGGCGGCCGACCATCATGGAGGCCAGCATGCGCTCATTGACGTTTTTCGTCTCCTCCACGCCGACGAGTTTTCCCTTGCGCATCACGCCGACGCGGTCGGAGATGGCCATGACCTCATAGAGCTTGTGCGTGATAAGGATGACGGTCATGCCGCGCTCACGGACGATGCGCCGGATGACGGAGAACAGCTCGTCCGTCTCCTGCGGGGTGAGCACGGCGGTCGGCTCGTCGAGGATCAGGATTTCCGCGCCGCGGTACAGCGTTTTCAGAATTTCCACGCGCTGCTGCAGGCCGACGCCCGTCTCGGCGACGACGGCGTTCGGGTCGACCGTCAGGCCGTATTCCTCCACAAGGCGGCGCGTTTCGCGCTCGGCCGCGCGCTGGTCGAAGAAAATGCCGAACCGGCGCGGCTCACGGCTCATGACGATGTTCTGCGCCACGGTAAACGACGGCACGAGCATGAAGTGCTGGTGCACCATGCCGACGCCGTGCTCGATGGCATTGCGCGGGCTGAAGCGGCTGACCTCCTCGCCGCGGATGGAGACGCTGCCGCCCGTCGGGGTGTGGATGCCGTAGAGAATGTTCATCAGCGTTGATTTCCCCGCGCCGTTTTCGCCGACAAGGGCGAAGACCTCACCCTTTCGGATGTCCAGCGAGACGTCGTCATTCGCCAGAACGCCGGGGAACGCCATGCTGACATGGCGGAACTGCACGGCGATGTCGTTCAAATCGGGTTCCCCCTTTCTCCCGGCAGCAGCCGGGATCATGTAACAAAGGCGTGGCGCTGCGCCACGCCGCAGACTGTCAAAAACCCTGCCCAGCCGAAAGTTTCGGAGGGAAGAAAAGTGTGAAAGGAAACCGTCAGGGTTTCCTTTCGCGTTCCATAACCCGCCGCAGCGGCAGAATTGCAAAATTATGCTACAAAAATTGATTTTGCAATTCTGAAAGCAGCTTGTCAAAAAAGTCCAAAGAGACTTTTTTGACAAGCAGAGGCGTGGCGCAGCGCCACGCCGGGAATGTTGATATCAGAGTCGCGTTGATATATTGTAGGGGAGGGGCAAGCCCCTCCCGGCGCAATGCTGCCGATACGAACCGGCTGCCGTTAACATGGGTAAAACCGATTGCGCCTGTAGCGGCGCTCGTTGCGCAAGGCTGACGGGCGAGAGAATGTAGCGGCGTTCCCTGAGCGCCTTTGGCAGTTGCAGGTATTGGAGTAGTAATTCGACGGCGCAAGGCTTTCAAATTTGTCATTCCGAGGAGCGAAGCGACGTGGGAATCTCCTGCAACCGGTTACGTTTTCGCCGAGGCCTACCTGCTATCCAACATGGTACTGCGAGATTGCCGCGTCGGCAGCGCCTCCTCGCAATGACACGTCAGGGTGGCGAAGCGGTGTACCAATGGCCTCCTGCGGTTGAATAGCCCTGTACAGGGCGGTCACTGACCGCCCCTACAGCGGCAGGTGCGGTCGGCGGAAATGCCCCCCAAAAATTTGCAGCTGCCCATGGCGCTCATTGCGCGCCGCCGCACCATTCTACGGCCTTTTCCAGCTCCGGGAGGGGCAAGCCCCTCCCGGACAATTCTGCATCAGCGGGTCGTTTCGACGGTGATCTCGCCGGAGACGATCTTCTTCGACAGCTCTTCCACGGCGTTCTTCACGTCGTCGGGCACCTGCTGTGCCGCGCCGTCCTCGCCGTAGCCGATGCCGACATAGCCGTTGCTCATATCGGCGACCCACGTCGTGCCCCACAGGGAGCTGTCGCCGTCCAGCAGGCGCTTTACGGCGTCATAGATGGAGCTGCCGACTTCCTTCTTCATGGAGCAGATGATGGTGTCGGGGTCGATGTACTTCTGGTCGCTGTCCACGCCGATGGCGTAGAAGCCGTTCTCCTTCGCGGCCTCAAACACGCCGTCGCCCGTGGCGGAGGCAATCTGGAAAATGACGTCCGCGCCCTGATCGTGCAGAGCCAGCGCGCATTCCTTGCCCTTTGCGGGGTCGTCATAGGTGCCGGCGTAGTTCTTCACGACGTTCACGGCCTTGCCGTTCTCCGTGCCGTAGTACTCCGCGCCCTGCGTGTAGCCGACGATGAAGTCGTTGATGGTGTCGCTGTCCTCGCCGCCGACTGCGCCGACCGTGCCGGTCTCGGACATGGCGGCCGCGATGTAGCCCGCGAGGAACGAGCCCTCATTCTGGGCGTAGGTGATGTTCAGCACGTTGGCGACCGGCTCGCTCGTGGCGTTGTCGATCCAGATGAACTTCACGTTCGGATATTCCGGCGCGATGGTCTCGACATCATAGAATTCCCAGCCGACGCACACGACGACGTCTGCCTGATCGGCGGCGTTCTTCATCTGCGTTGCGTGGTTTTCATTGTTGCACTCGATGGTGCTGACCTGCACGCCGAAGTCCTTGGCCAGACGGTCTGCGCCTTCCTTGGACGAGTCGTAGAACGAACGGTCGCCGAACGTACCGGCCACGACGAGCGCGAGCTTCAGGTCGGAGGAGGAGTCCCCCTTGTCTTCCGTCTTGCCGCAGGCGGCAAAGACACACGTCAGCAGAGCCACTGCCAGAATGCATGCGAGGATCTTTTTCATAAATAGCCTCTCCGTTTCAAACAAAAATTTGTCGGTTTTACCCGACGGTGTACTTTCATTATAATGTTTTTTTCCGCGCCGCGCAAGTGGGCACGGCAAATATCGCCCGGAATTTCTTGCGCGCGGGCAAAAAACCGGATGCCATGCCGGAAAATAGAGCGATGCGTATGGAAAAACATGATTGCGGCAAAAATCTTTGTTGAAATTGTGCTGAGAATCGGCTATACTACAGGAAGAAAACTCCAAAGGAGGCGGCATGCACATGGGTGTAACGGTTTCCGTCATTTCCGGCAAGGGCGGCACGGGCAAAACGACGCTCTGCGCCGGGATCGCGGCCTGTCTTGCCGCCGAGGGCAAGCGCGTCCTGTGCATCGATGCCGACATCGGCCTGCGGAATCTCGACATCGCGCTCGGCATGGCCGAGCAGTCCGCTGTCGCGTTCACGGACGTGACGCAGGGCTTCTGCAAGCTGTCCGACGCCGCGGAGCATCCGGCCCTGCCGGGCCTGTTCCTGCTGACGGCCCCGGTGCGCGAGCAGGACGCTCTCGTGGAGCAGCAGCGCTTCGGTGCGTTGCTGCGCGAGGCCCGCGAGGCCTTCGACTGGGTCCTGATCGACGCGGCCGCCGGGATCGGCACGAGCTTCCGCCTTGCCACGCAGTTTGCCGACCGCTGCATCGTCGCCGCCACGCCGGATCCCGCCTCCCTGCGGGACGCCGCCTGCGCGGCAGACGCCCTCGCGCTCGAGGGGCACGAGCTGCTGCAGCTCGTGGTCAACCGCGTGCAGCCGCGCCTGTTTTCGCGCATGAACCTGACGGTGGACGACATGATGGACCAGACCGGCCTGCCGCTGCTCGGCCTTGTGCCGGAGGACCCGGCCGTCGTGCTTTCTGCCGCAGCGGGCAAGGCGCTGATCCTGAATTCCTCCGGCGGTGCCGCTGAGGCCTGCCTGCGCATCTCCCGCCGCCTGCGCGGTGAGCCAATGCCCTTGATGCGATTTTGAAGATGAGGTGATCTTATGAATATTACGCTGATGGCGCATGACAAGAAAAAGGAACTGATGGTCCAGTTCTGTACGGCTTATAAGAGCGTGCTGAGCAAGCACAACCTCTCCGCCACGGCCACAACGGGCCGCCTTGTCGCGGAGGCGACCGGCCTGCCCGTGACGCTGTATCTTTCCCACAATCAGGGCGGTCACCAGCAGGTCGACGCCCGGATCGCCTATAACGAGATCGATCTGGTGCTGCTGTTCACCGATCCGAATAACAGCGACCCCTGGGAGGATCAGCAGGTCGTGCAGACGCTGCACCTGTGCGACGCGCACAATGTGCCCATGGCCACGAACCTCGCCACGGCGGAGATGCTCATCCTCGGCCTGCAGCGCGGTGACCTGGACTGGCGCGAGATGATCCGCCGCAAGCGCTCCGTCCGCTGAAAGGAGCAGCTTTATGGAAGCAACGGAACTCATTGAACTCATCCGCACGTCGGAGAAGAAGACGCCCGTCCGCGTGGTGCTGCAGGCCAATGCGCCCTGCGAGTTCCCCGGCGCGGAGGTTTTTTCCGGCGGGAACGGCCTGCATATCCTCTACGGCGACTGGAAAACGCTCGGTCCGCAGCTTACGGCGCAGGCCGCGCACATCGACCGCCTGCATGTGGAAAACGGCGCCTGCAACTCCGCCATCCCCATGCTGGACCTCAAGGGCCTGCATGCGCGCGTCGAGCCGGGCGCCATCATCCGCGAGGGCGCGGAGATCGGCGCGAACGCCGTCGTTATGATGGGTGCGATCCTGAATCTTGGTGCCGTCGTCGGCGAGGGCAGCATGATCGACATGGGCGCTGTGCTCGGCGGCCGAGCCACCGTGGGTAAAAACTGCCATATCGGCGCGGGAGCCGTGCTGGCGGGCGTCATCGAGCCGCCCAGCGCCACGCCGGTCATCGTGGAGGATGGCGTGCTCGTCGGCGCGAATGCCGTTGTGCTCGAGGGCGTCCATATCGGAAAAAATGCCGTCGTCGCGGCCGGAGCCGTCGTCACGGAGGACGTGCCGGAGAATGCCGTCGTGGCGGGCGCGCCCGCCCGCGTGCTGAAGCAGCGCGACGAAAAGACAAATTCCAAGACCGCCTTCGTCGATGCCCTCCGCGAGCTGTAAGAGAATACAAAAACGTCCCCGGATGCGCCGCATCCGGGGATAATTATTTG
>QWCV01000822.1_pt1 | contig 33505 bp, 31 predicted proteins | sample 1972621 | NCBI WGS metagenome assembly QWCV01 (sample SAMN09866699, study PRJNA288562) | Human gut metagenome isolate pre2_stool, whole genome shotgun sequencing... | isolation source: gut | host: Homo sapiens | place: USA: California | reverse complement strand
ATGGTTTTGCGCCGACCGAAACGGAGTGTAGACTTGCAGAGGTGCGCAGTAGAAGTATGTCATGCAATTGCATGACGCGCACCTCGCAGCAAGAATGCCAAGGCATTCTTGAATTTAAAATTCAAAAACTGCTACCCCATACGGCGGCAATTTGTATCCAAATGAATATGGTCTTCCATCACATTCTTTCTTCACGGCATGATAAATGTTCTGTCTCTTCTCGCCATTTCCGCCATATTTCACATCGTCACTGTTCAGAATCAGCTTATACTGCTTCTTTCTAGGAACGCCTACACGATAATCTTCTCTTGCCATTGGTGTGAAGTTGATCACGAACAAAAGGTTATGCTTTCCATCTTTAGAATGGCGAATAAAACTGTAAATGCTTCTGTATGCATCATCTGCATTGACCCACTCGAATCCTTCCCATGACTGATCCAGTTCATAAAGCGCCTGTTTCTTTTTATACATGTGGAGTAAATCACGCATCCATGACTGAATTGCCTGATGCTCCGGCTCCTCCAACAGATACCAGTCCAGTTCACGTTCCTCTGACCACTCGCGAAGCTGTGCAAAATCCTGTCCCATGAACAACAATTTCTTTCCGGCGTGTCCCATCATAAATGCATATCCTGCTTTCAGGTTCGCATATTTATCAAATCCAAGTCCCGGCATCTTATTGATCATGGAACATTTCAAATGGACAACCTCATCATGTGACAGTACGAGAATGTAATCTTCGCTGTACGCATAACTCATGGCAAATGTCATCATATAATGATTGTCTTTTCTGAAATACGGATCCAGCTTCATATATTCCGTAAAGTCGTGCATCCACCCCATATTCCACTTAAGGCTAAATCCAAGACCTCCGTCTTCTACATCTCCGGTTACCTTCGGCCATGCCGTAGACTCTTCCGCTATCATAAGTGCACCCGGATTTCTTCCAAGTACAACTGTGTTCAGATGCTTGAAGAAATCTACTGCCTCCAGGTTCTCATTACCTCCATACTGGTTCGGAACCCATTCTCCGTCTTTCTTTCCATAATCCAGGTACAGCATAGAAGCGACTGCATCAACGCGAAGTCCATCAATATGGAAATGCTCCACCCAGAAAAGTGCATTGGCAATCAGGAAGTTCCTTACCTCATTCTTGCCAAGATCAAATATCTTCGTCCCCCAGTCCGGATGCTCCCCTTTTCTTGGATCTGCATACTCGTAAGTTGCTGTTCCGTCAAACTCGGCAAGTCCATGCTCGTCCTTTGGAAAATGTGCCGGAACCCAGTCCATAATGACACCGATTCCATTTCTATGCAGATAATTGATCATCCACGCAAAATCTTCCGGTGTTCCATAACGGCTTGTCGGCGCATAATATCCTGTCACCTGATATCCCCATGATCCATCAAATGGGTGTTCTGCGATTCCCATGATCTCCACATGCGTATATCCCATATCTTTCATATACTTTGTGATTTCTTTTGCGAACTCACGATAAGTATAGAATCCCTCGTCCTCTGTGCCTGGGTGTCTCTTCCAGGAACCCATATGAACCTCATATACAGACATTGGTTCTTTTTTGTGGTCCCATTTTTCCCGTGCAGTCATCCAGGAACTATCGGTCCATTTCAAATTCTCAATATTCGTTATTCTTGATGCTGTACCCGGACGAAGTTCTGCATAATTGGCATACGGATCTGCCTTCATATGATACTCCCCCGTAATCGTCTCAATGCAGAACTTATACATCATGCCTTCTTTTACTCCCGGTACAAAGCATGTGTAAATTCCGATATATTCTGCCCTTGTCATAGGGTTTCTTGTGCGATCCCAGTCATTGAATTCCCCCACTACAGACACTGATTTCGCATTCGGTGCCCAGACAGCAAAATAAACTCCTTTCTGCCCTTCGTCATCCACCATATGCGCACCCAGCTTCTTATAAATTTCGTAGTGATTTCCCTGTCCGAAAAGGTACTGATCTAATTCTCCGATTTCATAAGCTTTCCATTCTTTCTCCATAAACTTCCCTCACATTTCATCCGGATTTCAATATCTTAAGTATACCTTAGCAGAACACAAAATTCAATCTATGTCACTCGATTCCAGACAAAAAACAGGGATACAATTTTCTACAATTGTATCCCTGCTTCATCACTTACATTCACTATATCATTAAATTTTAAAATCTTCTTCCTTCAGAATAATGCGATCTGACGAATCCGTAGATTTTCCAAATACACGTCTTGCAAGATGCTTTACATTTGCTTTCTGTGAATGTTTTATTGCTTCATCCATGATTTCTTTTACTTCCGCAACTGTAACCGCATGATCTTCACGCTGCATTACATCAATTCGGCTGTAAAGTGCCAGAATTCCCATTTCATCAAGCTTATATCCATTTTCCTTCGCATAAGTCTGACCAAATGTTACTAACTCATCATTGATGAATACCGGAAGCTCAAGCTTAGAAGTGAATTTCTTTTTGAAATCCGGATTAGCTGTCATAATTCTCTCCAGAGGTTTTCTCTGATCTTCAAGAACAAAGAGAAGCTCTCCGGTCTTTCTTGACATCAATGCATTCAGTTCCTTGATTGTTCTGGAATTCAACTTACCAGCCTTTTCGATGATGATCGCTCCACCGCGAAGCTTCTGGATAATATTGCCAAGTTCCTTCTTATTCAGCGATTCACCTGTAACAATAGCAACTTTACCCTGTTTCAGATTTCTTTGTTTCTGGATTGCTTTTACAATATCTACTGCAAGGACTGTTTTTCCAGATCCTTTACGGCCAATGATCATTAAGTTACCGGTTCTTGAAGTTCCCTCTCTCTGGGCACGTCTGTCATTATCAAGTACTGCAACAATCTGTTCACTCATTCCTCTGACCGGTACGAAGTAAGAGAATAATTTCTTCTGCTCCTCTGTCAGTCCGGCTTTCAGTCCAATCTCACTGGTTGCACTTAAGTCATATCTTCCTGTTACAACAAATCCGGTATCAAATGGAACTCCGCTTCCTTTTGACTTCTTAATTCTGCGCTGAATCTCTTCCTCAGATGGTTCTTCAATTTCCAAGTCTCCTTCAAGGTCTTCCGGATCCGGAATCTCAGGAAGCTCATCTTCAAAGTCGTCTTCCTCAAAATCATCCTCTTCTTCGAAGTCGTCCTCTTCCTCGAAATCGTCTTCCTCGAAGTCGTCCTCTTCCTCAAAGTCATCCTCTTCGTAATCGTCGTCTTCTACATAATCATCTTCATAGAAGTCATCCTCTTCCTCAAAGTCGTCTTCGTCCTCAAAGTCATCCTCTTCCTCAAAGTCGTCCTCTTCCTCGAAGTCGTCTTCTTCCTCGAAGTCATCCTCTTCCTCGAAGTCGTCCCCTTCCTCGAAATCATCCTCTTCCTCGAAATCATCCTCTTCCTCGAAATCGTCTTCGTCTTCGGATTCATCTTCCGGGAATTCATTCCACTCTGCATCGAATTCCTCTACTTCTTCCTCATCTTCCTCCGGGAATTCATCTGCAAAACCATCTTCGTCAAAATCGTCTTCGTCGAATCCATCTTCCTCTTCAAAATCATCTTCTTCGGATTCCCCGCCTTCGAAATCATCCTCGTCTTCAGAATTGTCTTCCGAATCATCCTGGTTTTCTGTTTCCGGAATTTCTTCATCTTCTTGTACTTCTTCGATTTCTTCTACAGCGTCGACTTCATCTTCTGCTTCAAACTCTTCGTCCTCACCCTCAAAGTCTTCGTCTTCAAACTCTTCCTCTTCGAAATCATCTTCATCCTCAGAATCCGTCTCCTCTTCTTCAGAAGCTGCTTCAACAATCTCTTCTTCAGGTTCTTCTTTAGACTCTTCAGGTTCTTCCACAATATCGTCCAGCTCTTCTTCTGAAATAAACTGATCTACAATTTCTTCTTCAACAGATTCCCCTTCTGCTTTTGCAAGCTCCAGTTCCTCTTCTATATCAAAATTTTCCTCTTCTTTCTCCTGTGCTGTCACACGATCTTCCAGCTCTTCCACAAGCTGTCTGATATCATCAGAAAGCAACGCCTTTCTTCTTGCTTCCTCTGCCTCACGACGAGCCTTCTCTTCCGCTTCACGACGAGCCTTCTCCTCTGCTTCACGACGAGCTTTCTCTTCCGCTTCACGGCGGGCTTTCTCTTCTGCTTCCTGACAGGCTTTTTCTTCTGCTTTCCGTCTTGCTATTTCTTCTGCCTCGCGTCTCTCTGCCTCAAGTCTTTCTGCCTCACGGCGGGCTTCCAGTGCTTCTCTCTCTTTTCTAAGTCGTTCTTCATCGGATGCTTTTTGCTTTGCGATCGCCTCAGCATTTACCTTCTGCTTAGCTTCCCATTCCATCAAGATGTCTTCAATCTTCATCTGACCTTCAATGCGGAGTTCTTCTTCTCGTTCCTCCATCTTCTTCTGGTCTTCCGGATTAATTCCACTCGCCATAGCCACTCCATTAGCCAGTGCTTCTTTAAGTGTCGCACCCTTCACAACTGTCGTAATAGACTTTTTTGGTCCTTCTGCCGCATGCTGAAGAATTCCTTCTAACTCTCTGACATTCCGAGCTTCTTCCGGAGTTTCCTTTCCGATTGGTTCAATGACTGGTGCTTCCATTTCTACAACTTCTGGTTCTTCTGAAACAGCTTCTTCCGGCTCCAGGACTGGTTCCTCAGCTGATGCTTCCGGCTCTTCTGAAACTGGTTCTTCTGAAACTGGTTCTTCTAAAACCGGTTCTTCTATCGGAACTTCTTTGTCTGCCTTGGCATTTTCTTCCATTGCCTTCAATGCTTCTCCAAGCTCTGCTGTCGGAATTCTTCTCGTTGCATCCAGACCATCCACCGTTTCTGTTGTATTGGCTCCTGATTCCTGCTGTTCTGCCTCCGCAGCTTCTGCTGCTTCCTGCGCTGCTTTAATCTGTTCTTTTGGAATTGATACAGTATCCTGTGGAATACTCTTTACATCCTTAAGCACAGCTCGATCAGGTTTTTTATCCACTGCTTTCTTAGGCTCTTTTTTCGGTACACCTTTATACTCATCGTACTTTTCCTGTTGGAGTGGTGTCAGTGGTTTGTACTTCATCTTCAATTCCATTGCCTGATATACATATTTTCCTTCGCTGAACCACAAGATCAAATCGTCACATTCTTCCAGACACTTTGAGGTCATGCCTGCTTCATGATATAGCTTTGCGAGCTCATACGCCCATTTTTCAATATATTCTGCCTTTTTAAATTCTTCCAGTGCCGAAATCTGTTCTGACAGATCGGACCCTTGTGCCTTCAAAATCCGATATTTCAAAATGAACTGATTCGGATCTCTCGGTGCCAGTTTTACAAATTCCTCATAACAGTCCGAAGCCTCATTCAGATCATTCAGTTTCAGGGCAAGTACTGCCAGACGATACACAACCTTTCTGCTGGACGGTGCTCTGTCAAATGCGATCATAAGCGTATCACGGCTCTTCTGAAACTCCCCGTTATTCTCGTAGATTTCGCTTACTGTATTTAACATTGCCGGGCTCTTCACCCTTCTCCAGTCTATTGTATCTGCAATTTCCATTGCTTTTCTAAATTGTTTCTTTTCGTAATGTTCGAGCATCTGCTCGGTTTTTACCCGATATTCATATTTATCCAATATTCTCACCTCAAATTTTTTGACAATTCTACAGATACAAGTTTATCATACACTAGTCTTATTGTCAAAAACATACGAGATTTTGTTACAAAAATGTTACAAAATGATATCGTCCACTTTTTTGAAATCTTTCAGGCTATACGCTTCTATAATATTTCCCTGGATAACATAAAGCATATCTTCTATATAAATACCTCTTGTGATCCTCATATTATTTCCATTGATTTCCTCATGCATCGTACATGTAAATCCTTGTTTTTCGTCGTAAGAAAATGTATAGTACTCCCGGCCGCCTTCGCTGTCTGCAGCAAAACCAATCAGATTTTTCTCTGCATCTACTAAAGCTGCCTTATAATCATAAGAAACATCTGTATAGTACACATTTTCAATGACATAAGTCTGCTCCTCTTTCACATTTTCCGGATCAGAAATATCGAACATCGTCAATTTCACGCCATCTGTTGACATAGTCTTTTCATCAACATTCATCCCAATACCCAGAAGCTTATTTTTCCCATACGGATGCAGATAATCTGAAAATCCAGGTATCTTCAACGCTCCTATGATCTTTGGATTTTTCGGATCCGACAGATCAACGGAAAATAACGGATCCGTCTCTTTAAATGTTACAAAGTATCCTGCCTTTCCCATAAATCTTGCGGAGTACACTCTCTCATCTTCTGCCAGACCTTTGATGGAGCCGGTTTCTTTCAGTTCTTGATTCAAAACATAAACACTGTTCGTATCGCCATCGGTCACTACAACTCTCAGATATCCATCATATTCATCAATAGAAAATGAATCATTAATATAGCCGTCTATTTTGCACTGTGCCCCAGCCGTCAATTTCCCACTTTCATAAGAAACTTTTCGGATTGTCGTCACATCTTTTCCGGAATATTGCCACACATTTTCATAAAAATAAATATTATCGTTGCTCACATATAAATTGCCACCGTCTGCCAAAAGGGCCTTACTGTGCGCTGTCTCATCTGGATTTTCCAGAGAAACGGATGTGATGATTGAATACATATCTGCCTTTGAAATGGACGGAAGACAGATATCTGTTTCTTCGATCAGATTATCGTTTACAAGTGGTATATAGGACTTCGGATTCTTCGCCGTTATACCATCAAGTGTTACATAATAATCACTGAATAAGTATAAGTATCCATCTGCAATTCTTGAAGAATTGTAATATCCACTCTGACTGACCCTGCCAACTTCTTTTGGATTTTCCCGGTCTGAAATGTCATAAGTTACTGCGGTCGTATTAGCCCTCTGACCATATCCATAATCATCATCATTCCATTTGCCGCCCACATAACCGTCACACACTGCGATTAATTGTTTTCTCTCAATGTCCAGATACATTTCCTGGATTTCAGAAACATCTTCCACTGTTATAGTAGCCGTTTGCTTCATCCGATTATCACGGGTATCTATAATGGCAATCTGATCGCTCTTATCTTTTAACACGTAAAGGTATGTTCCATCTGTTTTAGCTGTATCCCCCTCGTCCACACCTTCCTGACGTACATTTGTCTCAGAATAAGAACCGCTTGCCATTCCGGTGTCCGCTGCTGCAGTACTGCTTTCTTCAATATTCTGTGCTGCATCTCCACTTACCTTACTGTCAGCTGATTCATCGACTCTTATATCATTCAATGATCTTGCCCAGCTTGAAGTGTATGCACTGTCTCTTTCCTGATCTTTCTTATATTTTTCCAAATATGCATAGACATCCTTATATTCTGCCGCACTTTCTACTTTCGTACTGTCACTGATTGTCACATCACTGCCTGCTATCTTATCATCTCTAGTCGCATCTTCCATTTTAAAATAATTCTGGTATACCATCACTCCCACGATCAACACCAGACATGCTGCTGCCAGCCCACCGATTCTCGCCGGAGTCCACACTTTTTTCTTCTTTCCTGCAAGCTTTGCTTCAATCTGTCTCGGTTCAAGCGCTTTCGGCACCGGAACCTGTTCTGACTTTTCCTTTATTTTCCGAATCATGTCCTGCTCATTCTTATTCATAAAATGTCCTCCCATCCAACACACACTGCATCTTCTCCAGCGCCCGGCTTCGTTTTACCCGGACAGTTCCCGGCTTCAGGCTTAGGATCTTCCCGATTTCTGTGCTGTTATAACCGCCAAACACTGACAGCCCGACTATCATTTGCTCTTCTTCTGAAAGAATAAAAAATGCATTTCTCACATCCATCGCAAGTCCCACATCTTCTTCATGAATTCCTTCCACCTGTCCTTCCGGAAAAAAATCTTCTGTCTGCTGTATTCCTTCTTTCGCCACCTGTTTCAATCTTTTCTTACATATATTTGACAAAATTGTAAAAATCCAGCTCTTGAAAGCTTCTTCTTTTCGAAGTTTATGTATATGTTCATAAGCAGATAACACTGTCGCACTCACCGCGTCTTCTGCCTCATGCGGATCACGCATCAGACAAAGCGCGTAGCGATAGAGGTCTTGATAGACCTGCTCATATAGCTTTGAAAATGCTTTTGCATCACATTTCATTCTTTTTCCTCCTCAATTTGTTTTTCTCAAGAAGTTCTCCACACTCCTCCATTGACTTATCCCATTGCCGTTTTCCAATACCCCGTGTAAAAAGTATTATTACTTCTTCTACATATAAGAGTCCCAAAATATCCCAAGTGTTACAAAAAGGCGTCACTTTTTTTCATAAGTGCCGCCTTTTATTTACATTCGTTTATTCAATTATATTACCGCCGAAAATACTGCGCAAGATAAAATTCAGCGTAATTCCCAGTGCAACGGAACATAGAACGTGAATTTTACCTATCGGATTATTTAGCCCTTATAATAATTAATCAGACAACCTTTGAGAATAATCTCTCTTTCTGCGTCTGTCATATCTCCAAGTGTAAATGTGACTTCTTTCAATGTATCTCCGACTACATAAGCTTTGATCTCTGCATCTTTGTTTTCCACTGCTTTTCTGATTTCCGGTACAAAGATATAATCGCCATTTTTGAAGCTTAATTTCTTGTCGTCTTCTTTCGTGATAAATGGAAGCATTCCCCAGTTGATCAGATTGGAGCGATATCTTTTTGTCGCATATTCATTTGCAATATTCGCCCAGCCACCGAGCACCTTCTGACAGGAAGCTGCCTGCTCTCTTGCTGAACCGTCACCTGGTTTTACTGCAAAGATCGTACTTCCGACTCCGATATTTCCTTTTCCTGCTTCCGGATATCTCTCCTGGATCTTTGCCATAACCGGTTTTAATTCTTCCAATACCTCTAACGGACATTCGCCTGCTTCGATTGCTTTCTGTGCTTTCTGTACTTCCTTTGCACGTCCTACATATGCAGGATCTTTTCTGGAAAGTGCAAACTCTGCCAGTCCAAGTGGATTGGATCTGTAAGAAGATGTTTCTCCAGATGGGATCAGCTCATCTGTTGTTGTAACCGGATCGTGAATCTCTGATACAACTTTCAATACCAGATTCTCCGGAAGTGCTGACATTGCCGGCCAGTCTTTGATATTCGGTCCGAACTTGATCTTTGTATCCGGATCAGCCACACCATGACTGTCAAATACACGATTTGCATAAATCTTCTGGTCAAAGTGGTATTTCTGTCCCTTATATTCCACGTCCATATCTGTTGCAGGTGTCAGGAAGCCTTTATTTGCTGCTGTTGCTGCAATTGAACGGGCATCCATAAGTGCAACAGATGCAATCTGTCCACTCTGAAGCTTGGAACCTTCACGGTTCGGGAAGTTTCTTGTAGAGTGGCGAATAGAAAATGCGTTATTTGCCGGGGTATCTCCAGCTCCAAAGCATGGTCCGCAGAATGCTGTTTTTACAATTGTCCCTGCTTCCATAAGATCCGCAACTGCACCGTTTTTCACAAGTTCCATATAGATTGGTGTGCTTGCCGGATATACACTAAACGTAAATTCATCTGAGCCAATGTAATGACCTTTTATGATGTCTGCTGCTGCGCAGATATTTTCAAATCCACCACCGGCACATCCTGCGATGATTCCCTGATCCACATAAAGTTTTCCATCCATCACTTTATCCTGAAGTGAATAATCCACAGCACCATCCAGGCTCACCAGTGCTTTCTGCTCTACATCGTGAAGCACGTCTTTCAGATTCTTACGCACTTCGTCGATCGTATATACATTTGACGGATGGAACGGCATTGCGATCATCGGACGTATCTCGCTTAAGTTCACATATACCATACCATCATAATATGTAACTGCACCAGGATTCAGTTCTTTGTAATCTTCACTTCTGCCGTGGATCTCATAGAACTCCTTAATCTTATCATCTGTTTTCCAGATAGAAGACAGACATGTTGTCTCCGTTGTCATAACATCGATTCCGATACGGAAATCAGCACTTAACTTCTCCACACCTGGTCCGACAAATTCCATAACTTTATTGTTTACATAACCATTTGCAAATGTTGCACCTATAATTGCCAGTGCCACGTCCTGTGGTCCGACGCCTTTGACCGGCTCTCCGTCCAGATAAATTCCAATCACACCTGGCATCTTAATATCATATGTCTTATTCAGGAGCTGCTTTACAAGTTCCGGTCCACCTTCACCCATAGCCATCGTTCCAAGTGCTCCATAGCGGGTATGGCTGTCGGATCCAAGGATCATCTTGCCGCCACCTGCCAGCATCTCGCGGGCAAACTGGTGAATAACTGCCTGATGCGGCGGTACATAGACACCGCCATATTTCTTCGCACAAGTCAGTCCAAACATGTGGTCATCTTCATTAATCGTTCCGCCGACCGCGCAGAGTGAGTTGTGACAGTTCGTCAATACATATGGAATTGGAAACTTCTCCAGTCCTGAAGCTCTCGCTGTCTGAATAATTCCGACAAATGTAATGTCATGAGATGTCAGCTTATCAAATTTGATCTGCAGTCTCTCCATATTGCCTGATATATTATGAGCCTCTAAAATTCCGTAAGCCATTGTCTGCGTTCTGGCTTCCTCCTTGGATACCTCACGGCCTGTCTTTGCCTTTACTTCTGCTTCGTCCGTAATGATCTGTGTGCCATTTACCAGATATGCACCACCGTCATATAATTTCACCATGTCTAGTCCTCCTGATTACCTGTAATTATATTCTTCTGAATAATTACGTTTATTTTCAGATTGTATACATGTATATATTAGCACATCACATGACATATGTCCAACCATTTATTCGCCCTTTTTCAAGAATAACTCTGTTGCTTTTTCAATCTCTTCTCCTGTCGCTTTCAGCAGCCTTTTTGCATCATTCATCGTTCCATTTCGCAGGCATTCCGCAATTGTTTCTAATCGTCCCGTCTCTATTCCCTTTTTCATTCCCTTTTTCATTCCCTTTTCTTCAATACCTTCTGATAAATTACACATATCATTCAACTCCTCCCTGATTTTTTCATCTACTGGAATATCTAACTCTTCATCTAAAAGCCGCACCTTTTCCTCTCCACTTAGTTTACTAGAAAATAATATATTTAAGAATTGATGTAATTCGCTCTCAGTTTTGCTTTGAGACAGCTTTTGACTTGACTCGCAATCCAGTCCAATCATAATGAAATTAAATAAATCTTTCTTTCCTGGCCACTTATAATTTCCAACTAATGCATCATCTGTTATATGAAAATGATTCAAACAATTTTTATTTACGCCTGGGCAAATCCATATAGAATATACCTTTACCATACCATCATAATTAGAATTTGTAAAATCTCTTTCTTTTTGTGAAGAAATCATTCTACAAGTGTAAAATATAGCCCGATTCATCAAAGGATAACCCGGCGAACTATTCTTTTGAGCTTCTATATTCACAATAATCTGAGAAATTCCATCTTTCATTCGAACATAAAAAATAATATCAAAGCGAATAGCCCCTTCTTTTGTTTCCATATTTTCCGTATTACTACCTTTAATTTTACTTTTCGGATTTTCCAACACTTGATTAGTCATTCCCGGTTCTACCGAAACCGTAGATACATATGGTTCTCCTTCAATCAAAGATATGATATCTCTTGGATTCGCATCTTTAAATTCCGTTACTGTTCCTTTTAAAATATGTGCCAGAAAAATTTTGTTACTTAAAAGCTTTTTGGCATTCTCGTCATACTGCGCTTTCATGCCGATGGTTCCAATTATTTCTTTTGTATGTTTGTTCAATAATTATACTCCTTCCTGTACTCATAGTACAAACAACTTAATGTAGTAACATTTTTTCTTCATGTCGGATTACTGTCTCGAAATCTGAAACACCGAAATGAGATACCTTACGGCTTAGAACTTTTTTAAATATAGAATCTTTTCTAAAAGTATTCATAGGATAACACAAAAGGAAAGATTTCGCAAGTGTTTCTCACGTAACCTTTCCTCTATTTTCTAAATAAATCTCTTTAAATACTGACTTCCTTCTTTTCCAAGCAGATCCACCAGCTCTTTTGTGTTAATACGGCTACTGTTCCTTTTTCAAACTTGACTTTCTCTTTTATTTTACACCATCACTTTTCGTTTTCCCAATAGTGCCATTTCTTCCACATTTTTTGTAGCATACAGTATCGTAACTCCGGTTCTCTCCTGCAATTCCACCAGCTCCTGAGTCAACTGATTATGAAATTTAGGATTTACATTGCGAAGCGGCTCATCCATAAGGATTACATCTGGCTCCAAAATCATGGCACGCGCCAGCGCGGTCCGGTGTTTCCACAGATCTGACAAGTTTTTTACTTTTGCAAATCGGACTTCTACAAGATCTAGAAGTTCCATCACTTCCAGTGTCCGTTTTCCTATTTCTTTTTCATCTATGCCGCGAAGTCTTAAGCCCAGTTCTACATTTTCCAGAACTGTCATTCGTGGATACACAGTATAATTCTGAAAAATCATAGCAATTCCACGCTCCTCCGGTGGAAGACTGTTGACCAACTTGTCTCCAATCCATATCTCTCCGTTTTTCACTTCATCAAGACCTGCGATCATGCGCATAACAGCACTTTTTCCACTCCCGGATGGACCAGTCAATATTACAAATTCTCCGTCTTCAATCTGGAAATTTAAATCTTTTACTGCCTCATATCCATTCGGAAATGCGCGATCTACATGTTTTAATGTCAGACTTGCCATCTGATCAGCCCCTTTCTTTGTCTTCCCCTGACTACTGCAATTCAGGCTTTCTATCCATCATTACTTTTTTACAACAACGCCTGGTAAATATCTCTCTTTCCGACTCCCCGGTCTTTCGCGACCATTTTCATTGCTTCTTTTTTCTGAATCCCCTGATCCATATAATAATCCATATGTTCCTGAATGGACATTTCTTCCCATTTCTGACGTTCTTCTTCTATCTGTTCCTGACGGCTCTTGCCCTCAATGACAAGCACGCATTCCCCTTTTGGTTCCTGCTCTTTATAATATTCCACTGCCGCACTGATCGTTGTTGCAAAGACTGTCTCATGCTTTTTCGTAAGCTCCCGGCAAATGCGGATTCTTCTGTCACCCAAAGTCGCAAGCAGAAGCTCTAATGTCCGGACCAGTCTGTGCGGTGCTTCGTAGATAATCATAGTTCTTGTCTCTTCCGTCAGTTCGTTCAGCACTGCCTGTCGTTCTTTTTTATCTGTCGGAAGAAATGCTTCAAACGCGAATCTTCTTGTGGACAATCCGGAAATGGTCAGCGCTGTGATGCAGGCTGCTGCCCCCGGAACTACTGTCACAGTGATTCCTGCTTCCTGACACATTGCCACCAGCTCCTCACCCGGATCGGAGATTCCCGGCGTTCCCGCATCCGTGATCAGTGCAATATCTTCACCATTTTCCAAGTGCTCGATCAACGTATGCGCTTTTGCAATCTTGTTATATTCATGATAACTGGTCATCGGTGTGTGAATATCAAAATGATTCAAAAGCTTAATGCTATTGCGGGTATCCTCTGCTGCGATCAGATTAACTTCTTTTAAAATACGGACACAGCGAAATGTCATGTCCTCCAGGTTGCCGATCGGAGTTGCACACAGATATAATGTTCCTGACATATAATTCTCCTTTTATTTCATCCCGTACAATTTCAGTACTTCTTCCGTATACTCCCCGTCTTTCGTGTAGACTATGAGCGGCGGGTCTACGGCGAGGCGTGGTTTTCCGCCTTTGAGGCCTTCGATAAGAACCATGTTTGGCTCTTTGTCTGCATATGGGTGGACGAGACGCATGCGTTTCGGCTCGATTCCGTAATTACACATTTTTGTAAAGATTTCCGGCAGGCGGAAAGGACGGTGCACCATGTAGAAACGTCCTTTCATTTTCAGTACTTTTGCACTTTCTCGCAAAAGATCATCTAATGTGCATAACGCTTCATGTCTTGCGATATACAAAGCCTCGTTATCATTTTTCAGGCCGTGTTCTCCAATCATATACGGTGGATTGGATACAATGACTTCATACGAATCATTTCCAAATATGTGACTTGCCTCTTTGATATCACCGGTAACGATATCTATCTTGTTCTCCAGCCCGTTATGTGCCACGCTTCTTCTTGCCATATCAGCACTTTCTTCCTGAACTTCCAGACCTGTATAATGAAGTCCCGGATTCTTTGCTTCCAGTAAAATCGGAAGAATTCCGGTTCCGGTCCCAAGATCCAGTGCTCGTTCCCCATGTTTTACTTTTGCATAGGAAGACAGAAGCACGGCGTCCATGCCAAAGCAGAACCGACCGGGCTTCTGTATAATCTCATAGCCCTTCACCTGGAGATCATCCAGGCGCTCATCGGGCTTCTTATTAGTCATCATTTAACTTGGAGGCGCCATTTTTCTCCTCCAGAGCTTTTAACTGTGCAAACTCCTCTTTCGAAAGCTTTGCATCTTTTTTCTTCTTTCTTGATTTGAATCTCAGCTCACCTGCCGGATATTCACGGATTTCTTTTTCATCGTTATCCAGCGTCACAATAACCTTTACGATCTGACGCAGTACGTGAACGGCCTGAACTTCACCATGAAGTCCTTCCGGCGTCGTTACATGATCTCCAACTCCCGGAAGCTGACGGTTCAGCTCTTCATAGGTCTCTTCTTCGTTAGTCAGACAGCACATCAGTCTGCCGCAGACTCCGGATATCTTTGTCGGATTCAGAGACAGGTTCTGCTCTTTCGCCATCTTGATTGATACCGGTGCAAACTCAGACAGATACGTATGACAGCAAAGTGGTCTTCCACAGATACCAATGCCTCCACGAATCTTCGTCTCATCACGGACACCAATCTGACGAAGCTCGATACGTGTACGGAACACGCTTGCCAGATCTTTTACCAGCTCACGGAAATCAATTCTTCCATCTGCGGTAAAGTAAAATAACACTTTATTATTATCAAATGTATACTCCGCATCTATAAGCTTCATTTCCAGACCGTGTTTACGGATCTTCTCTAAGCAGATGTGAAATGCTTCTTTTTCTTTGTCTCTGTTTTTCTCTTCTTTTTTGTAATCCTCTTCGTTTGCAATTCGAATCACAGATTTTAAAGGCTGTGTGATCTTGTCGTCTTCTACTTCTTTCGGACCTGTCACAACCTTTCCGAACTCAACACCGCGCGCCGTCTCTACGATGACACGGTCTTGAGTTTTAATCTCTAATTTTCCCGGTGAGAAAAAGTAGATCTTTCCCGCCTGGCGGAATCTTACTCCGATTACTTTTGTCATAAATCTAGTTCTCCTTTATCGTCAGGAACAAAAGCTCCATGACCAGATCAAAGTTAACATTTGCTTTTAGTCTGGCTTTTGCTTTGTCAAGGCTGTCCAGAATCGTCTCAATTCCTTCATAAGAACTGCGTCTTGCCTGCTCACGCATGCAGTCGATCTGATCTTTGAATACAACCTTATCTATTTCCCTTGTCGCTTTATATAACAAGACATCTCTGTACCATACCATGATCAGGTCAAGATAGTCGTTAATTTCAACTTTATAAAGAGTGCAGCGTTTCACTGCCTCCACAAGCTCACTGATATCCATCTCATTTATATGACGCATCAGGTTCAGGACTTCGTCCTTGAGCTCATTAAAATGCTCGGAGCCTGCCAGTTTGATAGCTTTTCCAAGGTTCCCCTGTGCAAATGCAGCGCAGACTTCAGCCTTGTAATCTGGTACTTCCATTCTCTCCATGAGATATTTTTTAATCAGTGCATCTTTGATGTAGCGAAGTTTTAACATGACACATCTGGAATTAATTGTCGGAAGCAATACGTCTGCATTTTCCGTCAGCAGAATAAATACTGCATACTGTGGCGGTTCTTCAATCGTCTTTAATAACGCATTCTGTGCCTGTACCGTCATAATATCAGCTTCCGGAATAATATAAACTTTATATGGACCCTGATATGGCTTGATCGCAACTGTATTATTGATCTGTGTGCGCACATCATCGACTCCGATGGATCCCGGCTTCTCATGTGTCACCCAGATAATATCCGGATGGTTATTCGATTCTGCCTGTACACAGGAATGACATTTATTACATGGTTCCGGTCCATGTTCTTCACATAAAAGTGCCATGGCAAATAACTTTGCCAGCATCTTCTTTCCGGTTCCGCGCTCGCCATTCACAATGTACGCCTGTGATACCCGATTCTCGGCAATTGCATTCTGCAAATATTGAATTACATCTCTGTGTCCTACTACATCTTTAAAACTTCCCATATCGTATGTCCTCTATAATTTCATCTAAGCATCTTTTTTGGTCATCATTGTAATAACGCTTCTTTATTCCCGCAGCTCTCAGATGTTCCTCGGAAAAATCTTCCGTATCTGCGAGAAATCTTCTGCACATCTCCGCGTAACGTGGCACTTCCTGCTGCCGCTCTCTCGTAAATGCACGGTTCAGCCGCTCGCCGTCCTCTACTTCGATGTACACCGGAACAAGATACGCCGCTCCGTAATATTTCTTTAACTTTCCATAGGACTCCAGCGTTCCGATCATCAGATAGTCGGATTCTGCCAGATTCACCTGTCCATCTTCTATTGTAGCATATTTCCATGCTCCGTGAACAGTATTATAAGTACGAAGTTCAACAACCTTTCCCTGTCTCTCGAAAATATGCATCTGTTCATCCGTCACAAAATGGTATTCGACGCCTTCTCTTTCACCTTCCCGCTTCGGTCTGGTCGTGTAAAGCGTCACTGTCTGAAGCATCGGCAGCTCTTGCTTGATCTTCCGGAATAATGTATCTTTTCCAGATGAACTCTTGCCCATTATATAATATATCTTACCCATGCGTCCATACCTCTATGTATCCTTCTTTTTCTACTCCCTGTATCTCATATGTTCTTTCCATATACCATTGAAAATGTTCCCGGATCTGCGCTGTGATCCGTTCCCCCGGCACCAGCATCGGGATCCCCGGCGGATAGAGATACGCGTACTCCGCGGAAATGTAGCCTCCGCTCTGTGTCAATGGCACAACCTGAAACCCATCTGCCCCTGCGTCTTTCATGCTGATGACCTGCGCCGGTGAATAGATTACTTCCGCCTGTGGCAGATGTCCCGGTTCTATATCGTAATTTTTTTCTTTCTTTTGCGACTTTTTGATTTCTTCCGGCACTATGTCTGAATCTACAGTGTTATAAGCCCCCTGTAAAGGTTTATATTTCTTATCCAACTCATAAATTGCTTTTATAAGCCGTTTCATTCCTTCATCGGTATCCCCGACCGAAGTCATGGCAATCACATAAGTCCCCGCGGCCATCTCCATTTGCAGGTGGTACTGATTTAATAAATCTTCCTGCAATTGAATCCCTGTTGCTTCTGCACCATATGTATCCGCAAGTCCTTTCGTAAGTCCTGCTACTGATAATACAAGCTTTGACTTATCATAATGTTTGGTCTCTGCCAGCCGGATATGTTCACATTTTCCAAGTTCTTCTCTACATCTCTTCAAACGCTCCACATACGGGTCAAAAACTTCCTCGCAGTGATGATCCAGCATCTCCATGCACTGATCGATTCCCGCCATCAGAATATAAGACGGACTGCTACTCTGTAACATATGCAGATATCGTCTCACCTTTTCCCGGTTTACCAGATTCCCATTCATGTGGAGAAGTGCTGTCTGGGTAAATGCCGGAAGTGTCTTGTGAACACTGTGGATCACAATGTCTGCGCCTTTTTGATTTGCATTTTCCGAAAAATAGGGATGAAAACCAAAATGAGCCCCGTGTGCTTCATCCACGATCAGCGGCAGTCCTTTTTCATGTGCGGCCTTTGCTATCTCGGCCACATCCGACACAATTCCATCGTAAGTCGGAGATACAATCATGACTGCTCGGATCTGTGGATACCGATTAAGGGCCCTCCTCACATCCTCTGCGGATATCTCAATATTCAACTGTAACTCTGAATCAAACCTAGGATAGAGATACACCGGATTCAACTCATTCATGTAGATTGCATGATAGACCGATTTGTGACAATTACGCGCCACAAGAATCTGATCTCCTTTATTCGTCACACCCGCGATAGCACTCAGAATTCCAACTGTACTTCCATTTACCAGAAAATGTGTCTCATCTGCATGATAGATTCTGGCTGCCCGTTCCTGAGCCTCTTTCAGGATTCCTTCTGCGTGATGAAGATCATCAAATCCTTCAATCTCTGTAATATCTACAGTATAAGGATCCGCATCCCAGGACATATGCATCTTACGCTTATGTCCCGGCATGTGAAATCCATAATAGTCAGAATCGCTATACGCTTTTAATTTTTCGTATATCGTTGCCATTCTTATAATCTCTTAAGAAGTTCTTCTCTTTCTTTTTCGTATCCTGGTTTTCCAAGAAGTGCGAACATGTTCTTCTTGTAGCTCTCAACACCCGGCTGATTAAATGGATTTACTCCAAGAATATATCCGCTGACACCGCATGCGAACTCGTACATATAGAACAACTGTCCAAGTGACTTCTCGTCCTGCGCCGGAATTGTCACTTTCAGATTCGGAACCTGTCCGTCTGTATGTGCAAGAATCGTACCATTCATAGCACTCTTATTTACAAAATCCATTGTCTTGCCTGCAAGGTAGTTCAGTCCGTCCAGATCCACCGGCTCCTCACCGATTGTGATCTGCTCTGTCGGCTCCTCCACTTCCATAACTGTCTCGAACATGATTCTGCTTCCATCCTGAATGAACTGTCCCATAGAGTGAAGATCTGTTGTAAGGTCTACAGATGCTGGGAAGATTCCTTTCTTATCCTTGCCTTCACTCTCTCCGAAGAGCTGTTTCCACCACTCAGATACATAATGCAGGCTTGGCTCATAATTTGCCATGATCTCAACTGCTTTTCCCTTACGGAGCAGAATGTTACGTGTTGCTGCATAGAGCATTGCGTCATTTTCCTCAAATGGATTCTCAAGTGCGAATTTTCTTCCTTCTGCTGCACCTTCCATCAGCTTGTCAATATCAGCTCCGCTGACTGCGATCGGAAGAAGTCCAACAGCTGTCAGTACGGAGAAACGTCCTCCAACATCATCCGGTACTACGAACTCTTCGTATCCTTCCTCATCAGCAAGTCCTTTCAGAGCTCCACGAGCTTTGTCTGTTGTTGCATAGATTCTCTTAGCAGCCTCAGCTTTACCATACTTCTTCTCCAGCATCTCCTTGAAAATACGGAATGCGATTGCAGGCTCTGTTGTTGTTCCGGATTTGGAAATGATATTAACTGAGAAATCTCTGTCTCCGATCACTTCGATCAGGTGTTTCAGATATGTACTGCTGATGCTGTTACCGGCAAAATAAATCTCCGGAGCTTTGCGGATCTCTTTTGATACTACATTATAAAAGCTGTGTCCAAGAAATTCGATTGCTGCTCTTGCGCCAAGATAAGATCCTCCGATACCGATTACTACCAGCACCTCTGAATCTGACTGAATCTTTGCAGCGGCTTTCTTGATTCTCTCGAACTCCTCTTTATCATAATCAACCGGAAGATCGATCCAGCCAAGGAAATCATTTCCTGCTCCCTCCCTTCCCAGGAGTTCAGCTTTTGCAGCCTCGGTAATCTTCTTCATAGATTCCATCTCATGTGCGCTGATAAACGCATCTGCCTTTGAATAATCAAATGTTACTTTACTTCCCATTGGACTCGTCCTCCTTATGCTACCCGTTACGTTCTAGTTCTTGTCTCGAAGAAATCTGTATCATTTTCTTCTTATAAATGTGACAGCTCACAGACAGTCCTTGTTTTACAAAACTAACTTTGAGCCGTTATCTATATTTTAACAAATCAGTCTCTTATTATCAAGCCATAAACTCCTCCAGGATTTCTCGGATACGCTGATTTCTGTTTGCCTCGTCCTGCGCCTTTGTCTCTTCCGATTCTATTGTTTTTTCTATTTTTTCTGTTTTACCTGGTTTTTGCGATATAGCTGTCTTTTTGACCTTCCGGTCATCTTCCACCTGCAGCGGTTCTGTCTTATACATCGCCCAAAGCAGACTGTCCATAGATCCAGGAAATTCCTGCTTTGGTTCCTGCTTCTTCTGATTCACAGATTCACCTGGCAAGTTATCCCCCTCTGTCCTTCCTGCATTTTCTGGCATTCTGGTATTCTTCACAATTCCTGTATTTTCTGGCATTCTGGTATTCTCACCCATTCTCTCTTCTTCTGGCATTCTGGTATTCTTCACAATTCCTATATTTTCTGGCATTCTGGTATTCTCACCCATTCTCTCTTCTTCTGGCATTCTGGTATTCTTCGTCATTCCTGCATTTTCTTGTATTCTGGCACTCTCCGCTATTCTCGCTTCTTCTGATCTTGCCTCTTCTGCCAGAACTTCTTTCTTGTATGTTTTTTCATAGCGATGCTGATAAATATTTTCCAAGTAATCTACCATATAATTTCGTACTGCCTCCAGCCGGTACTCCTCATCCGTCAGCATATGTACCAAGAATACGATTAACGCCAGCGCCACGCCGGTTCCGCCAATCATAGCTGTCTGCTCTGTCGCCCCTTTAATCCGATAACTTATGATTGCACCGACTCCGCCAAGAATCAGACAAAGTCCGGCACCCGCCATCTGTAACCGCCGCCATGCATGGAGCCTGACTCCACCAACCCGGTATTCATAGAGATACTTGTCCACAAATACGCCTACGTTTTCCACCTTTTCACTGATCATACAGGTATGCTCGAATTTCGCCCGCACAAGCCGCATCAACGGATGATTACTCTTTCCCATACTTTCCGCTGCTGCCACCAGCTTCCTAAGTGTTCTTCCAACGACCACCTTTGACACAACTCCGGCAAATGCACTCATTCCCATCAGTACATAGATCACATGTCTGTCTAACATTAATTCTAACATGATAAAAGCCCTCCTTTTGGCACCAATTATAATGGATTTTCCAAAAGAAGGGCGAAAAACCGTTCCCCATAAAGCGACATCTGCACACCGCAGATTATGGTATTTTTTCTTATATTTTATCGAATCATTTATTCTCTGGTTTTAAATCATCGGGAGCAATTCCTTTACAAGCGCCACGCTGTGGGCAATTGCCTGTTTTTCAAACTCTGGATAATCCATCGTTGCACTGTTGTCAGCTTTATCAGAAATTGCTCGAATGATGACATACGAAACTTTGTTAAGGTAAGCCGCGTGCGCGATTCCGGCTCCCTCCATCTCTGTGCAAAGAGCCTGAAAATTCTCCACGATACGTGCTTTCACTTCTCCGGAAGAAATGAACTGATCTCCACTTGCGACCCTTCCTGTAAATGTATGGATCTGCGGATTTGCTTTTTCATTTGCCTTCACTGCAAGCTCTACCAGATGCGGATCTGCCGGGAATGTGCGCGTATCCATTCTTGGCACCTGGCCGATTGCATCTCCAAATATGGTTGCGTCCATATCATGATGCACCGCATCTGTAGAAATCACCATATCACCAATGTCAATTCTTGCATCCAGGGATCCTGCAATACCTGTATTGATCAGCGTATCTACGCCAAATTTATCCACCAGGATCTGCGCACAGATTGCCGCATTAACTTTACCGATTCCACTTCTTACGACAACCGTGTCCTTCCCACAAAGAGTTCCTTTATAAAATGTCATGGAAGCAAACTCTGTCACTTTAGCATCTGCCATCTCACTTTTCAGAGCTGCAACTTCCTCTTCCATTGCTCCAATAATACCTATCATCCGATTTTCCTCCTGCTATGCATTTTTACTGTGCGATTTCCGCACATTTCCTTTATCTGACTGCCTTTTTCACTATCATTACAAACATTTCCTGTTATCCTGTACATTATCCCCTACCCCATGCACAAATGTCAAGCATTGATACCGCTCTATTGCTATGCAATTCCCGCAATCATATTATTGGTAATCTTATTTTTTTATATTATTGGAAATCTTAATTTTTCTTTACAAGCAGATTCTTCTCTGTTAAAATGGCTTCTGATATTCATATATCTGGTATAACACTTAGGAGGGTTTTAAACATGGATTATAAAACACATGGTGTCTGTTCCAGCATGATTCACGTAGAGCTGGACGGCGATAAAATTAAAGACGTAAATTTTGTAGGTGGCTGCAACGGTAATCTTCAGGGAATCTCAAGTCTTGTAAAAGGAATGAAAGTAGAAGACGCCATCGAAAGACTTGCCGGAATCAAATGCGGTTCCAAAGCGACTTCCTGCCCGGATCAGCTTGCCAAAGCACTCCGCGAAGCAATCGCTCAGTAAAAGATAATTTACTATTAATATGCAAATTTGATTGACAGGCAAAAGGACAGAAGGTTTTATTTTCTGTCCTTTTTGTAATTATTCTTCGCTAAATTCACTTTCTCAAAATGTCTGGAATCTCTCTAGAAATCTTTTGGTTCTTTCATTTTGAGGATTTGAAAAAATCTTCTCTGGAGTTCCTTCCTCTATAATTCTGCCGTCGTCCATAAATATGATTCTGTCAGCAATTTCCTTTGCGAAGCTCATTTCATGCGTAACAATAATCATCGTACGCTTATGTTCATTCGCCAGATTTCTCAATATGTCCAAGATTCCAAGTACAAGCTCTGGATCCAAAGAAGATGTCGGTTCATCCAGTAAAATTAATTTGGGATTCACTGCCATTGCCCGTGCAATTCCTACTCGCTGCTGTTGTCCTCCTGATAATCTCGACGGATATTCATTAACTTTATCCAACAATCCTACCTGATCCAGATATTGCAAAGCCTTTTCTTTTGCTATTTCTTTTTCGATTTTCTGGACAGATGTCATTGGCAACATAACATTTTCAATTACTGTCTTATTTTTAAATATATTGTAATTCTGAAATACCATCGAAGTTTTTAATCTTAGCTGTTTCATTTCTTTTTCTGTACATTTTTCAGCATCTACTTTTACATTATCAATTTCAATAATCCCCTTCTCTGGTCGTTCAATATAATTAATGCACCTTAAAAAAGTTGACTTTCCCATTCCAGACGGTCCGATTATTACAATAACTTCTCCCGTATCAGCCTGAAAATCAATTCCTTTCAGAACAGCCAATTCTCCAAAGCTTTTATGTAAATCCGTTACTTTAATCATTCCAGTTCTCCATTTTTCAATTGTTCATATACACTTGGACGCACATAAGGTTTGCCCAATTTCCCATAATGCACATTCTTATCGACAGCAACTCCCAATTCCATAGGATCATCGAGTCTTTCGCTAATCTGATCTTTCTGAGTCGGATAATCAATATAATTCATAGTTTGTATAATACCTTCCGTCAACGGCTCAAATTGTTGAATTGGAAGACCAACTCCCATTTCATCGTCTTCCCAAGCGCACATCTTTCTCGTACCTGCACATAAAACAGAAAAATTCATATCATTTTTTTCAAATGGACCAGCTGTCAGATCTGCACACACACCTTGATTGCCAGCCATATATAAATTCTTAGGAATTCCCCATTTATACGTATACCCTTGAACAACACGCATTAATTGATATGCATTGACCATAAATATAGCAACATCTGCATCTTCTAATTGCTCTAATGGACCAAGTTGAACTCCATATATTTTTTGTTTTATCCTTGAAATATCTTTTGTTACATCTTTTGCAACCGCCCTGCTTTCATAAAGATTTAAGCTATAATACCTCTGTCCAGATTCTACGCACTCCATTTCCTCATCGAGCCCCAGCGCTTCCAACGCACATCTGCATCCAAAATTTTCTAATTTTGCTTTAAAGCAATTGTCCTCCATTGCATGCTTTACCATCATACAATAACTCGTTTTTCTACCATATTCCTCCACAGATAACTTATCATACTCATGTTTGAAGTAGAGAAATCGTACGCCTATAATCTTTCTCCGAAGTCCCAATGCTTTTGTCATTCTATTCACATCTCTGTTTTTCATATCATCTTTCTCCTCGTTATCTATAAATATTTACAAATCTTTGATTCCATATAGCGTAACAGCCGATCTATCACAACTAAAACTACCCAGTATACAACTCCCACAGATATATACGCCTCAAAGAAGTTTAAAGATGAAGCTGCCAAAATTTTGGCCTGTGCAAGTATATCTACAACCCCTATCGTAAATCCTATCGCAGTATTTTTTATCATGGAAATAAATGAATTTCCCAATGACGGAAATGCTGCTACAAACGCCTGTGGCAAAATCACTTCTTTGTAGGCACTCACTGGGCTTAATCCAATAGACAAAGCTGCTTCTCTCTGTCCCTTATCCACAGCCAGTAATCCCCCTCGGATAACCTCTGAAATAAATGCTGCAGAATTCATCGCTATGGTGATGACCAAGACAGTTCCCCCGACCAGGTTCCTCATAACCGGAAATATTTGTGGCAGTCCAAAATAGAAAATAAACAATTGAGTAATATATGGAGTTGATCTGAAGTAAGAAATATATAGTCCCGCCAATGTTCTTAATATTTTAAATCTGGAGGTAAAACAAATTTCCAAAAAAAGTCCTAATACAAAAGCTATTGCAAACGCGACACATCCTAAACATAATGTATACGGTATTTTTAACAGCAGTTTCGGAAATGTTGAAACAAAAAATTGTGTATCAAAATCCATTTCTATCTCCTTTGCCAAGAAAAGGCAGTCTTCATGACTGCCTCTTCTAAATTCATTATCTATTCAGTAATCTCTTCTTTTGAAATATCTCTACCGAAATATTTCTCTGATAACTCTGACATTGTCCCGTCATCCTGCATTTCTTCAATTGCTTTATTCACTGCATTTATCATATCTGGATCAACATCTTTTGCAAATGGAAATGCATTTTTGTCAATTAGAATTGGATCGCCAATTAATTTGAAATCATACTCACCTTTTTCATTAATCTGATCAAAAGATAATACTGTAATCGGGAATGCATCATAATGTCCAACTTTTAACTCATCATAAATATTTCCCTCTGTTGTAACAAGCTCCATTTTCTTATCATCTGGAAAAGTATCGTTTATTTTGTTCAATGCAGCTTCAAGAACTGTTCCAAACTCAATACATATCTTTCTTCCCTGCATATCTTCAATAGAAGTTGCCGGATCATCACCTCTAACTGCTAATTTAATTGCATTATATCCATAAACATCACTAAATGTATATTTCTTTTCTCTTTCATCTGTTACAGAAACCTGACCGGCAATTGTATCATATTTTCCAGAATCTAGTCCTTCAAACATTGCTGAATAATCACCCACAACCTCAAATTTGATCTCATAACCAGATCTCTTTCCGATTTCTTCCATAACATCATGTTCAAAACCAGTTAACTCTCCGTTGTCATCCGTGTAAATGATTGGATAAAAAGAACCATTTGCAGCAACTGTTATCACTTTATCTTTTTCATCAGTAGATGAATCGGCCTCCTTATCTGCTTTTTTTGATCCACACGCTGTAACCATCCCCACACACATTGCAGCGCATAGTAAAATACTAATAATTTTTTTCTTCATAACACCTTTCCTCCTGTGTAATTATTACAATAACAATAACATTTACCCCCCCTGTCCAATTTATATATTTTATATATGCGTTTATTTATTCCTTTTATCTATAACCAATTGATAAGATTCTTAAAATCTCAGGCTCTCTCAATTCTGTCTTAGACAATATATGATTAACCGTGTACTACCTTCTCCTGGATTTTAATTCTTATTAATCAGAAAAGGACACGCAGCTTTTAATAGCTTGCGTGTCCTAAAACTAAACTTACCTAAACTTACTTCTCTTGATTGTTATAATATTTTTTCTTTTAAATTTTCTTTGAACTGTCTCCAGTTCCTTCGCCCTTCCAAAGCCCTGCGAACCAACGTAAGGGCCATGAAATATGTAGATTGCTGTGGAAGAGCGTCTAATTGTTTCAATATTCAGTTGTTATAAAATTTCTAAAGTATTATGATCCAACCTACTAACTTTACCCGAAATTTGTTTTTAATTTGTTTTTTCCATCATTATAATGGCCTTGCCCACTAATCTGATTGTAATTATAAATTTGTTAAATTCTTTTTTCTTTTCTACAAAATCTTACTTAAGGTTCCTCAATGTAAACTCCATCTGTGAAACTGCTGCTCATATCTTGTCCTGCAGAATGAATACAACGAACTCGATAATAATAATCTCCCTCTACGTCCAAATATTTTTTAGAAGATACTCGATCAGCGTTTTCTAGAAACTTATTCCATGAATCATAAAAAGACCACTCTGTATCTTCCTCTTTTGCACGCTCAATCATTACTCCTACTCCAATTCGTTCCACTTCTCTTTCTGCAATTGTTGTTCCTCCGGCATAGATTTGTCCCGGACCCATTCGAACAATTTTGGAATATCCAGTCAGAAGATCTTCGCCTCTGGCAACTTTCTGGTTATAGCCGATGGATTCTGCATCTTTTGTAAGTTGGGATCCGTCGATCACCTTCACGCTAGATGCCGCCTGTGTATCCGTCGATACACCAAAGCTTAATCCTAAAGCCATAGCAAATACGCAGCATATGGACATACATCGCTTCATTTATCTACCTCCCATCTCTCTCTGTTTAGGGTTCCCTATATAATAGACACATGAGATAAGAAAAACTGACGCGTTTTTTACAAAAAATACAAATTTTTTAAAATATTTTCCATTTCTTCTTTTGTCATCTCTCCCGAAAGGCAATAATGTATTTTTTGATATTGAAATTCTGCTACATATCTATTTCGTTCTGTTTCTGGTGTTTCATATCCCGTTACTTCCACATCTGCTTCTTTTACCTGCTCGAAATCATATTGCTCTATAATTTTATCTTCATTTTCATATCCCCAAGATACTCTTCCATAAGATGCACTTATCATAAATTCAATTTTCTTACTATTATAAATATACTCAATTTCTGCTATTTGTATATCTGAATCTAATTCCATTCTTTTAAATTTCATTCCTTTAGGGCGCCAAACAAGTCTCACTGGTTTTATTCCAAATTCTTCCCCGATTTTCTCATATGCCCTCTCTTCATCTTCTTCCTCGATAATCTTATTTTTATCGCTGGAATTGACTTTGGATACTTGTCTTCCACCTACAGAACTCTTCATAAACTGCAGCATTCTCTCTGGTCCGCCAAAGCTTGTCATTCCAACTGCCATTACGAGGATCAGCACTGCTGCCAGCGCTACAATTCTACGGATATTGCGTTTCTTCCGGCGCATTGTATAGATTTTCTTCTCCTCGCTCTGATTCTTCAACATCTCCCGTCCAAGGCGAAGTGCTTCCCGGTCTTCTTCTGAGAGTTTCGCATACGCATCTGTTCGCTTCATATCTTCAGAACGCATTTCACGCTCACGGATTTTTTGATCCAGTGCATTTTTCATGCGGAGCTTCAGCTCATCTGGAATCTCTTCATTATCGTTAAGTCCGACTTCTTCTTCTATCTGTTTCGCTTCTCTATTCAATTGATCTTTTAGGATTTCTTTCAACTGATCTTTTTTTTCACTCATAATCTACCTCTTAACGAAATCTATCCTCTCTTTCTCTTGACCAAATCTCCCGGGAACGTATAATATAATTATATGATGCCAGGGTCAAAAGGTCTAAATCCACATGAGCTTGCTCATAAGTGGATGAAAGACCTTGGAATCCGCCCCCCAATATGAGCCTAAAAGTGGGATGAGAATCCCACGATATGCGAATAATTGGGAGGATTGTGGGAGTGCAACGCACGGAACAATCCGTAGGCATCATAGTTGGGGCTTTTGCCCCCAACATCATTATATGCCAAAGTTGAAAATCTTTCCCTGTTTCGTACAGTATATACGAAGCAGAATCATCCGTACGGCATTCTTATTGTAACATATATTATCGAAAGGAGCTTTTTATGAAACGTATTATCTTAACCGGCGGCGGTACTGCCGGTCATGTTACACCTAACATTGCCCTGTTACCACGTCTTAAAGAATTACAATACGACATCCACTATATCGGCTCATATAACGGAATTGAGAAGGAACTTATCTCTCAATTCGGTATACCATATCATGGCATCTCAACCGGTAAACTCAGACGTTATTTCAGCGTCCAGAACTTCACAGATCCATTCCGTGTTATCAAGGGAATGGGTGAAGCACGTAAACTGATTAAGATTCTGGAGCCTGATGTTATATTTTCCAAGGGAGGTTTTGTCTCTGTACCAGTAGTCCTTGCCGGTAAGGGACAACATGTACCAGTCATTATCCACGAATCTGATATGACTCCGGGTCTTGCCAACAAGATTTCCATTCCTTCTGCAACGAAGGTCTGCTGCAACTTCCCGGAGACATTATCTTCTCTCCCGACAGGCAAGGCTGTTCTCACCGGATCTCCGATCCGTCAGGAACTTTTAAGCGGAGATAAGTACCGCGCCAGAGAATTCCTTCACTTTACTTCCGACAAGCCGGTCATTCTGGTTGTCGGCGGAAGCCTCGGTGCCGTTGCCGTGAACAATGCCATCCGTACAATTCTCCCGGAGCTTCTGAAAGACTTCCAGGTCATTCACTTATGTGGCCGCGGCAAGCTCGATCCTTCTTTGAACGGAACGGAAGGCTACGCACAGTTCGAATATATCAAAGAAGAGTTGCGTGACCTCTTCGCACTGACCGACATTGTAATCTCCAGAGCCGGAGCCAATGCTATCTGCGAGCTTCTTGCCCTGCACAAACCAAATCTTCTGATTCCGCTGTCTGCCAATGCAAGCCGCGGTGATCAGATTCTCAACGCCCGTTCTTTCGAGCGTCAGGGATTCAGTATGGTGCTTGAGGAAGAAGAACTTACGAACGAAACACTTCTCAGTGCAGTTCATGATCTCTATGATAACCGCGAGAAATACATCGATGCAATGAAGCATTCTTCCCAGCAGGATTCTATCGATACCATCATTGATCTGATCGAATCGGTAACTGCTTAGATACTTACAAAACTATCTGATTCTGACGCAGATATCTGATAGAAGAAAACAGGTGTCATATCCGGCACCTGTTTTTTATTTGCCATCCAGTTGGTGAAACTGTTCTTCGTAGTACTTCTTAATCCATTGCTTTGCCCTGTATAATGTACTATACAGCGTATCCACAGATATCCCCATTTTCTCTGCAACTTCTTTTTGTGGTTTATCCAAAGTATATGAAACGGTAACTGCCTCATACCATCTTGAATTTTTCTCATATAGATCTGCAAAAATCGTATCGTGTAGCTCGCGGCATTCTTTCTGACGAAGCACTTCTATGAGTTGAGCATCCAGTCCTTCTGACGAATATGGCACCTCCTGCTCCGGAACCTCTTCCATCGGTGTCTCCCATTTACTGTCTCTTAGATAGTTCTTTGCCATATTCTTTGCGGTAGTGATCAGCCATGCAGGCACGGACTCCATACATATATCTCCCAGGTTGTCGTATAATTTCAGGAAAACTTCCTGCACAATCTCTTCTGCCACATAGTGATCTTCGACGTAGTACAATGCCGTTCGGTACACTTTACTTACATTTTCTTTGTAAAGCCTGTCGATTTCAGCTTTCTTTACATCTTCAGATTCCACCATTTAATTTCCATCACTTTCAAGTTTATAATTTAGACAGAATATCCTGTTTATCCTCTTCGGTAAGCTCGCCCATCTTCCAGCCAAGTCCAACTTCGTCACCTTTATAACGCGGAATCATATGTAAATGGAAATGGAATACAGTCTGTCCTGCTGCCTCGTTATTATTCTGCACGATATTGTACCCGTCACAGTGTAAGATGCCTGTAAGCTTTGTGATCATTTTCTTAGCCAGCACCATAACTTTTGCAGCCTTATCATCGTCCAACTCATACAAATTGGCATAGTGTTCTTTTGGAATAATCAGTGCATGTCCTTTCGAAGCCGGGCTGGCATCCAGAATCACGCGGAAATCTTCATCTTCATACAAGGTTGCTGTAGGAATTTCTCCATTTGCCAGTTTACAAAAAATGCAGTTATCATCTTTCATTTTCATGTCCTTCTTTCCTTTAAAAAATCATTTTTAAAATTGTTGATTATTTTATCCGCCAATGCTACACTATGAAAAAATAAATTCATAAAGGGCGGTAATCATTATGTTCACAGAATCTGATTATGAAAAATTACACCAGATCATGGCAGAAAGTCCTGAGAAAGAAGAGCTTCTCACCAGACTTCTTCACTCCCACCGTATGGATATCAGTACCATCAGCCATGAGATTCGCAACCCGCTGACTCTTATATACAGTACCTTACAGATGATCGAAGCATCCAATCCGGAAGTTCTGAATATCCGGCACTGGTCAGACTTACATAGCGACATTGAATATATGAAACAACTACTGGAAGAGCTATCGGCATACAACAACGGTCAACGTCTGTCACCTTCTTCGACAGATTTCGACATCTTCCTCAAGAAAATTTCCTTATCCTTTGCCTCCTCCATCATTGAAACCGATATTGAATTTATCTCCCGGATAGAGCCGGAACTTCCTGTTATGCCTGCAGATTCCATCAAGCTTCGGGAAGTTCTTCTGAATCTTCTTGGAAATGCGCGCGATGCAGTACTGATTCAACAATCTACATGCTCTAATCATCTTGATTCTGCCTGTAATTGTGAAAGTAACAGATCTTTGAATCCCGGAAAAGCACTTATCTATTCCCCGCAAATTCACTTTCACGCATGGAAAGAGCATTCAAATCTGATTATTTCCGTCTCCGATAACGGCTGTGGTATTGCACCAGAACATCTATCTTCAGTCTTCGAACCATTTGTCACGTACAAATCGTCCGGAACAGGCTTAGGCCTGCCACTTTCCCGCCGAATTATCGAAGCACATGGCGGAACGCTGACTGTCCACTCAGAACCAGATTTGCCGGACTGCCAGCTAAAAACTACATTCACCCTTACAATTCCAATCCCTTAAAACATTTTTAATAATGTTTCGGCTTATGTTTCCAATATGTGAGTACCGCCAGTAAAAATCCGGATATCAGCCCGCCAATGTGGGCTGCGTTATCCACCCCTTGTGCGGTGAATCCATAATAGAGACTTAAGCCTGCCATCAGAACAAGTCCTCTTGTTGAAATCTCTCCGACTCGTCCATGATTACGGATTGCAACATAAAGAAGTGCTCCCACAATTCCAAAGATTGCTCCGGAAGCACCTGCTGATACCGCATAGCTTCCCTGACTCACATCAAACCATGCCGATACGAGATTTCCCATCAGTCCGCTTCCAAGATAAATGAGCAGAAAACGGATCTTTCCAATCTCTGGTTCCAGGCTGTAACCGATGACCAGCAGCATCACCATATTGTTCATCAGATGACTGAATCCAAAATGCAAAAACATACTGGTAATCAGTGTATAATATCGTTCTCCGTTCATGAGATATGGAACATACATTGCTCCGTGTTCCATCATAAATGCGGAATCCTCAGTCATACCCATAAAAGACAGTCCGAGGAAGATCAGAACATTCGCTGCTGCGATTGCAATTGTACAAATTGGTAATTTCTTGTAATTTCTCATAGGAAAATTCTCTCATTAATTTTCTGTAATGTCAACGTTATTCTGCAAGATTTTACTCATCAAACTCTACGATCAGATAATATCCTCTGTCCGTATGTTGTATTTCTTTGATCACGCCCTGTCTTGCATGAATACGCTCGGATGTCTTGTAAATTCCAGACATTGCAACTGCTGGTTCCACTACATAAGTAAACAGGTTCGTATTCGGACTTCTCTCTGTTACTTCCACCTGCTGGCCTTCTACCACCAGCCCTTGTCTTTCCATTTTAAACCGTTCCTGTCTCACGACAAACCGCCTCCTGTCTCTGATATTCCAGCCGGGATTTTTTCCGGCATCATTCCTGTCAGTACAGTATAACACTAGAGATCTTCTTCTTCAATATACAGCCCGTCCCAGTCTCCCCACTTTGGTTTTCTGCGTCTGTGAAGAAAACGCTTCATCGGTGTCCACAGGTTTTCTGTCTCACGAAGTATCGTACTTCCCATTTCCTGGCTTGCGATCCAGTCATGTTCTGTCCGGTCAAAATATGTGCTTCCTTCCTTTTCTTCCTCTGTTCCCAAATCTGTATTTTTATCCTCTGCCAAAACATTTTCTTCCTCTTCTTTTACACACTCCTTTATAATCTGTTCCAGACTGTAATTTTCTTTCATAGTCTCTTTATGCAAAAGGAACACGATCTGGACACATTCTTTATCCTGATAATCTGCACATTTCACCAGATATTCGCTCAGATGGTGAAATCCTTCCCACAGACTTTTTTCTTTCGGTGGATAATAACAAAAATAATACTTTTCTTCTGTGTAAAAAATATACTCCGGATCCATCAGAATACAATTCACATTGAGAAGATACCTTTCTACTTCTTTCACGACACGCAAAATAGATTTTAGCAATATTTTTATTTCTTCTCCACTCATCGTATGCTTTTCATAGAGCGCTTTCATGGACACTTTTCCACTCACATCATAATCATAACAGCTTTTGTCATCCATTCCCCGTCCATGCATTTCCAGCAGTCCTTCCACCTGATTTTCTTCCAGCATTTTATTTTGATAGTCCTCTGTATAAGGGACTGACTCTTCTATCGTAATCTTACGTTCCATTGACGAACTCCTTTATTTTCTTAATATCCCGAAGCTTTTTCTCCGGTTCTGTAATTGCCGCACGTTTTTCCACACTGACTTTCATCTTCCTCCATGTTCCCTGTGCCCGGACACAGACTTCATCTCCTTCCACCGTAACCTGTCCCTGGATTGTAGATAATAGGATACACTTTCCATTCACGCGACTTTGAAAAAGTGTTTCCAGTTCCGCCGCATCTGTCCCGCTTTTATCTCCAGTTCCGGTCTGTGAACCCGGTTTTTCTCTCGCCTTATTGCTTCCAACTACCGCTGTCTCATAAGCTGCTCCCGCAATTATATTCTTGTCATGGTAATAAAAAAATGCATAGATACTGCTCATGACCAGCAACATAATGATTGGCATTAAGAATGACATCTCTACTGTATAACCTCTCACGTTGCACCTCCCTGCTCTGCCAGCATCAGAATATATCCAAGAGTCAAAAATGGGAAAAATGGCATTGTCTTCACCCGTCCGCGAAATGCCAATATCACCGAACAGACTCCACTTATAAAAAATGCTGCTGCCAGCACTCCCACAACTTTCCAAAACCCCAGATATCCTCCAAGAATCATAATTGCCACGCTGTCCCCATAACCGATTGCTTCTTCTGTCACTTTACTGACAAGAAGGAACAGCACTCCCACTCCGATTCCTGCACAGATTCCAACAAGATTCTCTACATTTGTCTGTTCCATCTTTTCCAGGAAC
>QWCV01000821.1_pt1 | contig 33507 bp, 32 predicted proteins | sample 1972621 | NCBI WGS metagenome assembly QWCV01 (sample SAMN09866699, study PRJNA288562) | Human gut metagenome isolate pre2_stool, whole genome shotgun sequencing... | isolation source: gut | host: Homo sapiens | place: USA: California | reverse complement strand
TCCGGCAAGGGCATAACTGCCGCTCCCGGTTATCATTACCGTGCAAAGCATGACCGCCAGCATCCGTTTTTTCCAAGTTCCTTTCATGTTATGCATCTTTCCCCTTTCTCTTCTCCAATTCTTTTATAAATATCCTATATTCCACATGGCAGGATACTCCCCGCCCGCATTATTTCTACCATTTGGCGCAATTCTTTCCAGTCCGATTCTTTTCCGCCATCCAGACACCTGTGATCGCCTGCCCACAGCCACGGAAATTGTTCAACAGTCAGTATCAGAAATTCCCCTGCACTCATATATGTCCGGGGAAGCACTACTTCGCACCTTGTTCCATAGATTGTCCCAAGGATTACATATCCTCCGGTTTCGAACGTAACCTGCTCCACCGGCAGTCGTTTCCCTCTTCCGACGGCATCGTCCTGTTCAACACACACCAGCAGAATTCTGTCTTCATCGAGAGTTTCTTTCCGTCCGTCTTCCATCACAAACTGAATGCCATGATCGATAAAAACGACTTCCCTGGGATAGATCCGGATGTTTTCCCGCTTAAGACCGCTACGTATATCTTTCATTGTTCCTCTCGCCTACTTCCCTTGATATGCAAACAACCACATAATATCAATTATGTGGTATACGGGTTTCCCTCATCAAAAAATGAAGCTCTATTTTCGGTGTCCCGTCGATTTTTCAAATGATATGTAAAAGGCGGGTGTTATTTTGATGCATAAAATTGTGAAATCTTCCGTCACTGCATTGACGCAGTCTATTTTTTGCTATAAAATAGGGTAGAAAACTAAAAACTGGTGACTAGATGAGATAGGCCAACTTTGCATTACCACATAATTGATATTATGTGGTGTTTTTTATTTTCCCCTTTTCCCTCTTAAATCTGCAAGACGGTCATGCGATCGAGCTGTCTTTGATAGAGTTCTCCTGTATTGGAGGTATAGATTCTTGTCACGTTCAGGCTGCTGTGTCCGAGGACATCCGCAAGTCCTGTAAGGTCTTTGGTTGTCTGATAGTAGACTCTTGCAAACAGGTGACGGAGATTGTGCGGAAAGATTTTCTCGCCGCTGACTCCCGCCTTTTCTTTCAACGCTTTCATCTCGCTCCAGAGATTGCTCCTGTCTTTTGGCTTTCCGTTTTTCGTCACGAAAATACATCCTGACCGGATTTTCCGCGCTGCCGCATATATCAGCAGTTTTTTACGGATGCTTCCCGTCAGGAAGATTCTCCGGTATTTTCCTTTGTTGTGTACCTCGATTCTCCCCTTTTTCACCTGTTCCACCGTAAAATACTTCAGTTCGCTGACCCGGATTCCGGTGACAGCGATCGTTTCGATGCACAGGGCAAGCTGTGCCTTTCCCTCCGTCCTCGCTGTCTGCACCAGGCGTTTGTACTCTTTCCGGGTCAACTCTTTCTCCTCCTGCAAAAACAGGTTCTTCTGTGTTTTTACGCGCCGGATTTTAAGCTCGCAGTATCCGCAGAATATCAAAAACTGATTCAGAGCCGCCAGCATGGAATTCACGCTGTTTACCGCATAATGCTCGAGAAGCCATTCTTTATAAGAAAGAAGACGCGGCTTGTCCACTTCCTGATCTCCTCCAAGAAACGAAAAAAAGCACTTCAGATCCGTGATATATTTCCGGATTGTCGCCTCTGCATTTTCTCTTTCATACAGATACATCTCAAACTCCCTGATTTCTGTCCCCTGTATTTTCAATGTCACTTTTTCCTTCATACTGATTCCTCCTTGAACCTACTGTTCCCCATCTTTTACCCTTCTATTAAATAAAGATGGTTTGAACTTGAAAAAAGGTTCACCTTTTCGTTGATTCTGCCTTATTTTTCTGTCATAACTATCGGAATATGCTATGAATAGACGTTTTCTCCTTGCTTTTCCCCTCTTCCGGGTATATACTGTTCCTTATCAAATCGGGACAGTCATTCTTTTGTCCTTTGATTTCCGGCCGTTCGGCCACATTTTCAATGATTCATTTTTACAGACGGGAACAGGGAAAACAGAATAGAAAGGACTTGCTGTTTATTGTATTTCACTTTATTCACTGGTACAATAAAATTAATTTCAATGTCTGTCTGTTTGTCTTTGCTCCCTTCGGAAAGGAGATTTATGACCAGCAGACAAACAGATCCGATTGAATGGAGGGATTAGAGAATGTTTTTCGATCACTTTGAATACTATGACGTGCAGGCAACCAGACGGGAAAGTAAAGCAGAGGGGAAAGCGGAAGATGTACTCTCTATTTTAGAAGATCTTGGCCGTGTGCCTGACAATTTACGCACACGAATTCTGGAAGAGCAGGATCTGGATCTTCTTACGACCTGGGTCAAGGGATCTGCCAGAGCAGCCTCCGTGGAGGAATTTATCATGAAATATCTGCCGGAGTTAAAGGAATCATAATAATTGCTCTCAGATCTGGATGTGTAAACCCCGGGAAGAGTTCCTGTCACGGTCTCTTCCCGGGGTATTTTGGGCAATGACAAGTCATTTTCATTTGCTTCTGGAATATACTCCAGTCCTCACTTTTCACAAAAAGCCTCCGGTTATCAGGATGTCAGATAACCGAAGGCCTTTCTAAATAGACAATGCAATCAGGCAACTAATCTAAAAATACCGGAAGTTTTCCTGCCAGATAAAGTGGAATATTGGTAATTGCACCATCTTTTCGATATTCTCTTTTTGATAGACGTACCGCATGGGTTGGATTTCTTTTTTTTATATAATTTTTAAAAGAAGCCGCTGACTTATCTGTCCCTGCCTTCACCTCAATCGGCACGATTTCCATCCCATGCTGAACAATAAAGTCGATCTCCTCCCGTGAAGTGGAATAGTATCTTGGCTCTACTGCCTCTTCAAATTCCCGTGCCCTGGCCCCTTCTTTGACCACACCATATATAAATTTCTCATTCTCTTTTGCAAGCTGTGTCACTATACTCCGAAAGACCATCAAAATGCGGCCACTGTTTATTTTTCCATTGTGTTTAGAAAAATCATTCTCATAAACTGTAATCAGCTCCTCTTGTATCTGGCTGACCTGCCTTGGATCTTTACTTTCCATCCATGCAACAACACATTCGGGCATCCCTCCGATAATCAAATAATAATTGTAAGCCTCCATCAAACGGTTATGAAAAATTTCTTCAATAAATTTTTACACATTTTTCCATACTTTTCTACTCTCATTTTACACATTTTTATCATATTGTTTTCTTTCGTTTCAAAACATAAAAACCATCAGGCATCTCTGACTGATGGTTTTGACATTTCATGAATTTTCCCCTTCTCTGTTATCTGGCCGGTACTGCTTCTGTCTCAATGACAAATTTCACAGTTCCTTCCATCTCTTCCGGTTTTCCGGCAAAAGTATCGTATCTGCACTCTTCGCCTGTGAGCGCCTTGAACCGGTCAGCAATATCCTTAAACTCTGTATCCGTCACTTCCTGAAGTTTGGAAATTCCTTCTTCTTCAAACTGTTTCATTCCATCTGCCAACGTCTTGGCACCGGTGCTCAGTGTATCAATGCCGCTTTGTACCTGACCGCTTGCTGTTTTCAAAGATGCACCTCCGGATACCAGTTTCTGCGTTCCGCTTTTCAGCGTGGCAGCGCCTTCCTTTAGCGCCTGACTGTTTTGAGAAAGTGCAGCAGAACCGGAGGAAAGCCGGCTTCCTAAAGTGTCCAGTCCGTTGGAAAGCTGTGTTGTACCGCCCAGTAAGGTCTGTGCGCCTTTCCGTACCGACGGACTGCTGTCTTTGAGTTTTCCTGCTCCGCTTTTCAATGCTTCATTATATTGTCCAAGACTCTCAAATCCTTGCTGAAGATTCTGAATCCCTGCTGCTCCATTCTGCAAGGCGTCCGATGCTTTTCCCAGTTCAGAAAGGCCTCCCGACAGAGTCCCTGCTGCCTGGTACAGTCCCTGCATTCCGCGGTTAAGAATTTCAACCTGCCGTGAAATTTCCTGCATAGATGTTTGTGGAAGTGCGTCCTTCTTCTCTTCCATTTCTTTTAGTCCGTCCTGCAGTCCTGTCATCCGGGAAGAAAGCCTGCCGGATGATGTCACAACTGTCCGGATCTCTGATTCCAGCGATGATGCATTCCGGGACAGTTCTTCCGTATCAATTCCGGAAAAGTCCGGCATTTCTACTGTATCCAGTCCGGAAAGATTTTGCAGGTTTTGTGCGGATGTGCGGGCATTCTCCAGGCTTTGCACGGCTGTCTCTATCTGAGCGGCAGCCTCCTCCTGCCCTGCCGCGCGAAGTGCCTGTATCTGCTGATTAAGCCCGGCCTGAGCCGCGGCAATCTGTTCCTCTCCTTCAGCCGCCGCCTTTTTTGCCATCTGTATTTTCCGGTTATTCTCTTCTACCGTCCGGTTGATCTTTGCGACCTGTTCACTGCATCCTTTCTCCAGCAAACCAGCTTTTTCGTTTACCTCATTCAGCAGACCGGCCAGTGTTTGAAGAGATGCCGTAATCTCCGACGCAGGTCCGGCAATCTCCTTTTCAATATCTTTGCCAAGTTCGCCGGCGGCTGAAGTCAGTTCCTGCCCGGTCTTCGTCATTTCATCAACCTGTTCCAGCAGTTTCTGAACGGTCTCTGACTTCAGCGCCTGACTGAGTGTTTCCGTTCCGTCCGCAAGCTCACCGGCGGCCGCAAGAAGGTCTTCCTCTGCGCTTCCTGTTCCGTCCGCGCTCTCACTTAGTATCCGGGCGGCCTCCTGTATTCTGGTCAGGCCTTCGGAAAGTGCAGACAGTTGCTTTGCTCCTTCAGCCAGCTTTTCTTCTCCGGCCACATAGGTATTGACTCCATCTGCCAGAGTATCCGCTCCTTCTGTATACTCTTCGATTCCGGCAAGCAGAGTATTGACTCCGTTCTTATACTCTGTAATAGTAGCGGACAGTTCCCCGTTCTCGCCAAAATACGTCTGAATTCCCGCATTTAATGTGTCCGTACCTGAGGTATATTCTGCGATTCCGGCAGCAAGGGAAGCCGCGCCCGCATCCAGAGCATCGATTCCGCTTTGCATCGTATCGATCCCCTGATCAAATTCTGCATATCTACTTCCCAGCGTGTCAGCTCCTTTGGACAGCTCTTTTGAGCCCTGCACCAGTTCCAGTGCCGCATCTTCCATTTTCGCAAGAGAATCCGACAGTTCATCTAAACTGTCAAAACTATCAGGATCAATTTCGTCCAGTACGTCTGTCAGTCCGACCGTATAAGTCGACGGCATTGAAAAATCTTCCACATCCGCAGAAATTGTCAGCGTATCCGGAATCGTAAGTATTTCTGCCGCCGCCTCTCCTTCTTTCATACCAAGACTTTCTTTCAGCCCCGGCATAGCCACGCCCAGAATGATATTTTTATCCCCGTCATTGATAACTTTCCCGTTGTCAATTCTGACATCGGAACATGTTTTATTTGGAAGGATCAGTCCTGTCACAAGAACAATCGGGCTGAATACTGTTTCTTCCCCGCCCTTTACGCTTACCGTACGCTTTGCGTGATTTTCATATGTAATCCGGATTTCCAGATGGCCGTTTTTCCCATCCAGTTCTTCCGGCGAAATCTCTTTTCCATCCAGGATATACACTGTTTTCATGGAGACCGGAAGTTCCTGTTCTGTTGTCCCCTGATAAAAGATGTCCTCTCCTTTTGCCTGCCATGTAAGCCGGTTTCCATTTTGCGAAACGTTCTCGTCCCCTTTGATGTTTTTGATCCCGTCCAGAATACTTTCGTCAGCGACTGTTCCGGTACTCTGAATCCCTTTCAACTGTTCGGAAACGGTTACCGATTTCTGCTTTCCCGCAGCATCTGCATTAACATAAACCGTTTCCTCCTTACAGACCGCATTATTTCCTGCATTTTCGCTTCCTGCAGCGCACACCGGCACTGCAGACAACACCACCGACATCCCGGCCGCCAGAGACGCAGCCATTTTCTGTTTCCATTTTCTGTTTCTGCTCATCATTCATTTCCTTTCCTTCATTTAAAATCAGGCTGTTTTTTTCTTTCCCGAAAAACCTGCCGCATTCTTCTTTTGTCCAAGAAATCCGATGGACGTTTTGCATACTACACCGTCAAAAATCATAAACATAGCCGGAAGAATGAGAATTACTACACACATGCTGATCAATGCACCTCTTGCCAGCAACGTACAGATCGAGCTGATCATATCAATATTGGAATATGCCGCCACACCGAATGTAGCCGCAAAAAAGCTCAGACCGCTGCTTACGATCGACGGCATGCTCATCCGGTGCGCGATGGAAACCGCCTCTTTTTTATTTTTTCCTCTTCTTCTCTCTTTCTGATATCTGCTTGTCATCAAAATAGCATAATCCACAGTTGCTCCAAGCTGGATTGTACCGATTACAATGCTTGCGACAAACGGAAGGCTCTCTCCCTGAAAATAAGGGACCGCCATATTGACCATAATGGCAGATTCAATCACCGCAACAAGAATGACCGGGAGAGAAATCGATTTAAAGGTCAGCATGATAATGAGAAAAATTGCAGCTATAGACACCAGATTGACCATTTTCAAATCGATATCGGTCACGTCCTGCAAATCCTTCATCAGAGGAGCTTCCCCGATAACCATGGCATCGCTGTCGTAGGCTTTTACGATCCTGTCAATTTGAGCAATCTGCCGGTTTACCGCTTCTGTCGCCGCCCCGTATTCTGAACAGACAAATGCCAGCTCATAGTTCTCGCTTTGCAGCATCTCTTTGACTTCTGACGGAATCATAGATTCCGGAACTGCCGGACCGATCAGGGAATTCATACTGATACTCCACTTCACGCCGTCCACCTCATCAATCTTTTCCATCATCTCCTGTTTTTTCAGGCTGTCCATATGTTTGTCCATCAATACCATGTGCACATTTGCCATATCGAAATCCTTCTCCAGTTTTTCATTCGCAATGTTGCTTGGCAAAGACTCCGGCAGGGACTGAGCGATGTTGTAATAAATTTCCGTACGGCTGTTTCCATACGCCGCCGGAATAATCAGAATAAGAAATACCCCGATCCACACTTTGTAATGTTTTGTGATAAATCCGGAAATCCGGTCCATATTTGTCAGCAGCTGCCGGTGGCTTGTCTTTTCAATTGCTCTATCAAATACAAGTACCAGCGACGGGAGAATGGTTACGCAGCACAATACGCCCATCAAAACGCCTTTTCCCATGACAATTCCAAGATCTCTTCCCAGCGCAAAGGTCATGAAGCACAATGCCGCAAATCCCGCAATTGTTGTAACGGAACTTGCGATGACCGACTGGAACGTGTTTGCAATCGCATGCCCCATGGCCCGTTCTTTCTCACCCGGAAAACGTTTTTTATTTTCTTCATAGCTGTGGAGCAGAAAAATAGAATAGTCCATTGTCACCCCAAGCTGCAGTATCGCCGTCAGCGACTGAGTGATATAGGAAATCTCGCCCAGAAAAATATTTGTTCCCATATTGTAGAGAATCGCAAGCCCTATACTCAGCAGAAACAATACCGGAACAAGATACGATCCCGATGTCAGTTCCAGAATGAAAAGGCAGAGCAGCACTGCAATGACAACATAGACCGGCATCTCCTTCAGACAAAGATTTTTGATATCCGTTACAACACCGGTCATTCCGCTGATAAAACACTGCTTATCCGCGGTCTTCCTCATCTGCGTCACTGCATCCATTGCCTCATCCGAGGATGTCGTATTGTCAAAAAGCGCCAGCAGCATTGTAGCATCTCCCCGGAAAAATGCCTCCTCCAAATCATCCGGCAGCATTTCCACCGGAACTGTAATATCCGTTATATCATCGTACCAGAGTACATCTTTCACATGCGGAATCTCTTCAAATGCCTCTTTTAGCTTCTGCACGTCTTTCAGTTCCATATCCTCCGCCACAACCATGGAAAATGCCCCCATGCCGTATTCATCAACCAGAAGATCCTGTCCTTTCACAGTTTCCAGATGCTCCGGAAGATAACTGAGCAAATCATAATTAACCCGTGTTTTTGCCATCCCGATCACCGATGGAACAACAAGGAGAATCCCCAGAATTAAAATCAGTACCTTGTGCCTGGCAATCCATTTGCCGATTTTCACCACCTGTACCAACTCCTTTCACTTGTAAACGTTATTCCTTAAGTATAATCAAAAATGACTATTAGTCAATAATTTTGAAGGCAAAAAATGAATTTTAGTCATTTTATTGACTTTTCACGACAAATCTATCATAATGTGTCTAATAGCAAATTGTAAAAAGGAGACATCTGCATGGGAAAGGTAGAAGAAAATAAAAAGCAGAAAAAGGATCTGCTTCTCAAAACAGCCTTCCGTCTGTTTACAGAGAAAGGATTCTCGAAAACAACCATATCTGATATTGTTCAGGAGGCGGGACTTGCAAAAGGGACTTTTTATCTGTATTTTCAGGATAAATATGATCTAAGAAATGAACTGATCGTCTTTAAAGCCGGCCAGCTGTTTGATGATGCACACCGTGCGCTGGAAACATCTCATGCCTCCGGATTTGAGGAGGAACTGCTGTTTATTACAGATTATATCATTGACTGTTTCCGCAGCCAGCACGCATTAATGGAATTTGTTGCCAAAAATCTCTCCTGGGGAATTTTTCAGAATACCGTTTCTGATACAGGATTTTTAACCTCCCAGAAATTTTATGAGCATTTTCTGGAATCAATGCTGAAATACGGAGTTCACTGCGATACCCCGGAACTGATGCTTTTTACTATTATCGAACTTATCGGTTCCACCAGCTATAACTGCATCCTCTACAGTCAGCCGGTTCCGATTGAGGAATATCTTCCTTATCTTCACAGTATTCTCAGGCAGATTATCCGGATATATACGGATGAAAAAATCTGATAGCTTATTCAACAATACCGAAAAATCTGCTTGATCACCCTGTTTTTCCCGGGTAAAACGGCCATTTGCGTTAAAATCTTAATAGACCATTAAGAAAATTTCGTTTTCTTTTATGATCTGCACATATTTTAGACACATTTTCTGGTTATACTAAGAATCAGATAGTTGATAAACAAATCACTATCTCCCCCCTCATAAAGTAAGGCACTTCAAAGTGCCGCACTTTACTCTCATTCCTTTAGATAACTTATAAACAGCGAAACCCGCCAACCTTTAAGGTTAGCGGGTTTTCGCTGTTTATATCTTCACTGGAAGTCAATCGCAGCACATCTATAAATTCTTCTGCTGTATAAATTCTGTTTTCTTCTAATTGTGTCATGACGTTGTTGGCCGAAATCGGAATCATATATTCTGCGTCTGCTGTCTCGATATAAATTGCATATGTATTATATTGATACAGAACAACTGTTTTTGCATCTTTGATTTCTTTCTGCCCTCTCAGTTCTTCCTGACCGTTTACAAGTGCGTTTAACTCTTCCATATCTGTCAGGACTTCCTGCTTTTCTTCCATTTCTCCATAGGCGACTAATTCAAAACCTCCCTGCTCCTGATAAAACAAGGTCAGGCCGACCAGTTCATTCTGGCTGTTGCTGAGCGGTACCTGTAATACATATTCTTCGGATATATTATCCTTAAACGTGCCATTCTGGTCAAATTCACGAATAACGTGTTCACTTTTTAATGTGTAAACTTCATACGCTTTTTTCGGTTCAAACGCCAGGCCCTCATAGAGTTCCACGGAATTTTCTTCTCCGGTATGTGATGTTGTAAGATTTCTCTGTATTTCAGCAATCATTGTTTCTGATTCGGGCGAGCGAAAAAAGGACTTCATCTCTTTTGCTTCCTTTTTCAGTCCCGGTGCAATTTGGCTTTCAATCGGACTTTTTACCCCTGTCACAACTGTTCCTGCCAATACTGCCAGAAAGATTCCTGCTGCGCATCCGGAAAGTACGGTTTTCTTTAACATAAAAACAGCCCCTCTCGTAAAAGACCCCCCCCGAAGTTGCCGCTTCGAGGGTCGTATCTGTTGCTAAAACTTGAACAACTTGTATTTCTGCTCTTTTATCCATTGTACCATACGCACTGTGTAAGTACAATGTTCATCCGCTGCCTTTTCCATTTCCAACCGTAGCTTTTATACTACAATGGCATGTACAATATGTACCACAATCAGAAGGCAGAGCAATACTGAAAGTACTCTGTGGATTTTGATCCAGTTTCTGGTCTTCATCTTGCCTTTGAACGCCGAGAAAATCAGAAGAATCAACAGGCAGAGCCATGCCGGCTTTCCGCTCATCATCGCCGGGTTGTTTCCGGAGAGAATTCCGTGGACAAGTGATGTCACAAGGAGGAGAATCCCATAGATCGTGTGGGGCTTTAAAACCGCCTGAATCATCTGGTGTCCTCTTGCCGCACCGCTTTTCCGAAAGGGTGCCATAATACAGAGGATCAGCAGTATCAATGAAATAACAGTCATAATCAGATTTAATATTGTCATAGTACCTCCTGCAAGTCTTTTCTTGGTTAGCAATAACTAACCAAGAGTTTACAATATATCTACAGGATTGTAAAGTACTTTTTTCGTCTGATCTTTTACTCTATTTCATCTTTTGTCCGCCCTTCTGTTCCCAACGACCGGGCGGACATTCTCTATTCAGAGAATGTCCGTTCCGGATTGTTTGCCAGCGCTTCTTTTGCCAGTTCCTGCATGGAGATTGTTTCTGTCTTATCTTCATACCGGATGGTCAGCACATCATCCTCGTCAATTTTTGTGCTTTTTCCGTTCAGCCCCATCACGGTATTTTTATCAATAAATGTATAGCCATAATAGGCGGATTTCTGATATACCTTTTTCAGCGGATTGCGGTATCCTTCTGTAATCACAATCGTATTTTCCTCGTTTTCATCTGCCTCTACATAGAGGACTGTGTCCTCCTGTGGGGTGAATCTTAATGTTGCAATGCTCCCCGAGGCTTCCACGCTCATCTTGACATCCGAGGAATCCGCAGTCCATGTGCGGCCATAGTACCACGTTCCTACTCCGAAGAGAACCACACAGACCAGTACCGCAGCTCCAGCCGCTGCCGCAATCCTCTGCTTTACCCTCCGGTTCAGCTTTCGGAATGGCCGGATGGCTTTCTTGTTCTTTTCTACAGAAGCCTCTGATGAAAGATCCGCCTGCATTTCCTTCAGATATTCTCTGCATTCTGCACAGCTTTCCAGATGTTCCTCAACCAGTCTGTTGCTCTCCTGGCTTGTCAGTCCATCAATATAACTCGGCAGTAAATCCCTGATTATTTCACAATTTAATTTCATACTTCATCATCCTTTCACAAGTTTTTGTTTCGCCCGATAAAATGTCACTCTGGCCCAGTTTTCGTTTTTCCCGAAGATGTCTCCGATCTCCCGGAAGGAAAAGGCTCCTGTAAGCCTGAGAAACACAACCTCCTTCGCAGTCTCGTCCAGAATGTGCACTTTCCTGAACAGTTCCATCTTCTCTTCCCTGATAGAGACAGTCTCGGACAGATCTGCGCCGGAGGAGGCAAGCTTTTCATTTAATTCACTGGTGCCTTTCCGCCTGCGCCTCGCCAGTTCCTGATACCAGAGATGTTTCGCGATCTGACACAGCCAGGTGGAAACTTTGCATCTTCCCCCTCACCTCCTTTGTGCCCATATATCCGAAAAAGGATGATTTCGTTACATAGATTTTTCAATTTTATTAAAACATGTGAATGCGTCCTGCCCCCTGCAAGCATTCCTCTACGGTTACAAATCAAGTTTTTAGCTTCAAAACCTGATTTTATTGAAGCTGGTACGGTTAAAAACAAACTTATTGCTCCCTCATCCGTATTTTTTACCTGGTCTCTACGGTTGCAAATTGATTTTTCCATATTACAACCGTATTTTAGGTGCGGTTTGTACGGTCAAAAATATATTTTCTTATATTTAAACCGTATCCCGATCCAATTTACTACGGTTACAAATCCATTTTCTATTATTCGCACCGTATTAGAACTTGCTTTACTACGGATTAAAAAAAGAAATTCCCATTTATAACCGTATTCGGACCTGATATGCTACGGAGAAAATAGAGTTTCTTTCATTTTTAACCGTCCCGGCCATACAGAACCGGCAATGTCCTGTCATGAATCCTGAGCAAATTCCGGAAAATTCGACTTGTTCTGTTGTCGTATATAAAAACGCTTTCATCTACGCTTCCTCCAGTATTTTCACATCCCAGTCCGAAAGACAGATTGGGTCCCCTTTCCGGTATGATTTCCCGGTCAGCAGATCTACGGCATTATCATACGGGCAGAGAATTTCCTGTTCCTCTTCGCTGTAATGCAGCAGATAATGAATCTGTTTCCCTTCCCGGTTCACTCCGCTTCTTACTGTCACCGGCCAGGCCAGTTCCGGGCAGAAGATTCCGGCGGATTTTGCTGCCTTCCGGTACAGTTCTTTCAGCGTTTCTTTGCAGGTCCAGCATCCCATATAATATGCATGTCCTTCTCCAAACGTGTGATGCGTCATTCCCGCGTACCGGCCCCAGTATTTATGCTCATAGTCCGCCATGCTTTCGGCTCCCTCCATTTTCAGAAGTTCCGCGAAATACCGGACCTCCTTCCCTTTCAGCCGGGTACGCCCGGGCTCGGTGAACTGATTGTAGCTCATTCCAAAGCATTCGTGCAGGATATGCGGTGCCTTGTCATGGTACACTCTGAGGTACTCATCCGCCACAAAGGATCGGAAAGAGCTGACCAGAACGCCTCCCTTTCTGACAAATGTCTCCAGCTTTTTCAGCATCTCCTCCGGCACACTGTAAAGCGCCGGCGTCACAATCATCCTATATCTGGACGGGTCCAACGCCCGGACATCCACCACATCGCACTCCAGATTCATCTCATAAAGGCTGTCATACATCCACCTTACAACGTCGTTGTAACTGAGATCCTTATCAATCGGGAACCAGTTCAATGCTGACATCGAATGGTTGTCAATTACAAGGGCAATCTCGTTCTTTTTTTGCAGTCCGTTGATTTTTTCTCCCAGTTTTGACCATTCTTTTCCAATAACAGCGGCTTCTTCGTAGACCGGATTCGTGTCCAGATCATGGCTTAAAACTCCCCGCCAGTATGTCTCATATCCGCTGTGAATGGAGTGCCAGTTCCAGTAAAGTGTTCCGATGGCACCGGATGCCAGATGGCTGTATGCCTGAAGTCTCAGCTGCCCCGGATACGGCGTCCAGTATTTAAAAGCCTGTGCCTGACATTCCAGAACAAGATATCCGCTGTCTTTGAGACTTCGGACCGAATCTCCGCCAAAGGCCGTCTCTGCTCCGGTCAGATCGTCCTGTGTCGGATGGTAAATATCCGTACCTGCAAGGGTCAGCGCTTTTGCTGCCTCATAATGGTTAATGTCCGGCTGCACCCCGTAGGAATAGCCGTCCTGCGCGATATCGGCCCCGAATTTCTTCCATTCAAAATCCAGATTGTGGGTAATGAACTGATCTTCCCGCTTGTATTCCCGGATCAGATCCGCCTGCCACATCAGATAATCCGCTGCCATCTTTCTCTGAAACGCAGAAAACTCAGAGGCAAGACCGCCGTTGATACAGCCTCTCATGTCGGGGAAATCCTCCCAGTTATGAATCGAGTTGCTCCAGTATGCAAGTCCGAAGGCCTTGTTCAGATTCTCCGTGGTTTGAAATTTTTCTTCCATGGCCTTTCTGAATGCGGCTTGTATCTCCCTGCCCATATTTCCGTAGTGTTTTGTCTCATTATCAATCTGGAATCCTATTACCGGTCCGGCTCCGGCCGTATGTTCCGCCAGCTTTCGGATAACCCGCTCTGCGTGGCATCGGAAGGTCGGATTGAGGAGATTGAAAATCTGCCTTCTTCCGTAGTAAGACTCTCCCTGTCCGGTTTCTACCAGTACACCCGGATCTTTCCTGCAAAGCCATGACGGTACCGCGTAGGTCGGTGTCCCGATAATCACTTTCATTCCGGCTTTACCGGCTTCTTCTATAACCTGGTCGATATAGGAAAAATCAAATACACCATCTTCCGGTTCCAACGTGCTCCATGTAGATTCCGCAATTCTCACCACATTCATTCCCGCTTCTTTCATCATCCGGATATCCTCTTTTACTCTTTCATACGGCATGTACTCCGGATAGTATGCAGCGCCAAACAAGATTTCCTTTTCCATCGTCTGTTTCACTCCTTTCATTCCTGCTTTCTATTATATAGAAATCAGCTCACAATGCACCTCTTTTTTGACTGTTCTGCACATCGAAAAAGGCTCTCCTGTCAGGAGAACCTTTTATCTTATCTGTTAAAGCTGATTTTCAAAAGCGTCGATATCTTCGACCTTTCCGATTACAGAAATGATATCGCCTTCTCTGAGAGTGTCTTCCGGGTGGATCTCTATCGTTGTCTTATTCTCTCTTTCCAAAGCGATAATATTCAACTGATAGTGTTTCCGAAGAGCAAGTTTTTCAATACTCTTTCCGCTCGCGCTTCCGGATACACGTACCTGCCGGATCTCTACGCTGTCATTCAGATGGATGAAGTCCAGAAAATTATCGGAAATCAGACGTTTCCCGAGGAAATATGCCATATCCTTTTCCGGATAGACAACCTCTGCACCGATCTTTTTCAAAACCGCTCCCTGTTCTGTACTAAGCGCCTTGGAGATCACTCTTGGTACTCCCATCTCAATGACACTAAGTGTTGTTAATATTCCAACTCCTACATTCGTACCAATGCAGACAATTACCACGTCACAATTCTGGATGCCCGCCTCCCGAAGGCTTTCTTCATTCAAATTGCTTGTCACAAATGCATAATCCGTGTACGGTCTCATTTCTCTTACTTTACTTTCATTTTCGTCAATAACAATGACATCTTTCTCGCCTTTTGCAAGCGTCATGGCAAGCGCCATACCAAAACGTCCCAGCCCGATCACTCCAAAAGTTTTTGCTGATGCTTTCTTTTTCATCTCTATTTTATTCCTTTCTCTTAACCAACTGAAATCTGTTCTTCCGCATACCGGATATTCGGCTCCGGCCGGTTTACCCACATGGTGATCAGGGTCATAGCTCCGAGTCTTCCAATAAACATGACAAGGATAATGATCAATTTCCCCGGATCACTCAAATCCGGCGTAATGCCGGTAGAAAGTCCTACGGTACCAAACGCCGAAATCACTTCAAAAAGGATTTTCATAAAGTCGATATCCGGCTCAATAATGCACATCAAAAATACCGCTACGACCACGACAATTGCAGAAAGCAGTGTGATCGCATACGCCTTGCTGACATTCTGTTTTGAGATGCTTCTCTTAAATGCGCCAACCGCACGTTTTGAAAACATACTCCGGACTGCCTGTGCAAGGGTAAAGAATGTACTCGTCTTGATACCGCCTCCGGTTGATCCCGGAGAAGCACCGATAAACATCAGAACACAGAGGACAAAGAGTCCGGCTGTGCTGAAGCTTCCGATCGGATATGTTGAAAAACCTGCTGTTCTCGCCGAAACACTGTGAAACAACGCGCCAAGCCATGTGATGTGCTCGGTCAGCTTTAGCAGGACTGTCCCTACAATAATCAGGACAATACTTGTTGTCAGTACAACTTTTGAATGAAACATAAGCTTCTTGAATTTTCTCTGCTTCAGAATATCCATAATGACAAGGAAACCGATACCGCCAAAGAAAATCAATCCGCAGGTGGTCAGATTCAGCAGGACATTCTCCTGATACGGGATCAGATTTCTCAATCCGCCCAGAATATCAAATCCCGAATTGTTAAACGCCGCAATGGAATGGAATACACTGATTCCAAGGGCATGAAGTGTCGGATAATCCTGACTGAATACGATAAAGCTTAAAATTGCTCCCAAACTTTCAAAAAACAACGTCGTCAGAAGAATCGCTTTTACAAACTTCACAATTCCACTGTAGGTATCCACATTAAGTGCCTCTTTGATCAGTGTCCGGCTCCTGTAGCTGACGCGGTGTCCTACCGCGATCATAACTCCGACTCCGACAGATGTCACTCCAAGACCTCCGATCTGAATCAGCAGTGCTACAACAGCCTGTCCAATCGCAGTAAAATGATCTGCCGTATCAATGGCTATCAGTCCGGTTACACAGACTGCGCTCGTGGATGTAAAGAGTGCGTCCACAAATGTCACTGTCGCCCCGTCCTTCACGGAACACGGAAGCAAAAGCAGCAGAGCTCCAATGAAAATCACAATGGCAAACCCTGATGTGATGACAAGCCCCGGTGACTGACGCTTTATAAAATTCATAAACCGTTCCATGGTTTTCCCTTAATTCCTTTCACGTCTTCCTTATATTTTTGAACTGTCCTGGAACGAAAGCAGAAGCCTCCGTGCGGAAGTTCTTTTCTTGCCGTCCTTGTCTTTCTGCACTGACAGTTCATAAAGGAACCGTGCCATATAAACTACCTGAAGGAGAAGACCTCCCAGATAATGCCGGTTTTCAAAAATCCGGAACAATGCAGCAGCCGACCCGGCCAGAAAGATCGTGGAAAGTGCCAGTCCTCTGGCCGCTTTCTGTTTTCCACTTCTCAGATACTTCCACATAATTCCGGCTTCTTCTCTGTTGGCGTCCGAATCAGGATGGCTTTTCTTCTCGTGTGCTGTGAGTGTCTGCTTCTCCGGTTTATTGACAAAAAGATGTCCGGCATACGCCGGATCCTCCGCAATGACAGAATGGAAATCGGTCAGGGTAAACCCTACCAGGATGATACTGCAGACAAGCACTATCACCTTCTTGACCAGATCCATATTCTCCACCGCCTTTCACCTTGATTTCTCTTCTTGTTTATAACGAAATTATCCTAAACATATCACGAAAAATACCGTTTGTCAACCGCAAAAAAACGCAAAAAAAACGGGGTGGATTTATACAGTTTTCTGTACAGATCCACCCCACATGACACCGGGTTTTATCAGAATTTTCCGTAGTGAATCTTCTCTGTCGGAAGATCACTTAACTCATAAGGTTTCTTTTCCTCCGCCGGCACTCCGACCGTAAGAATCGCCTGAAGCTTGTAGTTTTCCGGATATCCGAGAATATCCCGTACAAATGCTTCCGTGTCTCTTCCGTCCTCTGCTTTTCTGAGTCTTCCCTGTACCCAGCAGCTGCCAAGTCCCAGTGCATGAGCCATCAGATGCATGTTGCTCATCACTGCGGAGCAGTCCTCGATCCAGACATCTGATGCGTCCTCGTTGCCGACTACCACGATAGCGCAGGCTGCTTCTTTGAGCATCTTCACAGATCCTGCCCGGCAGTCGGACATTTTCTGCAGGACATCTTTATCTGTCACGACGATAAACTCCCATGGACGGATTGCTTTTCCTGACGCGGAAAGCATTCCTGCCTGAAGGATTTTTGTGATGTCTTCCTCAGATACCGGCGCATCGCCATAGCTGCGGATGCTGTGTCTTGTTCTCATTAATTCTAATAATTCCATTTGTCTCACCTCAGTTGTATTGTACTACAGTTTCAGATAATTTTCCAGAACCTCACGGAGATCGGCTACCATTCCATAATCAGCCACTTTGAAGATCGCCGCATTCTCATCGGTATTAACTGCAACAAAAAGTTTGGTATCCTTGATACCCTCTGTGTGCTGGATTGCTCCTGACACACCAAGAGAAATACAGATTTTCGGACGGATTGTCAGTCCGGTCTGACCGATCTGGTGGTCAAACGGAATTGTCTCTGTATCTACCATCGGACGGGTACCGCCGATAGCAGCCCCAATCTTATCCGCAAACTGTTTTACAAGTTCAAAATTATCGTCTTCCAGAGTTCCTCTTCCTCCTACGACAACAATCTCCGCGGAGAGAATGCTGTCTGTAGAATCTTCCTGAGGCAGAATTTCCGCGATCTCAATTCTGGATTCCGGGATCTGAATATCATCCATGTAGACAACTTCCGCGTTTCCTTCTGACTTTTCCGGGATTGTGTAAACACCCGGACGTACTGTCATCATCTGAGGATAGTATCCGTCTCTTGTAACGATGGTAACAAAAACGTTTTCTCCATAAGATGGTTTGTTCTGTTTAATATAGTAGGATCCATCCTCTTTTGTGCCCACCAGCAGCTCTGTACAGTCTGCGGTCAGTCCGCAGTTTAATTTCATCGCTACTCTTGAGAATATGGAACGTCCTGCCGGTGTCGCCGGAATCAGAACAGAAGACGGATCAATCTTTCTGATCATATCAGCAAGTACCTGACTTGCAGCATCATCCTGAAAAAGGATATCATGATCTGTCTTTACAGCGTATATTTTCTCTACGCCAATATTTTTTAATTCTTCAATAATACCGTCGCAGTCCTTTGCCACAACAACCGCGCTGATCTGCTCTTTTGTTGTTTCCTGAATCAGACGTGCCGCGGAGACAAGTTCTGCAGAAGCCGGCTCTAATTTTCCATTATAATTTTCTGCGAAAATACAAATTCCATTAGCCATTATAAATTTCCTTTCTCCTCATCGATCAGGTCTTTCAGTTTCACAGCCAGTTCTTCCGGTGTTCCGGTCAGCATTTCTGCCATTCTTCCTCCTGTCGGTTCGAAGGAATCGATGACTGCTGTCGGAGAACCTTTAATTCCGACCTGGTCCTCCGGAAGATTCAGGTCCGCGTTAGTATAGACAGCAAGCGGTTTGTTCTTTGCCGCTCTTGTACTCCGAAGTGTAGCAAGTCTTGGCACATTGCATCCAAAGTTTACAGACAGTACTGCCGGCAGCGAAGTACGTACAAGGAAACGTTCCCCGTATACTTTTTTCACCGCTTCGATTTTGTCCGGAGCAGCTTCATCATACTTGATGCTTTGAATCTCACAGATGTGAGGAATTCCAAGACATTCCGCAACCATTGCTCCAACCTGACCTGTTGCTCCGTCCGCAGACAGAGCGCCGCCAAGAATCAGATCGAACTGTCCATATTTTTTGATTGCTTCCGCCAGTACTCTTGCTGTCGCAATCGTATCGCCTCCTGCTACTACCCTGTCTGTGATCAGGCAGCTTTCATCGCAGCCGTGTGCCATTGCCTCACGAAGTGCCTTTTCGGCATCCGGAGGGCCCATCGTGAAAACTACAACCTTTCCGCCTGTCTGCTCTTTGAGCATCATGGCTTCTTCGATTGCATTTAAGTCAGCCGGATTGATCATTCCCTCTGCACTTGCACGGATGAGGGCATGTGTCTCCGGATCTACTGATACATTGTTTGAAACAGGTACCTGTTTAATAAGAACCGCTATATCCATGTTTTCCTCCTGAAATTTTCACAGCAGTCCGGCCGCGAAGAAACTTCACTGCCGGACTGCACCAGATTTTTATCTAAAATTAAAGCAGACGTTTGAATGCCCAGTCTTCCAGTAACGGAGTGGACTCGCCGCGCATAATCAGTTTTGCAAGATCACGGCTTGCTGCCGGTGCTTCGATGACACCATTTCCGCCGTAGCCTGTAGCAAGGATGTATCCTTCTACCGGAGTTTCTCCAAGAATCGGAAGGAAATCCTTCGGCTCTGCACGGTAAGACAGCCATGATGATACAAGACCGCTGTCTACGATTCCAGGAACTTTTACTTCAAGCTGATCAAGCAGGAAGTCGATAAAGTAATCGTCTGTTCCGCCTGTTTCCGGAAGTTTATCCGGATCCCACTGTCCTGCATGCATCGGATTGTTCAGATCCATGGAGAGGTGGGATTTGCAGATAAAGATGTTGTCTCCCGCTCTTAAAGCATAGAATTCCGGATATTTCAGTACCGGGAATGTGTAGCTGAGTTTCTTTCCAGGAGGGCAAAGGAAGAATGCCTCGGCTTTTGTATGCCAGATCGGTACATCCAGACCTACAAGTTCCCCTGTAAATTTGCTCCATGGTCCTGTACAGTCTACAACATAGTCAAATTCATATTCTTCGCCTTCGCTTGTCTTTAATCCTTTGACTTTATTGTCTTTCACAATGACTTCTGTCACTTTTACGCCGGTCTTGATCACTCCGCCGTTTTTCTGCAGTTTCTTTGCATAAGTGTTGGAGATCATGGTTCCGTCAAAGTAGCCGTCATCCTGTGTATATCCGGCTCCAAGAATATTTTCTGTGGAGATGTCCGGAAGAATCTCTTTGATTCTGTCTTTATCTGTGATATATTCACCTGAATATCCTGCTGCTTTTGCAAGTGCGATACCGGTTTTGATTGTTGCTTCTACCTGCTCGTTTGTAGCGACAACGAGTGTGCCGGTCTTGTCAAATCCAGCGGATCCTTTTTCTTCCGCTTCCATTTTCAGATAGGATTCAAATCCGTAAAGTCTTACGTCCCAGTATCTGTTTTTCAGAGAGTCATCAAAAAGACATACTGTTCCTGCGGATTTAGCTGTGGAAGCTCCGCCGATCGTAGCTTTTTCAAATACGATCACTTCCGCGTTGTCATAGAGGCTTAAATGATAGCCCAGACATGTTCCGGAAATTCCTCCGCCGATGATTCCAATTTTTTTCTTCTCCATAAGATGTTCTCCTTTCTATTCTTTTTCATTACATTTTCATATTGTCTGCTTCTAAAACAGTTTCCAGTAATACATTACAGCCGCGTCCGATATCTTCTTCTTTTGTAAATTCATATCTGGAATGGCTGATTCCTTTTTCGCTCGGCACGAAAATCATGCCCGTCGGTACGAACCCTGTCATCAGCAGGGAATCGTGGAATGCTCCGCTTGGGAGCACCGTGTACTTCGTTCCGGTCCGTTTCACGGCCCGCTCGATCGCGCCTTTGACCGCCTCGTGCATCGGGGCCGGCGCGTGGTAGGAAATCGGGGAAACGGAGTAAGTATAGCCTCCCTCTTCACAGATCTCCTTCAGATATGCAAACATCTTCGTCCCGATCTCTTTCATAACTTCCGCATGCTGATCCCGGATCTCCAGCTGGAATGTGCAGGTACCCGGCACCACATTGACAGAATTCGGTGTCACCCGGATCGTCCCCACCGTCGCTACGGTGTATGGGTTGCCGCAGGCCTTCACGGTCTTCGGCACTTCTGCGATAAACTGCGATGCTGCTACAAGGGCATCCTTTCTGTCCTCCATCATCGTACTTCCTGCGTGGTTTGCCTCGCCTGTGATAGTCACCTCGTACCGGCTCACGCCTGCAATGGAGGATACGATTCCTACCGGAATCTGGTTTTTATCAAGGGTTCCTCCCTGCTCAATGTGAAGCTCGATAAAGCAGTGAATGGACTTCGGATCCCGTTTTGCCTCCGGAATACGTTCAATGTCAATTCCGCAGCTTTCAAAGACTTCCCGTCTCGTTCTTCCGTCCATATCCAGATCATCCGGACTGATATCCAGCTTTTCTCCGCAGATGGCGCTGCTTCCCGTCAGGCCGCTTCCAAATCGGAAGCCTTCCTCATCGGTAAAGACGATGACTTCCAGCGGATGGCGGAGCATCTGTCCCGCCGCTTTGAGTGTCTCACATACGGCAAGCCCTCCCATACATCCGACTGCTCCATCGTACTTTCCTCCGTCCGGCACCGTGTCCAGGTGGGAGCCGACAAGAATCGCCGGCAGTGACGGATCGGATCCTTCCATGCGGGCAATCAGGTTGCCTGCCTCGTCCACCCGTGTCGGAATTCCAAGTTTTTCAAACCAGCTCCGGAAAAGTGCTCTTCCTCTTTTATCCTCTTCGGAGTATGCCATTCTTGTAAAAGTGCCGTCCGGCTTTGCACCGCACTGATAGATTTCGTCCAGATGTTCCATGACTTTTTTTACATCAACTTCCACGTAATCCCTTCCTTTCCGGCTCTTCCTTATGAGATCAGTATAGATAATTATTTAACAAATTACATCGGCGGAAGATGATAAAAAAAAGATGGCAGTTTATCCAGATTGGATAAACTGCCTAAAAGCATCTTCTTCTTTTACTTTTTGTTGTAATTTTCTATCATTTTGCAGACGACCAGTCCGATCCGGACGGCAAGCATCTCATTGGCATTGTCAAAATCCATGCCCGTGATCCGGGCGATCTTCTCGATCCGGTAGGCCGCGGTCTTGTAATGGACGTAAAGCTCCTGCGCGGTCTTGGAAAGATTCTGATTATTTTTCAGATACGATTTCAGTGTAATAATCAGATCCTCCTGCTGCGGCTTCTTATATTGAAGCAGCTTCTGCAGTGACTCCGGTATATATTCCATAAGCGTCTGCGGATCATCCAGCTGGCAGAGAAGCTTAAAGATTCCAAAATCGGAAAACATCATGACAGAAGCATCCCCGTCGCCGGAAATATCTCCTGCGATGTCGATGAAGGAGAGCGCATCGTCCGCCTCCTTGTAGGATTCCGGAAGGTTTTCAATCCCCTTTACGATCCTTCCGACGCCCGCCCGGACGCTTAAATTCTTATTCTGATACTTCATCTCCGCCTGCACTCGGCTGAGGATTTCCTGCATCTCTTTTCTGCATTCCGCCTGGGTTTTCGTCGGATCTGCCTCCTTGATGGCAACAATCTTATCCAGATCCCGGTGAATCTTCAGATCCGGAAGACACCTTCTGACCGCTTCCTCGAGACAACTGACATGCATCAGCTTTTCATTGATGTCTTTCTGTGAATGTCCCTCATTTTTTGTGCCAAAAACAATCACCCGGTAAGTTCCGTCCTTGTCCATCTGAAGAAGTCCTGCGCTTTTCTCCATCTCCGCCTCGGACGTTACCTTGCCGTTGAGAATATTATTCAGGATATCATTCTGGAACTTCTTCTCCAGTTCCTGGATGGCGAACTGTCTGGAAAACTCGTACTGAAGCGCCACAATGGCATTTTCGATAGCAATGCAGTCCATCTTTGTAAACGGTGCTGTTCTCTCCGTCACTACCAGATACATCTGAACACCCACATTGAGCCGGATCCGGATCAGATACTGCACTTCCTCGCCTTCCTGTCTCCAGTACTGATAGTTGGTCAGCACTTCCGGATCATAGTCCTGAAGATTTTCAAGAAACTCCAGATCTTTTGTCTCACCCGACGTAGACGCATAGCAGGTCCGGTTCTGGTTGTAGAGAGCCACCGGATTACGGATCAGCTTTTCCAGCATGTCGAGGATGTCCCGGATCATACTGTCTGAGCCGCTGTTTCCAAGAGTCAGCGCCGTAAAGTTGTCGTGGGTCGTCTTGAAATACTTTAACTGCGTGACTTCCTCATTGAACAGATGCTCCATAACGATGGCCAGAATCTTCTGAAACGAGATTCCGAACGGAACATCCAGAAGCGGGATCTGGTTTTTCCTTGCGTACTCCTGTAAAAGCTGGATCTTTCTGTCCGCCTGCTCCACAAGACGTCCCCTCTTTACGATCAGCCCGCTGATTTTCTTTTTCCGGAATTCTGAAATGTAATTCTCAAACTCTTCTATGCTGCAGGATTTGAATGCATAAAGTCCCGTAAGCAGAAGTTCACCTCCGTTGATAAACTTGACGATATCCGGTGCTTCGATAATCGTTACCCCTTTGATTTCATTTTTCAGGCCCTGCTCCCCGCAAAGCAGTTTCATCTCTCTGCACTCTTCCGTCCGCAGGAGATCTTCTACTGTAAATCCCATGATTCCTCATCCGTTTCTTTTTCGTAATATCTACAGTATAGCATGCTTTCACCAGTCATGAAATACCCTGCTTCCCCTTCTGTCCACTCCCCGGAACAATGGTTGCAAAAAGCCGCGCCACAGAACATCCTGCAGCGCGGCCGGTGTGGCTTGGGTATTTTTCTGCTATGCTTATGCAAGCAGCTTTTCGGCAAGCTCTGTCATAATCGTGGAAGCTTTTGCAAAATCGCTGTATTTTGTAAATTCTACCGGGCAGTGGCTTCTTCCTTCTTTGCTCGGTACAAAGAGCATCACTGTCGGAAGCACCTGACCGATTTCCAGTGCGTCATGTCCTGCACCACTTGGAAGATATTTGTAGCTGTATCCATGTTCCTTGCAGCTTTCTTCCATGATGCCGAGCATGTCTTTGGAAAGGTCAACCGGTGTGATAACCAGTTTGGTTTCGATATCGTAGCTTCCGCCCATTGCCTTTACCTCACGGTCCAGTGCTGCACGGATGCGGTTTGCGATATCGTTGATATTGTCATTGTTCTTGGAACGGATGTCCACTGTAAACTGGCATTCTTCTGCCACAATGTTCATTCCGCCCGGTACGGTGTTGATATATCCGACTGTGGAAACGGTACCGTCTGCTTTTTCTCTTGCCCAGTCAGCAATCTTGGAAATTACTTTTGTGGCAGCATCCACAGCATCCATTCTCATATCCATCGGTGTGGTTCCTGCATGGTCGGATCTTCCATGTACAGTCACCATGTAACGCTGGATACCTACGATACAGTCAACCAGTCCGATTTCGATGTTCTCAGCATCCAGAACCGGTCCCTGCTCAATATGGGCCTCAAGGAAGTATCCAATGGATCCGTCCGGCCATTTTGCGTCCTCGATCTTCTCCGGATCCAGTCCGTAACCTTTCATTGCGTCATAAATGGAAACGCCATCGGTATCTTTAAATTTCTTACAGTACTCTACATCCCGGTGTCCGAGCATTGCTCCGGATCCGAAGTAGCCGGTACCGAAACGCATTCCCTCTTCATCGCAGAATCCGACAACAGCAAAGTTTCTCTTTGGCTTGATGCCTTTTTCCTTTAGCTGTCTTGCAACTTCGATGGCACAGATGACGCCGGCGATTCCGTCAAAGTTTCCTCCGTTTACAACCGAATCATAGTGCGATCCCATCATAACGCATGGAAGTGACGGGTCTTCTCCTTTCATGATTCCGATCACGTTTCCTGCTGCATCTTCACGGACCTCCAGTCCGGCAGCCTCCATCAGCCCTTTCAGGTACTCAGCCGCGTCTCTTGCCTCCTTTGTGAAAGGAAGTCTTGTACAGCCTTCGCCAGGTGTGGCTGTGTACTGTTTCAGGTGCTCCAGATTTTCTGCAATTCTTCCTGTTACTTCTTCAATTCCCATAGTGTGTTACCTCGCCTTTCTATTTATTTTTAAAACGTGCATACAGATGTCCTTCGATCGGGGAATACAGCATCGCCGCCGCTGTCATGATAAATCCGATCAGACATAGGATGTCATTCTCTAAATGAAGTCCTGTCAGCATGAGGACAAACGCCGCCATGATGACACAAAACGCGATTGTAAGTCTTCCTGGTCTTGTCTGAAAAAATCCTTTCTCTTCCATGTGATCCTCCTTCTTACAGGCTGGTCAGTGCCAGTACAAAGACACCGATCATCAGCGCTGCAGGCACCGTGATAACGATAATTTTTCTGAGTACCTTTCCTTCGCTTCCAAGTATGTTGGCTGTTGTTGTACCAAGCACGATGTTGCTTGGACTGATGGCGCTTCCGATCGAGCCGCCGGATGACTGTGCACCCAGAACAATGGACGGATCGACATTCAGAAGGTTCGCCGTCGTAGACTGGAAGCCTGCGAACAGGATATTGGAACTCATATTGCTTCCGGTCATAAATGATCCGAGAAGACCGATAAACGGTGAAAGGATCACGTAAACTTTTCCGAGCACGCCTGCGATTCCATTTGCGAGGACTTCGGTCTGTCCGGTTCCTGCCATAATCTTTGACATGATGACCAGTCCGATGATCGCCATGCCGGACGGCATCGTCATGGAGACTGCCCTGACAAAGATCCGGCCGATTCCGCCTTTCTGGATCCACCCTTTTTTCTTATAGTAGATCATTCCGATTACGGCCGATACAAAAAGGAACATACTCGCATGGGTAAACGGTGTCCATGGTGAGAAACTCTCCACTGCCTCGTTCACATATCCATATCCGGTCACGGTCTCCGGGAAGGAGAATCCGATCTGCACCTTGCTGAGGAGGGTATGTACCGGCTCCACTAAAAGCACAACCAGCGCGATCACGGATAAGAGGATGTACGGCACAAATGCGTGCAGCAGTGTCATACCTTCCGGTTTTTCCTCTGTTTCCTGTGTATCTTTTCCCCGCTCCATAACCCGGCTGTCCTCCACGCTCCATTCCTTTCGGAACGCCGGAAGCCTCCCGAGCAGCAAAATGGCGATCAGAGAAATGCAGGCCGGAACAAAACATGCGATTGTCGTGTTGACCTGGGTCAGCAGAAGTTCTCCGCCTCCCTGTATTACCGAAAGCAGAACCACGGCCAGAAAGCCTTTGCGGATCGCCTTGCCTTTTCCATAAAACCAGCAGATTGTCATACCGATGATCATGTTCCAGAACCAGATAAAGAGTGCGGTCCAGAATGCGGTAATCAGATATTCCTTACTTCCCGCGCTGAGTCCGGCGCTCATGGCGAGGGCATCCCACGCCGCCGCCAGAGTCCCGAAGGTATTGCCCCAGGACTGTCCAAGAAGCGGAATGATAACCGCCCACATCGGCTTGACTCCAATCCCGATCAGAAGCGGAGCGCCGACTGCCACCGGCACGCCGAATCCTGTGATCCCCTGGAGGAAACTTTCAAAGATCCATCCCATAGCCAGGACTAAAAGCAATTCGTTTGGAAGGAGCTTTCTCATACCGTCCCGGATGACGAAGAAGGCCCTCGTCTCGTTCCCGACCTGATAGAGAAGGACTGCCGTCCATACAATGATCAGAATGGTCAATGCATTCCAGATTCCCTTGCTCCCCTCCGATACAATCACTTTCAAATCTGCCTTATAAAATACGATTCCCGTGAATACGGTAATGGCAAGTCCGACCGGAGCTGCGTCTGTCGCTCCCCACTGAAACTTGATCATCAGCACAAGCAGTACGATGATCGGCAGACATGCCAAAACCCACATAAATAGATTTACTGGTATATTCATACTATCTCTCCCGATTTACATATGAATGACTGTACCCGTCTTTCCCGCGATTCCGTCCGCTGCCTTCTCAAGCAGCGTAATCAGTGTTCTTCTTCCCTCTCCGGACTCGGCAAAACGCACCGCCGCTTCGATCTTAGGAAGCATGGAGCCTTTTGCAAACTGCTCCTGTGCAATGTATTCTTTCGCCTGTTCTACCGTGAGGTCGGACAGCCATTCCTGATTTTCCTTTCCAAAATTGATGGCAACCTTTTCCACCGCGGTCAGAATTACAAGATAATCTGCCCCGATTTTGGATGCCAGGAGGCTGCTTACATTATCCTTATCGATGACTGCGCTCACACCGACAAGTTTTCCTCCTTTGTTAATCACCGGGATGCCGCCTCCCCCGCAGGTAATGACAATGTGCCCTGCGTTCATCAGCGTCCGGATGGTCTCCAGCTCCCGGATTCGTTTCGGCATCGGGGAGGCTACCACCACGCGGTAGCCTCTGCCTGCATCTTCCATGCAGCGGATCCCTTCTGCCTCTTTTTCTTTTGCTTCTTCTTCTGTCATAAATCTTCCGATCGGCTTGGAAGGATGTTCAAATGCCTCATCCTGCTCATCGACTTCCACCTGGGAAAGAATGGTGGAAACCTTCATGTCAAGGTCTCTTCTGTAGAGCTCGTACTTGATGGCATTTTGCAGGTCAATTCCAATATATCCCTGGCTCATGGCCACGCTCGTCGGAAGCGGAACTTTCTTGGATGCCGCCAGATCTTTGTCAAAGTTATCCATTGCGGTCTGTATCATTCCGACCTGCGGTCCATTCCCGTGTGTCACGATCAGATGATAGCCCTGCTGCGCCAGATCGACGATGACCTCCGCCGTCTTCGCAACCGCCTCTTTCTGCTCTTCCACGTCATTCCCCAGAGCGTTTCCGCCCAGGGCAATCACAATCTTTTTGTTTTCCACGGCTTCCTCCTTTTCCGGCTGTTATTCTTTATGAAGTAAAGCCCAGTTTTTCTGCATAAGCTTTGACCGCTTTTTCAAAACACTCGATCGGCGGATGAACTGTTCCGGCTCCGATCTGTCCGTATCCGGCCACTTTATGCGCGATTCCGGTATTGATTACCGGTGTAATTCCTTTTTCTACAACAAGTCTTGCATCGATTCCAAGACAGATTCCCTGGAAGTTCCAGTTCGGAATGATGAAGTTCGGGTTCCGGTCGATGGTAATTTCTGTCATCTCCGTACTTGTACGCAGAGCGTCCTCATAGCCGCCTGCTCCGACAAATCTTGTTACGGCAGGAGCCGCGATCATTGCCATACCGCCGACACCGAAGGTCTCTGTGATGGCACTGTCTCCCATATCCGGGCACGCGTCTTCTCCGTCGTATCCTGTGAAGTAGAGTCCCTGCGGAGTATTCACCGGTCCGGTAAACCACTGATCTCCCATGCCCGCGATCCGGATACCGAATTCGTATCCGTTCCGGCACATTGCTGTTACGATTGTTCCCTTCTGGATCGTCCGTGCCGCATCCATTACAGCCTTTCCTGTGGCCATCATGATGTTCAGGAAGAACTGGTCTGTATCGGAAAGGAACTTGATGACATCGTAGCGGTCCTTCTCGTCCATCTCCATCTTCGTGATGGTCGGCGCTACTTCTTTTAAGAAGGCAAGGGACGCTGCAATATTTCTCTGGTGGAATTCATCTCCCATGGCAATCGCTTTTGCGATCAGCGGATTAACCGCAATGCCGCCAAGCTCGCGTATTGCCTTTCCAAGTGTCGGTCCCAGAATATCTCTCATCCAGCGGAGACGTTCTACGACTTCCTCGGAGTATGCTCCGAAACGGAGTACTTTTCCGATTCCTTCGTTCATGGTGCAGTACGCTTCGTTTCCGTCTGTCATGTTCTTTACAACAAACACTGCCATGTTCGGGGATGTAATACCGCCCATCGGTCCCACCGCATTGACATGGTGGCATGGCATAAATTTGATTTCTCCGGATTCCAGAAGCTTTCTTGCGTCCGCTTCGTTGTCCGCCCATTCCTCAAAGAGGACAGCTCCCACACAGGAACCCTGCATCGGGTCCGGCATGTTTTCATATGCAACCGGAGGGCCTGCGTGAAGGATGACTTTTCCTTCATTCAGCTCCGGAATCACATCTTTTGCTCTTACGTTGTCGATGATCACCGGCTGGCTCGCTACTACTTTTGCGATCACTTCCCGGTTTGCTTCATCGATATCCAGTCCGTCATAGTGGCGCAGGAAATTCAGGATTTTGATCAGTTCCACATTTCCTCCTGCCGGCGGATTCCAGTCATACTGTACGACTTCGCATCCAAACTGCTCTGCCACTTCCGCAAAGCTCTTGAGTCCGATGTTGATGATCTTCGGTTTCTCAGAAAGGAGAGTGCGAAGCTTCTCAGACGGCTCTGCCTTCGGTGCATCTGCCGCTTCTTTCGGGCGTACTTCCTTCACCGGCTCTGCGAAATCTCTTCCGATGGCACGGATTGCCGTACGGCACGCCAGTTTATTATTTTCACAGACAATCACGCCTGCTTCTTTTAATTTATTGACTGCATCGTCATATCCCTGATAGTCTCTTCTCGTTCCGCAGACAGTAGCGATGAAGAATACCTTTCTTCCGGCAGCTTCTGCCTTTGCTTTGAGCTCTTTGATCGTCGGAAGCAGGGCCCCTGCCATATCCTCGTGAGAACCATATCCAAGCATGATGTCCAGAAGAACGGCTCCTGTACTTTCATCATCGACCGCTTCCTGCATACATTCGATTCGTTTTGCAGGGTCGATCATCGGATGCGGTTTACCCTGTGTATAAGCATCATCGCCCAGATCCACAACAACATTGCCGTCAAGCTGAAGCATATATCCTTCGATATCTTCCGGCGGTACTTTCACGTCAAGAGCATCTTTGATCAGCATTGCAGCTTCATTTGCAAGCGTTCCGCCTGAATAGTATGCCTTGATCGTTTTCTTGTCCTCTGCTTTGTAGAAGGTGCTCTCATCTACATCCGCTTCTGCTTCCGGAATTTCTTCTCCTCTCACCAGACCGACTGCAAGTCTTGCGGCCTCATCCAGTGTATAGGCATGGTAGAAGTTCTCCTCATGATATTCCGGCTTTTCTCCTACAAACAGCGTTACAACCGGTTTGCTAAAGCTGCTCAGTCTTGCGGAAATCTTGTCACGCACTTCTTTTGCCGGCGGCTTGGAAACGATGATGACAACCTTTACCGTATCGTCATCTTCCATGGCGTCGATCATATCCATCATGGTAATTCCGCCTACTGCAGCATTTAGGTCTCTTCCGCCGATACCAATCGCGTTGGTCACACCTTCACCCAGACGGTCAATAATCGTTGTCAGCTCCTGGATTCCGGTTCCGGATGCTCCGATGATACCGATGGAACCCGGTGCCACATTATTTGTAAATGCAATCGGAACGCTCTGGATGATACCTGTACCACAGTCCGGTCCCATCACAGCCAGTCCCTTTTCATGTGCTTTCTTTTTCAGTTTGACTTCGTCTTCCAGTGTCACGTTGTCGCTGAACATAAAGACATTCATGCCTTCGTCAAGCGCACGGTCCGCCTCCAGGGCTGCATACGCTCCCGGAATGGAGATGACTGCCAGGTTTGCATCCGGAAGCTTGTCAAGCGCCTTGTCCCAGGACTTCACACTCTCAGATTCCTTCTTGCCGCCGCTCTTTGCAGACTGCTGACGGAAGAACTCTTCTGTCTCGTCCATGATCGTATCCAGAAGGCTTTCATCATCCACGTCCGCAACAACTACCATGTCGTTTGCGGTCGCTTCCATCAGCTCTTCGGTATCCAGGCCGCTCTGTTTGAAGATATCTTTGTTGGCAGGAGTCGCCATCATGATGGAGACCTTCTTCACTCCGTCCAGTGCCGAGATCTTGTTCGTCAGAAGCATCAGCACAACAGAGTCATGATAACTGCCCTTTTTCACTACTGTTTTTAACATGTTTCGTATCTCTCCTATTCTGCAAATCTGTTTTTATGATCGTATCTGTTATAGTGAATATCGTCGCTCTTGAGATATTCATAGATTGAATCTACAATCTCTACTCCGCCGGTCTCGTACGCTTTTTTCTTTCTGATCTGCGCGCGCTCGCCCGGATAGTAGACCTTGTCATATCCTTCCGCTACCGGCATTGCGTTCAGCTCATCGCATGTCGCGGACATGTTCTTTTTGAACTCTTCCAGTCCGACAAACCGTGCCGGGTCCATGACGATGTGCATCTGTCCAAGTTCTCTTCCCTTGGAGCAGTCATGGTACATGGAGCTGACATGTTTTCCGAACGGAACACCTGTCATGATTCCGGAGAATACGTCCACCATCATCATCAGGCCGTAGCCTTTTGCTCCGGCAATCGGAAGCAGGGCGTTTACCTTGTTCGGATCCGTCACCGGATTTCCCTTCTCATCTACTGCCCAGTTATCCGGGATGGATTCTCCTCTGGATCTCTTGTCCAGAATCTTGCCCCACGCCTGTACGGTGGTTGCCATATCAAATACAACGATCCGGTCGTCTGCTGTCGGTGCCGCGAAGGAAATCGGGTTGGTTCCATAGTAAGGCTCCGTTCCTCCCGGAGGTACTGCCATCGGGTCTGACTGACAGAAAGAAATCGCCGCCAGATCCTGTTTTGCAGCCATCTCTGTGTAGTAACCGATGGAGCCGCTGTGGGAAATGTTGCTGATTCCGATCACTGCGATTCCGTTTTTCTTCGCCATCTCGATGGCCTTGTCCATCGCTTCCTTGGCAGCCGCATAACCGCATCCATTGTCCCCGTCAAACATTCCAGAACACGGTCCTGTCTCCTTGAATGTGAAATGCGGATTTGCTGTAATTCCGCCTTTTGCGATTCTCTCGCTGTAGTACTCCACACGTACCGCTCCGTGTGAATGATAACCCCTCTCATCTGACCATGTCAGAATTTCTGCTGCAATCTCTGCATGCGCTTCGTTCAGGCCCGCATTCATCAGTTTGTTTTTCATCAGGCCTTTCAGTTCTTCCCTAGATAGTTTCATAGATTCATCCTCTCCTTAATCTTTATTCCCTTCTGAGATATGTTAGTTTTATTATCCCAATTTGCGGCTCTCTTTTCAAGCAGATAACTAGATAAACTGAAATTTCATTTTTATCTATTTTTGTGCATTTTGTCTGTTTTTTGTCAATTTCAGCCGTCCTTCTGTGCAAAACAGCAGAAAGCCCGCTGTCAGGCATGTCAAAAGGCTTTTTCCCGGTCCGGAATAATGAAACCGGCATTATCCAAACTGGATAATGCCGGTCTCTGCGCAAACAAATCTATTTAAACTATTAGGGAATCGTCTGTTCCGGTACTGCCTAGAGCTGTACGTCTCTGTTGCAGTCTTTGGAGTAGATGTAGATCAGATCTTCATCCTTGCCTACTCCGTAGCATGCCTGCGGGCAGTAGCAGTCCATGAATACATAGTCGCCTTTCTTTAACGGAATCCAGTCATCTCCGATCCGGTACATTGCCTTGCCCTGAAGGAAGTACATACCATGCTGCTGGATATGTGTCTCGATGTATCCGTGGGATCCGCCCAGTTTGAATTTCAGAAGATGCATGTTCATATCAAAACCGAAATCTCCTGCTGCCGGAAGGAAATCCTTGCTGTGGCAGTTTTCCATTCCTTCGTATGGCATCCACGGTGTGTCATTGATATTTGCGACAACAGTGTGTGCGCTGTATCCTTCTACTGCTTCGTATCTACGTTTGTATGCGAAAAGTTTAGCGTCTTCTTTTCCTTCGTTTTTAATTGCGATCGTGTTGCTTGCAGGGGAGTAAATGTATCCGCCCTCTGTCAGAGTTGCTTCCTCATCTGCATTCTTTACTGTAATGCTTCCTTCGATCACATAGATGAAAGATTCCAGTCCTTCTCCGCCGAATGCCGGGTTGCCTCCATTTTCATGTACAGTGATCAGGTAATCTGCAAATGTCGCTCCCATTGCCGGGGATCCGAGGATCGTCACGTCACAGTTTTCATATCCCGGGATTGCGTTCTTTACGATTCCGTCCGGCTCGATCACAGCATAGCTTCCCATCTTTACAACGGATCTTGTATTCAGAAGATCTTCACGATATCCTGTCTGACCATTTAAATAGCTCATAACATTAACCTCTCTTTCATTTTTAATGACCGTTCAGTCTCTATGTCTCTATTATTGCAATTTCATTTCTCTTTTTCAAGCAAAATATAGGATAAAATCCCTCTATTTTTTTATCCATGTTTCCCCTGTTTTTCTCCTGTATGGGCCGGTGTTCTTCCAATTTGTACCGGAAAGTGTTGATTTTCACAGTTTCTACTGCTATACTAGGGGCACATTCTTTCCCGCCTTTTCCTACAAGGCCGGGACACTTCTTGTTATCTATTGATTCAATTCTATTTTCAATTCAAAGGGGGCTTCTGCCTATGAAGAAAAAACAAAGAAAAATCACATCTAAAACTAAAAAACGGAACCGGTCTCTGGGCAAACCTGTCAACCGGAAGTACAAAGATACTCTTTTTCGTATGATTTTCCGGGACAGACACAATCTCTTATCCCTCTATAACGCATTAAACCACTCTTCCTATACGAACGAAGAAGATCTTGAAATCACCACTCTGGAAGACGTCATCTATGTAGGAATGAAAAAT
>QWCV01000820.1_pt1 | contig 33546 bp, 27 predicted proteins | sample 1972621 | NCBI WGS metagenome assembly QWCV01 (sample SAMN09866699, study PRJNA288562) | Human gut metagenome isolate pre2_stool, whole genome shotgun sequencing... | isolation source: gut | host: Homo sapiens | place: USA: California | reverse complement strand
ATTGAGATTTTGCCCACAAATTCAAATCCGCGCCTCCACACGGCAATCACAATCCATTTTCGGATTGTGAAAGCGGGCCTTTAACTGAATTTCCCTAAAATAATATTTGGGATTGGACACCTTATCCACAATACTGTCTGCAATATTGGTAACAGGCAATATCAGATACGCTTCAATAGCATACGACAGATAGTTTATGACTGTGCTTTTACCTATTTTTGCACCGGTAGAGGCCACGATATTAGCCGCTCGGGTAAACGACAGCGGCTGTTTGATGCTCTCAGCCAGTTTGCGGATAAGCACCCTTAAGGCGAAAATATTCTCAATGTTGTTTCGTGCGGCTATATCACCTAAAAATATCTTTTGATACAAGCTCATCAGATAATCACGCTTTACCGGCAACGTGGCGCATTCCGGGAAGCCTCCGAACTGAAAATATTCTTCTAAAAGTCCCATAAGTACTCCACGGGCCGCAGTCGTGGCCGTTAACAGCTCATCTGAAGGGTCTACCCCATTCATCGTAATAAATTCATTGAACTGCATGGGAAACACTTCGCGCGTCAGATACCTTCCTCCAAGCACAGCCCCCACATCATTAGACAGCATCTTGGCATTACTTCCGGTAATATACACGGTATATTTGCTATCGGCAACGCGTCTGGCAAAATGTTCCCATCCATCTACATTCTGAATCTCGTCAAGAAACAGCATCGGCCGTTTGTCGCTTAAGCTGGCATGGACTTCCAGAATCATGTTCAGGTCTGCCAGCTCCATACCGGCAAGACGCTCATCCTCAAAATTCAGGTATACAATTTCATTCCAGGAACGGCCCTGTGCAATCAGTTCCTGAATCCTGCCATACAACAGATAGGATTTTCCGGCACGGCGCACACCCACCAACACCTGACAATCGAATCCGTCAAGCGACACATTACGTTTAACAACTTGGTGACGCATAACTTCTTCCCGATTTTCAAGCATCACCTCACGAAGCACTTCGGATTTTATCATACCTCATTTTGTCTTATTTACAAGACAAAATTACGCATATTTTGTCTTATATGCAAGACACTATTGCCTATTTTTGTCCTACTAACAAGACAATATGAGTCTATTTTTGTTCTACAAACAAGACAATATGATGTATTCTCATTCCGGGAGCCGGCCCTGCGCCTTCAGGGCGAAGTATTTCCAGAGCGGGGCGGCCATAAGCGCCTGTTTCATCTCGTCGTCGACGAGGATGCGGTAAACCTCCTGTTCGGTCAGCAGACGCACCTTGATGTCCTCGGTGACGTCAAGATGCTGGTCCGATATTTTCTCAACATCCGTGGCTAAGAATACATGGGTCAGGTTGTCGGAATTGCCGGGATTCTGGGATATGGTCATAAACTCGCGCCACGTTCCGTTGCCGTAGCCGGATTCCTCGAGCAGTTCCCGTCTGGCAGCCTCCAGACAGGTCTCCCCCTCCTCCATGGCGCCGCCCACTATCTCGGTGTAGACGTCGCGCAGTCCGTGACGGTATTGCTCCACCATCACAAACTTTCCCTCGCGCGTTATCGCTATGATGTTCACCCATGTCGGCAATTCGAAGATATAATATTCCGGATTTATCACGCCCGTCGGCAGCCGGCACACGTCACGCCTCACGTTCACCCACGGACTCCGCAGCTTATACTCCGAACTGACTATCTCCCACTTCTTTACTTCCATATCCTTGTATTTGTTATGCTTTTAACGGTTTCCCAGCCTCGATATTGAATAATTCCCACAAGCTTTCGTAAAATAAGTTGCCGGGGTTGTTCGTTGGTTGAATTAGGCTCGATTCTTGAAACCACCTATTGATGAAGAAACTTAGCAAACAGGCGCTGATCGGTTATCCGGCGGGTATCATTACGGGTGTGACTTACGGTCTCAACCCCTTGTTCGCCATGCCTCTCCTCATGGCCGGCGCGGCCGTGCAGTCCGTATTGTTTTTCCGCTACGCCATCGCGGTGGTGTTGCTTGGCGGCTGGCTGTTGCTGCGCCGCGAGAATTTCAAAGTGGATTTACGACAGGCCGGCGTCCTGCTGGCGCTGGGTATTCTGTACACATCAAGCAGCCTGTTCCTGTTCATGGCCTACCGATACGTCGCCTCGGGACTGGCCACCACCCTGGTGTTCCTCGCCCCGGTATTCGTGGCCATAATCATGGTCTTTTTAGGCAAGACTCCCTCATGGCCGGTATGGCTGGCCATAGCGGCCACATTCGCAGGAGTGCTCATCATGACCGGAGGCGACGAAGGCGCAGCCATCGACGCCCGGGGCATCTGGCTTGCCATCGCATCCGCATTGGCTTATGCCATATTCATGGTGATAATCAACCACAACAAGAGGATAGCCGGCATTTCCGACACATTGCTCACGTTTTACGTCCTGACGGTCGGAGCGTTCGTATTCCTCGGAATAGCGGCCTGGTCCGGCAACTCGCTGACCGCTCATTTAGACAACGCCCGTGCCATACTCAGCCTGACAGGGCTGGCCGTGCTGCCCACCATCGTCTCCACCGCCATGCTGGCCGTGGCCACCAGGAATATAGGAGCCACCAAAGCCTCGATATTGGAAGTGTTCGAGCCCATTACCGCCATCCTCGTAGGCGCCATCGCCTTCGGCGAACCGCTCACCCCCGGCATCGTCGCCGGAATCGGCATCGCCATCGTGGCCGTCACCTTCATGATCTACGCCACCAAACGGTAAACGAACAGCGGCAGGATCCTTCCCCGCCGCTGTTTTTTGTCTCGCTGGTTCTCAGTCCGGATATACCTTCATGGCCTGCTTGGGGCAGTTCTCCACACACGTCCCGCATTCGATGCACAGGTCGTAGTCTATCACCGGATAGCCGTCGGCATCCTGCGTAATGGCGTCGACCGGACACAGCTTCATAAGCGGGCACACATGATTATGCGGGCATATTTCTTTGTCTACTCTGATCATAATTTTATATATAGTGAAATCGTTTATTGTCTGACTGAGTTCTTTAAAAAGCGGACTCAGCACCTGATTGCAAATATAAGGCAAATATACGGTTCCACAAAATGAAAGGCAAGGTTTGGATATACATCTTACGGGGATTACTTATTTTTTTCGCAATGATCGGTGCCGGAATATTCATGGTGTGCCGCACCACCACCATGGTCAATCCCTGGATTGTCGCCACAGTGTGCGCGGTGCTGTCTGTGCCCGTAGCATGGCTGTTCTCCCAAAAATTCCGGAGAATAATCAATTTCCGCAACCTGCCGTTGCGCGTGGCCACATGGGTGATCCTGACGGCCCCTATCCTCACCGGCACATTCTATAGCATCAATTCCGCGGGAGCCGACGCGGACAAGGCCACGACAGTTCCGGCCGTGGTGGAACGCAAATATTACACCACCCACCAGCGCACCCGGCGCGTCCGCAAAGGCCGTTACATCCCCACCGGCGATACCTACCGCACATATTACGCCGACATCCGCCTGGACAACGGCCACCTCGTCACCACGTCGATCACAACAGGCAAGGTGCACAAAGTCCGCGTCGGACAGCACCTCGACATGAAGGTCTCCCGCGGCACTTTCGGCATTCCCGTCGTCCTGACCCGCAACCTTTTCTAAGCGGCATTCTGATTTGCGGAGGTCTACCCCATCCTGCGCTGTGCGCCTTTGCGCCGGTGCCTGTGACCGCCATAACAAGAATAACCCGGACTTCCGGCTACTGTAAAATTTTATCATTGCGCCGCCGTTATTGCTAATAGATGTCATTCGCAAACAAGATACTCGGATTAATCAACAGCGGAAGCGGACGTTCGGTAAGGGCAAAGAAGAATATCGTCTCCATGTTTGCCCTCAGGGGCGTCAGCATAATCTGCTCGTTCCTGATCGTGCCGCTGACCATCAATTACGTGTCCAGCTACGAATACGGCATCTGGCTCACAATCTCGTCGTTGGTGGCATGGATCAGCTTCTTCGACGTTGGCATAGGCAACGGCCTGCGCAACAAGTTTATCGAAGCTGTCGAGAACAACGAGCCTGTCCGGGCGCGCCGCCTGGTAAGCACTGCCTACGCCATCATCTCCATCATCGTGGTGTCGGTATGGGCGATGGCCATGACGGCCTCGTGCTTCATTGACTGGAACAGCATACTGAATGTCAGCGACGTGTCGGGACGCGAGCTGCTGTACACCGTGCTTATAGCCCTCACCAATTTCTGCGTACTGTTCATACTGGGCCTGAACCGGACTCTCCTGAACGCATTGCAGAAACCCGCGCTGGCGTCAGCGTTCGACACCGCGACACAGGCGTTGCTGTGCATCGTGTTGCTGCTCATCACGCACTTCACCCAAGGCAACATCGTCTACCTGGCCATGGCCATGGGCGGCACTTCCATTTTCGTGCTCATCACATCCAATATATGGACCTTCAGCACCGTGCTGAGGGATTACAGACCTTCACCTAAATATGTAAAGTTCAGTTACGCCAGGGACATAATGTCGCTGGGCATCATGTTCTTCTTCCTGTCGGTGCTGTCCATCGCCTTTTACCAGACCAACAACCTGATCATTTCGCACTATCTCGGCCCGGAGGAAGTGACGGTCTACAACATAGCCTACCGGTATATCAACGTGCTGCCCATGGTGTTCACCATCATACTCACACCGTTCTGGAGCGCCTTCACCGAGGCCAGGGTCAACAACGACTACACCTGGATGAAATCCGCCCGGAAACGCCTGATGCAGACACTGATGCTGTTAGGCTTAGCCGGCCTCGCGATGGTAATCATATCCCCTATGGTTTACCAGGTCTGGATCAAGGACATGGTCACGGTGCCGCTCATGGTCACATTGCTGGCATACCTGTTCCAGATGTTCAACATGTGGGGCTCGCTGTGGACGCAGCTCCTGTCGGGACTCGGCAAACTGCGGCTCCAGGTCATCTGCTCGACAGTGTGCTGTGTCTCGTACGTACCCTTGGGATGCTATTTCTGCGACCGGTACGGACTGTACGGCCTTATGATAGTGTCCGTGGTGCTGCAGATGCTGTGCACATCGTGGTTCGGCGTAATACAGACCCGCAAATTATTGAATAAAACCGCTACCGGAATATGGAACAGATAGACAAGGCCCTGACATCCGAGCAACTGGACTGGGACAGCCGGTTTTTCGGTTACGGCGTATCGCGCATCGACATCCTGAATGCCGACGACCGCACCGTTGCCGACGAAATAACCCGTCTTCAGCACCGGGGCAGCGAACTTATATACGTTTTCAGTCCCCGTCCTCTGGCCCTGGATGGGTTCGACGCCGTATTGGCAGACCGCAAACTGAGCTACGTGCTCGCAGAACCTCATTATAAACCCGTGGACCGAACCGTGGAATCCGTGCTGCGGGCTTCCGAACCGCTTTATGAATTAGGCTGCCAGGCCGGCGGCCATTCCCGGTATAAGGTGGATCCACACATCAGCGACGAGGACTTCAGGCGCCTGTTCCGTCTATGGGTCGACAATTCCGTCTCACGCCGGTTTGCCGACTATATGCTGGCATACGGACAGGCCGGCAAGGAACTGGGCATGGTCACGGCCACGCGCAAGGACGACATGCTGTCGATCGGACTTATAGCCACGGACGCATCCTGCCGGGGCAAAGGCATAGGAAGCGCCCTGATACAGTCTGTCATCAATCTCGCCTCTGAATCAGGCCTTAAGGTGGAAGTCACCACACAGGCCGACAATGCGGAGGCCTGCCGTTTCTACGAAACGCATGGCTTCTCGGTCCGGACCCGCGCATACGTCTATCACGTCCGGGCATCCCATCATTCACAACATTAAACACTCAGAATCACCATGATACCTTTTAACAAGCCGTTTCTCACCGGCAAGGAAGCGCACTACATATATCAGGCCGTATATGGCGGCAAGCTTTCGGGCAACGGAGCATATACCCGGAAATGTCAGCGATACTTCGAGGAGCACTATGGCTTTCGCAAGGCCCTGATGACCACCTCGTGCACCGACGCGCTCGAGATGGCGGCCATACTGTGCGACATCAAGCCCGGCGACGAAGTGATCGCCCCGAGCTATACCTTTGTCTCCACGGTGCTGGCATTCGTGCGTCAGGGCGCCAGGATAGTGTTCTGCGACAGCTGCAAGGACAATCCCGACATCGATCCCGACCGGATCGAGGCATTGATCACGGAACGCACCCGTGTAATCGTCCCGGTGCATTACGCCGGCGTGGCCTGCGACATGGACCGCATAATGGACATAGCGCGCCGTCACGACCTGTTGGTTGTGGAGGACGCGGCACAGGCCATCGACTCCTACTACAAGGGACGCGCGCTCGGATCCATCGGCCACCTGGCATGCTTCTCGTTCCATGAGACCAAGAACGTCATAGCCGGCGAAGGGGGCCTGCTTGCCGTCAACGACGAGCGGTTCGTGCGCCGTTCGGAAATAATCTGGGAAAAAGGCACCAACCGTTCCGAATTCTTCCGTGGCGAGGTCAACAAATATGGCTGGGTCGATACCGGCTCGTCGTTCCTCCCCTCGGAATTGATTTCGGCGTTCCTGTGGGCGCAGATAGAGAATCTTGACACCATCCAGACACGACGCAAGGAAATCTGGGGACGTTACCATGCCGGCCTTTCGAACCTGGCCCGACAAGGATGCTTTGAACTGCCGGTTATCCCCGATTATGCCACCAACAACGCCCACATGTTCTATATAGTGTGCCGCTCCCTTCAGGAACGGTCCGCACTCATAGCGCATCTGAAGCAGAACGGCATCCTGTCGGTGTTCCATTACCTCAGCCTGCACAAGAGTCCCTTCTATACCTCTCACGCCGAGGCGCGTCCCGACAACTGTCAGGCCGTGGACACCGTCACTGTAACGGAATTCGACGGAACCGTCAGCGACGAGGCGCAGGTGGTGGGACTCGACTTGCCCCACTGCGACCGGTTCGCCGACTGCCTGCTCCGCCTCCCCATGTATTATGAGCTGTCGGACAATGACGTCGATTATATCATTGATAAGATACATTCATTCTTCAACGCATAATTCCCAAGCCATGAATAAATCCTCCGGTCTCCGTATCCTGATTCTGTCCACCCACCGTCCGGCCTACTCAGCCAGGCTGGGCGCAGACATAATGCGTAGTCTCAGGGAAGCCGGACATCGGGTGGATTTCCTGTGCCGCTATGCCGGCGGAATGCCGAGCCGGGATTATAAGTCGATTGAACGGCGGTCGCTGATCAAGCCGGTGCTGAACCGGCTGTTGCCCCGCCGTGTCAGGACCTGGCTCGATTCTCGACAAAGCGGCAAAACAGCCAGGGAACTGTACGAGCAGAAAGGGATGGTGTTCAACGACGAATATGAGATACATTATCCCGACGAGAGCACGCCCGGGCTGCCCGTAGACCGTCTGCTGAAGCATATACGCAAGGACTACGATCTGGTCATCACACTATGGTGGTTCGATTTCATCAACTCCACTTCGCTGAGGGCCGTTTACGATAAGCTGCGTTGCCCCATAATGATTTTTTCCATCGACATGGCTCCCGTCACCGGCGGTTGCTTCTACTTCAACTCATGCCGCAGGTTCACGCAGCAATGCGGTCGCTGCCCGGCCATCGGGAGCGATTGGCCGGATGATTTCACGCATAGTAACTATCTGATAAAACAGGATAATTATGCCGGCATGAATTGCGCCTTCCTGGGCAATTCATGGATGAACGGATTCGCGGTGCGGAGCGGGCTGTTTCCCCCGGCCAAGGTATTTAAGATCGGTTGCATCATCGACGAGCATGAATTCGTTCCGGGTGACCGCCGTGCGCTTCGCCGGCAATTGGGACTGCCGGATGACGCTACGGTACTTCTGGCCCGCTCGTCGAAGGAAGCGCGCAAGGGAGCGCGGTTCATCATTCATGCCCTGAACAATATACCGGCAGACATTTCCGGGGGCAAACAGATTGTATTGGTCAGCATTGGCGACAGTCACCTTAAGGAACATGTGTCGAATCCCCGCATCCGACAGGAATATATGGGCCGCGTGGGCCGTGAGGACCTAATCAGGCTGTATCAGGCAGCCGACTGGTTCCTTAGCCCGTCGGTAGACGATGCAGGCCCGTCGATGGTCAATCAGTCGCAGATGTGCGGCACACCCGTGGTGTGTTTCAATAACGGCACCGCCGTCGATGTGGTGACCGACGGCGTATCGGGATTCAAGACGGACCATGTCTCGGAAACCGGATTCGCCGATGCCCTTTACTCTGCCTTGAATCTGTCACTCAACGACCCCGAGGCATACGAAAGAATGCGTATCTCTACCCGCAACACGGCTTTGGACACTTGCTCCAAGGCGCGTTTCCAGCAGGACATAGTCAGCCATTATAAAACCATGACGTCATGAAGAAGTCTCCGTCCGTCTCTTTTCTATTGCCTGGACTCCCCACCAGGCCGGCCGGCGGCTTCAAGGTGGCGCTGGAATATGCCAATTATCTGGCCGGACGGGGATACGACGTCCATATACTATATCCCGACACGCTCTATTTTAACGAAAAATCCCTCCTCGGCAAGATACGGGCACTGCTGCATTATCCATACAGCCGACTTAAACGTTTTTCCGCACGAAACTGGTTTAAGCTGAATCCCACAGTCAGAGAACATCACCTCTTTTCCCTGAATCCGCGCCTGGTACCTGAGACGGACTATTATGTGGCCACGGCACGCGCCACCGCATTCTGCGCCAAGAAGTATGACGTGCCTGACACTCACAAGTTATACCTTATTCAAGGATTCGAAGCATGGGGATTCCCCGAAGAAGTCGTCTACTCTACATATAGGCTTGGATTGAAGAATATAGTGATCAGCAACTGGCTCAGAGAGAAGGTAGAGAGATGTGGCGCGCAATGCACACTGATCAGAAATGGTTTCGACTTCGATTATTTCAGGTTGACCAGACCCGTCGACGACCGCTCGCCATACGCTGTGTCTATGATGTACAGCGACGATAAGAATAAGGGATACGAGTACGGATTGGAGGCTCTGTGCAGGGTTCGCGAACGGTATCCACAGCTTAAAGTCATGATGTTCGGCACTCCGGAACGTCCTGCCGATATGCCCGGATGGATAGAGTACTACCGACAGCCGGACCGCGAGACGCACAACCGCATCTATAATTCCAGTTCCATCTATCTGGCTCCGAGCCTGCAGGAAGGCTGGGGCCTGACCGTGGGCGAGGCCATGATATGCGGTAACGCAATTGTATGCACCGATACGCTCGGATTTCAGGAAATGGTCACGGACGGCAAGGAAGGCCTGATCGTTCCTGTCAAGAACAGCCGGGCACTCGCCGACGCCATGCTCCGTCTTATGGACAATCCGGAACTACGCCTGCGCATGGCCAACGCCGCCGTGCATACCATTTCCTCTTTTACATGGGAACAGAGTTTCCACAAATTTGAATCCCTGCTGGTACCCTGACCGGCTACCGGGATGACGGCGTCCTCGCCGTCAACATCCGGACTACGTGGACGTCGCCACTCCAATTTCGGAACCAATTAACCTTGCGGGCTGTTATACCTCAAAGGTGTATACTTAAATTGCAAGGTTATGAAAATCGGTTTTTTTGTTCCGTGCTATATGGACGCCATCTATCCGCAGGCGGCCATTTCCACATGGGAGCTGCTCAGGAAGCTCGGACTCGATGTGGAGTTCATCAACCGGGGGGCCTGCTGCGGGCTGCCCGAACTCGACATGGGCTATATCGGGCATTCATGCACGCTCGAGAAGGGTGTGGCTCCGTTTGTGGCCGACGGTCGGTATGATTATGTGGTGGTGCCGTCGGGCATCTGTACCGATCAGTTCCGCTGCCATTTCGACGAAGTGGAACAGACACCGGAAGTGGTGCATTTCCGTAACACCGTATATGATCCCGTCGAATTTCTGCACGACGTGCTGAAGATAACCGAACTCCCGGGCCATCCCAGCTTTCCGCACCGCGTGGCCATCCACAACGGCTGCCATTCCCTCCGCTACCTGATGGAGGCGCGCCCCACGGAACTGATGATTCCGTCGTTCGACAAATGCGCCGACCTGCTCCGGCTGGTCGACGGCATCGAGATAGGCTATGCCACGCGCCGCGACGAATGCTGCGGATTCGGAGGCATCTTCGCCATCTGGGACCCTTCGTGCTCCGGACAGCAGGGACGCGACAAGGTCAGCGACTACGCACGCAACGGCTTTAAGTACGTCACCTCGCAGGACATGTCCTGCCTGATACACCAGCAGACCGTGGCCCGCAAGATCGGCCTTGACATCAAAATGTACTATATCACGGAAATTCTAAACGGCGACGCGAAATGAAACAGGTTAACCAGGTAAAATCAGGGGCGGAGTTCATAAACCGCCGCGCGCACCGCGAATCGCACGACCGCTGTCTGTGGGAGGCGCGCATGCGTCGCGACAAGGTCGCCTCCACCATACCCGAATGGGAGCAGATGCGCGAACTCGCATCCGAGATAAAACTGCATACGCTCACGAATCTGGACCGGTACCTTGAGCAGTTCATAGCCAACGCGGAGGCCAACGGCATCCACGTGCACCGGGCGCGGGACGCCAAGGAGCACAACGAGATTATCCTCGACATATTCCGCAGTCACGGCGTCCGCACCGTAACCAAAGGGAAGTCAATGACCATGGACGAATGCGGCATGCGCGAGTATATGGAAGCTCATGGCATCGAGATCAACGAGGCCGACTTAGGCGAGCGCATCCAGCAGCTTGACCGGCAGCGGCCGTCGCACATCGTCATGCCGGCCATCCACAAGCTTCGCAGCGACGTGGCCGAGCTGTTCGCCCGCACCCTCGGCTCCGACCCGGACATCGACGATCCGCATTACCTTAACGGCGTGATGCGCGCCGACATGCGGCCGCGTTATGTCAAGGCCGACGCGGGCATGACGGGCGTTAACTTCGGAATCGCCGAGACCGGCGGCATAGTGGTGTGCACCAACGAGGGCAACGCCGACATCAGCGCCACCCTCCCGCCGCTGTATGTGGCCACCATGGGAATGGAGAAGGTGATACCGCGCCAGAGCGACCTGCCGCTGTTCATCCGGCTGCTGTCGCGCAGCGCGCTGGGCCTGGACATCACCCAGTACACCTCGCACTTCCACGGCCCGCTGCCCGGACAGGAGATGCACCTGGTCATCCTGGACAACGGCCGCAGCAAACGCCTCTCGTCACCCGACTACTGGCAGGTGCTTAAGTGCATACGCTGCGGCGCGTGCATGAACACATGCCCCGTGTTCCGACGCACGTCGGGCATCAGCTACGACGCCACATATATGGGACCCATCGGCATCGTGCTCGAACCGAGCTACGATCTGTATAAGTACGCACGCCTGCCGTATTCATGCACGCATTGCGGCTCGTGCGGCAACGTCTGTCCCGTCAAGGTGCCCATCCCTGAGCTGGTGTTCTACTGGCGCAGCGAGGTGGTGAAGCATGGCTACGGCCAGCCGTCGCATAACATCGAGCAGGCCATGGCTGTGCCGGTGCTGAAAAGCAGCACCAACCTCGCCATGGCCGAGAAAGTGGGCCTCTGGGCCCTCCGCAATCTGCCCAAGGCGCTGACCGAATCGCGCCTCAATCCCTGGGCCATCGACCACACCAACCCCGAGCCCCCAAAAGAAACGTTCCGCCAATACTACGCCCGCGTCATCGCCCCGCAGGAAGCTGCAGCCAGCACCACCCCGCATGAAGCAGGCGCCACTGTGGGCAAAGCCCGCGGCTTTGCCGCTTCCGGCGCGCATTCGGCCGGCGCCCCCTCCTTCCCCCTCCCCGACGTCCCCATGTATCCCTGGCCCGGCGACCCGCTGGCCGGCTTCATCTCGCACCTGGAGGGCTTCGACGGCAAGGCGGTGAAATTCGCCACCCGCGCCGAGGCGTTGCACTGGCTCGCCACGCAGCCCGAAATGGCCCCGAGTCAGAACGCCATTTACTCCACCCTCGACGACGTGACCGGCAATTTCGGCGAAAAGGACCTCACCGACCTGCGCAACGCCGAGATAATCAACACCTGCGTCACCGAGGCCGAGATGGGTGTGGGCGAGATGGGTTCAGTATGGGTCACCGACCGTTCGCTACGGCATGCCCCATGCGCCCTGATGTCACGTCATCTGTTCGTGTTGCTGGACGCCACTAAGATTGTCGGCGGTCTGCACCAGGCCTACGCCCGGCTCAGCCTGCGCGACCAGCAATACGGTTCCTTCTTCACGGGACCCTCGGCCACCGCCGACATCGAGGCAGTGCACATCACCGGCGCCCAGGGCCCCCTCTCCATGACCGTATTGTTATACAATTGCAAGAACAAACAATAATATGTATACCATATATACTATGAATACACAGCAAAGAACCTACATTATCTCTTTCCGTAACACGGACAGCTACCGCATGACATTCGACGGCAGCAAAGAGGTCCTGGAGAAATCTCCCCGCATCCGGCAGCTGCATCAGGAACTGGAGGACTATATCCGCGAGCACGTGGCTGACTGCAACTACATTCCGCAGCTCACCACACCCCACATCCAAGAGGCGGACGATGCCGGCAAATACGCCGGATATCCCCTGCTTGACGCCGCCGCCATCGACCGCATCAAGCAGACCCTGACCCTCGAAGCCCACAACATGCTCGACCAGAAGAACCTGGACCGCAACGCCCCCTTCGACAACATAAACTGACATTGTCGCTGTGGGCAAAGCCCGCGGCTTTGCCATATTTGAACATAAAGAAAGCCGGGACCCTACACGAGCCCCGGCTTCACTTCCTTATATACTTTATATACTATAGAATCCAGATCAGCGCACTATATACTTGCGGCCACCGGCTACATAGATGCCGGCAGGCAGGTTGATGATGTCCGTCACCTTGGCGTCGCGCAGCACGCGAACACCCTGCAGGTTGTATACGTCCACGATAGTGTCGGGAGTCAGCTCAACGGCCTCAACACCTACGGTGCCGTCCTTCTTCTCGCTGCCCATCACCTTCATTTCCTTCAGCTTGATGCCCCAGACGGTTGCAGCCGCCTTGGTCTCCAGCTTTACGGTCTGAGCGGGAATCGTAGAGAAGTCCGCGTTGTACAGGTTCTTGCGGGGAGTCATACCAGCACCTCCGACACCGTCGTTTACAACGAATACCTTAGGCTCGGCTGCGGCTTTCTGCATTGCGCCGGCTGCGGCAGCGGGAGTCAGAGTCACCGTGTATTCCTTGGCGGAAGCACCTTCCCATACCAGCTGTACGGCCTGAATCTGATATTCCTTCTCAAGAGTTACAGTCACATAGTGCTCCGCTCCTGTTTCAGGAGCCCATTCGATCTTAGTTTCTTCGTTATCGTCGAATGCAAGTGCGGCATTCACACCACCGTCAGCCTCGTAAGTGGCATTTATGGCGTGTACGCCCTGTGCGTCGCTGTCAAGGAAGCACTCCAGCGCGATGTCGCTTGTGGCGGTTTCACAGGTGGCGGTTATATGGCCGGTTCCCTTAGCGGTCGCGGTCAGAACACCGTCAACCAAAGTAAACGGAGCCTCTACTGTGCAGTCAGCTGCTTTCTCAACCAGATAATGACCGTTGTTGTCCTTTACGATAGAACTTACATTATAGCTTTCGTTTACGATCATCGTGGCAGGAACTCCGCTCATTTCGATGCTTGCAGGCTCACCATAAGTTATCACCTCATTCTCCATACCGGTTTGATATCCATACACACTCAGCATAGCATCACCGCCATCATAGGCAGGACGCAACTGTACATAAAGATTTGTCTTATCCTGGAACTTGGCGTCAGAGGTATATATATACTTACCGTCTTCAAGCTTCATATCCTTAATATTGTCATGACCTTCCTCACACGCATTAGCTTTCCAAACTAATCCTACTATGTTTCCTACACAATGGGGAACACTCTCAATTGTTACTGTACCATCGGGATTGTACTTGATAGTAGTTTCAATAGATACAGGCATCGAACGACGAGATGTGGCAGCATCTTCACCTGCCAGATATGCCTTATTTAACATACCATCTATAATGACATGATATTCTACAGCTTCAGTTACATCACGGTTCGTTGTAAACTCCACTTTTACCTCCTTGCCTGTATAGTCAATGCCATCCTTGGTGGCCACGGCCTTCATCGTGTAGGAATAACCGGTAGACGGTGTCAGGTCGGTCAATGCAATGGGAGAAGCCGTGGCTTCGGCATCGTTCAGATATACCTTGACTGTGGCGCCTGTCAATTCCTCTGGCAGAGTAACCTCGTAGGCAATCTCGGCGGAATTGGCGGTTATGTTCTGAGTCTTAGCAGTAAGTTTAGGCAATATTTCCTTTACCGGTTCTTCATTCGCAGCCCCGAACTTATAACCATCTATAGCCTGATTTACTACACCTCCACTTTCATACGGAAAATAGAAATGCAGCGGCGCAACGGTATTTCCAAGTTCAAAGGTCGGATTATCAAGCGATACCCAAGTATATGAGCCGTCTTCATTTTTAACAGCGTTTGTCCAGCCGCCAACGCCTATCTGCATCTGGAGCACGGCAAGACCGGGCACCTTGTCCAGTCCCTCTATTGTAGCGTCTACCTGCAGGTGATTGTTCTCCAGCGCAGTAAGAGTATAGTTGAACGTTACAGTCAGATTTCCGGAAGTCCATTCGGCATTGCCATACCACTTGTTGCCGTAGGCATACTCGGAGGCGTTTTCGCCTTCGGCGCGTAGAATGTTGGTCACTTCTGGTTCGGACTGCCGGCCATCTGTAGGGGATGCCTGCTGGAAAACGTTGCCCGTTACGCCGGCGGTGGCCATCATGCCACCAAACAGCAACGCTGTCAGTAAAATTTTCTTCATGGTTGATATTGTTATTGATTATTGTTAACTATTATCACTTAACCAGCACCTTGCGGTTGCCGATGACGTAGAGGCCGGGGGCAAGTCCGTCGATGGCCGTGGCAGGGTCTACGTTGCGTTTCAACATCACGCCCTGCATGTTGTAGACATTCACGTTCGTTAAGGTTTCCATTGCCACTCCCTCCACGGCGCCGGTGCCTTCGGCATAAAGTCCTACGCGCGAGATCCTGATGCCGCTGGGCTGATACGGAGCGGCGTCGGCAAGGCGCAATGTCACGTGTCCGGCGGGCAACGTCAGGTTGATGGCGTGGGCCTCGTAATTCTCGTCGGAGTTGGGCAGAGTCATTTTTATCACGTCGGTCAGGTCGGTCACCTCGTCGCCGTTCACAAGCTGCACCTGCAGCTGCGGATCGAAACGGGTAGGCTCGCCCATGCCGGCCACGGTCAGCTTCAGGTCATACCTGCCTGCCTCGGGCACTTCAAACTGCCAGTCTACGGTCGATCCGCTGTTGAAACGGCTTATCTCGATAGGTTTGGCGCAACCGGCGTCATTGCCGGGATACAGTTCGATGGCGTTCGACGCGACATAATCCACTGCGGGGAACTCGGTGCCGACGGCGTTCCACACCTCCCTGTCGAAATCGCTCATGTAGCAGTACACCATTCCCTGAGGCGACAGCTGTCGCTCGTCGTAACCCGTCTGGGGTATGATCAGACCGTAGTTCGGTCCCTTGTTGCTGTTGTAGCCACCCTTGGCCTTGAACCACGCATACTTATGGATCCAGGGAGTAGTCTCCAGCCATTCCAGAGCCTGGGTCATGAAGTTGATCTGGGTGGAGGGGGTTACCGACGAATTCTGATTGCCGGCCTCGGGCCAGTAGCAGAACTCAGTCACCCACACATCCTTGCCATACTTGTCATGGAACTTGGTGGCCAGGTCAGTCAGCACGCCGTAACCGCCATACACATGGATAGCAGTGTAGTCGAAAGCGTCCGGTCCAACCAGGGCCACGAACTCGTCCATCCACTTGCAGGGATCCTGATAGGGCGCGTTGGGCGAATAATTCAGTGCCGGAGCCACGAGCTTCAGGTTAAGTTCCTTGGCAAGAGCCTGCACCGCGGTCCAATGGCCGGCGGCCACCTCAGGCGTCATGTTGGCCTGCGCGGTAAAGTTGGGCTCGTTGAAGCCCAGCAGATACTTGCACTCGGGGTGAGCCTTGACATACTCGCGGATTTTGTCGGCGCTATAGTTGGCGTTCCAGCACATCGGCACGAAATCTATGCCCTCGTATGCCTCCACCTGCCCGTTGATTCCGGCGGTGGGTGTATTTGCCCAGTTGTAGTACCAGCCCACGCCGGGCTTGACGGCATCCAGCTCTACGGCCAGCGAGAACTGATTCTCGCTTACGCCGCGCTTCGCACTCTTGCCCCATGCCGGAGCCGAAAGGCACACAAGTGCCAGAGATATTATCGCTGCTTTATTTTTCATACGCTGTATTGTTTTCCGTTATGCTGAATTTTACAGGTGCGGTCTTGCAGTCCGACGAATTGTCTACCCAGAGGGTGAACTCGCCCGGTTCCGTAATCTCGTTGCCCTCCGTGTCGTGGAACGCGAGCCGCGAGGCGGGAAGCGTAAATGTCACGGTCTTTGATTCGCCGGGGTTGAGCCATACCTTCTCGAAGCCCTTCAGCTGCTTGACCGGCTGCGCCAGCGACGCCACCATGTCGCGCACATAGAGCTGGGCCACGTCTGCCCCGCGCGTCTTGCCGGTGTTGGTCACACGGCACTTCACCGTTATCTCTCCGTTACCGTCCATCGAGGTGGCCGACAGCTCGGGCTTGCCGTATTCGAATGTCGTGTAGCTCAGTCCGTAGCCGAAGGAATAGAGCGGTGCCAGACCGGCATCCAGCCAGAAGGAGGTGCAGCCTGTCGAGGTCTGTCCTGCCTCCGGGGGTATCTGGTCCATCAGCATCACCTCGCCCTCGGTGGGACGCCCTGTGTTCTTGTGCGCGTAGTAGATAGGCACCTGACCCACCATCCGGGGCATCGTGACGGGAAGTTTGCCCGAAGGATTCACCTTGCCCGTAAGCAGGTTTGCCACGGCCGGACCTCCCATTGTGCCGTTATGGAAACAGAACAGGATGGCGTCGCACAACTCGGATTCCTCGGGCAGTGTCAGCGGACGGCCCGACAGCAGCACAGCCACTAAGGGCTTGCCGGTTTTCTTCAGTTCCCTAAGCAGCTCCGTCTGTGCTCCGGGCAGCGAGATATCGGCGCGGCAGTGGGCCTCGCCCGAAAGCACGGCTTCCTCACCGCCCACGAATACTATCACATCGCACTTGCCGGCCGCGGCCACGGCCTTGGCAAACCCGGCGTCGCTCCTGTCGCGGCTGAACTGCAGACCGGGCACGTAAGTCACGTTCTTTGCGCCGTATGCCTTGCGCAGTCCCTCCAGCACGGTCACGGTCTTCTCCTTGTCCAGATCGAAACACCATGTGCCGTTCTGGTCATGCTTGGCGTCGGCCATAGGGCCTACCACCAATATACGTTCCGAACCCTTCATGGGGAGGATGCCGTTGTTGGTGAGCAGGATGGCGCTCTCCTCGGCTGCGCGCCGGGCGGCCGCAAGGCTTTCCTTCTCGAAGAAGCGGTTCATGTTCTTCTCGTCGACGTATGGATTCTCGAAAAGTCCCAGGCGGAACTTGAGACGCAGCACGTTGCGCACCAGGGCGTCTATTTCCTTTTCAGATATGCGGCCGGCCTCGATCAGTTCCTTTATGTACTGTGTGTATCCGTGAGCCTCCATGTCCATGTCCACACCGGCATGGAGCGCCTGCAGCGAAGCTTCCTTCAGATTGGCTGCCGTGCCGTGCTTCAGCATGTCGCCTATGGAGTTCCAGTCGCTCACCATCAGGCCGTCCCAGCCCCAGCGGTCGCGCAGGATGCCGCGCAACAGTTTCCTGTTGGCCGACGACGGAATGCCGTCTATGTCGTTGAACGAGCACATGAACGTGGCCGAACCTGCGTCGGCGCAGGCCTTGAAGGGAGACAATATCACGTCGTGCAGCACGGTGCCGGTCACGTTGGCGGTGTTATAGTCGCGTCCGCCCTCCGACATTCCGTAGCCGGCAAAATGCTTGGTGCATGCCGCGATGGCGTCGGGACGCGTCAGGTCGTCGCCCTGATACCCCTTCACCGCAGCCACGCCCATCACGGAGGTAAGGTACGGGTCCTCGCCGTAACCTTCGGCCAGACGGCCCCAGCGGGCGTCGCGCGCTATGTCCACCATCGGGCTGAACGTCCAGCGCACGCCCGCCGACGAGCATTCGCGCGCCGACACGCGGCTCCCCAGCTCCACTATCTCCGGATTCCAGGTCGCGGCCTGTCCGACGGGTATGGGGAACATGGTCTTGAACCCGTGTATCACGTCGCGGGCAAACACCAGCGGGATATGCAGACGGGTGTTCTCCACCGCCTCCTTCTGAAGTTTGTTCACCACCACGGGGTCGACTTCGTTCAGCAGCGAACCCACGCTGCCGATGCGTATCTGGCCCACCATATCGGGATGATAGCCATAACCCGACAGCTGGTTGAGCTGCCCTATCTTCTCGTCGAGCGTCATCAGACTCATCAGCGAGTCCACGCGGCTCTCCACATCGCGCAACGCTCCCTGCGCGCCGCCGCACACTAACGCGGCGACTGTAAGTAATATCGCTGCGGTTCTTTTCATAACATTTCCTTGAGTACGGTTTTGTTTCCGAAATCGTCTCTCGCGCTCAGAATCACCAGTCCGCGGCCCATGCGCGACAGGTCGAGCGTGTCGCGGCCGGCGCCCATCAGGCGTCCCGAGGCGTCGTATGCCTTAAGGTCGGCCCCCTCGCAGTTGGCGTGACCCGATTCTATACGTATCTTGAGGTTGCCGGCCAGACTCGGGCTTATCACACCCGAGCCCTCGATGTCGTCGCCCGGAACGGTCATGCTTATCGATTCGTCGCCGGTGCCTTTCTGGTACACCTTCACATAGTTCACATACATCGAGGCCTGATGGTTGTTTTCATCGTTCAGGGCCGTGATGCCCTCCGCGTTGTGGATGCCGGGGAAATTGCCTCCCACGGCCACGTTGAACAGTATGAAATTCTCCTTGTGGAAGTAATTGCCCGGCGAATTTTCATCATCGGGATTATCCTGCGTTATGTTCATCTGGAAGTAAGGCATCTGCTTGGGCGTCTTGTCGAGGTCCACGTACATGCGTACCTTATCCTCGTCCCATATCGCGGTGAATATGTGGAACTCGCCGTCCTGCAGCGAATAGCTTTTGGTGTTGTCGTGGGCGTACGAACATGCCGGCCAGCCCTGGCCCCAGTGCATCGCGCCGTTGAAGTACCTGTCCTGCGTGCCGGGACCGAAAGCATTCTGATGGCCCATCTCCACTATGTCGGTCTCGCCGCTCTTGGGCCAGCCCACCTCCTTGTGGTCGTTGCCCATCATCCAGAACGCGGGCCACAGTCCGTTGGCGGTGCTGGGCATCTTGATGGCGGCCTCTATCTTGCCGTGCTTGAAGGCGAACAGCTTCTGCGTGGTGACACGACCCGATGTAAATTCCTTGCCCTGATAGTTCTCACGTATGGCGGTCAGAATCAGACAGCCGTTGCCCTGACCGTCGTCGCCCACATGCACGTTGCATTCGCGGTCGGTGTAGTACTGCAGCTCGGCGTTGCCTCCGCCATTGCCGTTCACCTCTACGTTCCATCGGTTGCGGTTCAGTTCCGTGCCGTCAAACAGGTCCTGCCACACCAGACGGTAGCCGTCGGTCTCTCCTGTGCCGTTCTGACTCTCCTTGGCCTGACACAGTGTGCCCGCCGCTCCGGCTAACATTACAGCAATTCCGGTTCCCAGTATCTTGTGTATCATAATTCGTTTAGCCCTTGGCTCTTATTAAATCTTTATTGTTTTTGGTATCCGGTGGAGGGTCACCCCTCCCCCGGATTATGGTCGGTCGATTACTTTACGACGATCTTCTTGGCCTGGTTGCCGCTCTTGGCAACGTACACGCCCTTGGCGAGATTGCTCAGACCCAGTGTGGTGCCTGCGGTCTTCTTCACCAGCTGGCCGCCTAAGTTGTACAGCTCGATGCCGTTTGCGCCTGCCACGTTCACGGTGTTGGCGGTCACTACCCACTCTGCCCCGTCGGCGCTTATGCCGTTGATGCCGCTGCCGTTGCCGAGCTGATAGTAATAGATCGCGTCAAATGCGAAGGCCTGGCCTGCGATGCCACCGCCGAGGAACGACATGATGTTGCCCTTCCACTCCTTTACGGCTTTCCAGTCGAAAGTGGGGAACAGTTTCTTGAGATCGCTGAAGCTGATGTCGATGCCCTGCCAGTCATCGTTGGCCTTGGGACCCACAGCGGGGAAGACAGCGCCGTTGTCGTTGAAAGCGTCGCCGAGGGCCACCTTGGCGGGCTGGCTGCCCATGTCAGCGCCGTCGGCAACGATGATGGCGATGGATGCGGGGGCTGTGCCCGGCGACATATATGCCAGATGGAAACGGGTGTCGGCATTCCACCATTCGGTGTTCACTCCGTTGCCGGCTACGTTATAACCGGCGCCTGACCAACCCTGAGTACCCACAATGAACGATGCGTAGCCGTCCATCTGGTCACCTACACCGGGATAGGAAGCGTCTCCGGCATCCATCGTATTAACACCGGCATTTTGCCATACCCACAGGTTGTTGTCAGCGTCATTGGGGGCGGCGGATGTCACGTTGGCTCCCTGAGCCTCGAACTTGGCCACAGCACCCTCATCCAGTGCGATAGGCATTACCTGGCTCACTTTTCCCTTTGCGAGTACAGTCTCCACGGTGGGGTCACAGGTGTACTGTGCGCTTGCGCTCAGAGCTGCCAATGCGGCGGCTGCTACTAATGTAATCTTCTGCATTGTCTTTAGTTTTTAAAGGTTAATTTTTTAGTGTTCAGTTAGTTTTCAGACTATTTGGTCAGCTTGCAGGTCGCAAGACCCGCAGGCCGTGTGTATATGTATGACAGGTAATTGGATTAATATCCTGCGTTCTGTTCCATCGGGTTGAGGTTTATCTCCTCGGCCGGTATGGGGAACAGCTCGTTCTTGCCCTTGATGAAGTTGGCCATCTCGGCGCGTGCCTCGGCCGATTCGTTCTTACCGTAGCTGCCCTGGTCCTTGTCAAGCACCTCGTAGGCTATGCCCCAGCGCACCAGGTCGAACCAGCGGTGACCCTCCATGCCGAGTTCCACGCGGCGCTCGTGGCGGATGGCCTGACGCAGGCCGTCGGTGGTGTCGGCATATCCGTAACCCGGGAAGGCGGGCAAGGTGTTGGCGGGGTCGGCCGAGCAATTGCGGGCGCGCTTGCGAACTTCCTCAAGCGCCCACTTGGCGCCGGCCAGGTCCTTGCCGCTCTCCAATGCGGCCTCGGCATAGAGCAGAAGCACGTCGGAAGCGCGTACCAGACGGTAGTTCATCGGCGAGCGGGAATCGTGCGACAGCGAGGGGAAATCGCCGTTCTCGCTGTATGCGGTCTTGTTGTTGTAATAGGGCGAGCCGAGATAGTTCACCTCCACCTCCTGCTGCGCAGCCTCGGAAGGTACGCCTACGGTAGCCTCGCGACGGGGATCGCCCTGCTCGAATGCGGCATACAGGTCGCGCGTCGGATGGTTCCAGCCCCAGCCTTTGCGTGAACTTAACTCGGAGCAGCGCGGACGGGTCAGGATTGTGGTGAACGTGCCGCGTGTGAAGCCGAAGCCCTCGCCGTAGTCGCTGGTCGGGTCTTCCATGTACTGTATCTCGAACACGCTCTCGGGGCCGTTCTCGCCGGCGAGTGTGAAGTTGTCGCTGTAGTTGGAGCAGAGGGTGTATTCCTTGCCGTACTGTTCCTCGCGGAACTTCTTGCCCCACACGTATGCGTTGTCGTAGTCCTTGTTATAGAGATAAGCCTTGCAGAGCATGGCCTGTGCGGCTCCCTTGGTGGCACGGCCCAGGTCCTCGGCGGGATATTGCGACTTGTTCCACAGCATCTCCTCGGCTTTCAGCAGGTCGGCCACGATATGGTCGTACACCTCCTGCGCGGTGGCGCGGGGCTGCTGCCACTTGTCGCTGCTGTCTATCACGAAGTCCACCAACGGCACGCCGCCGTACACGCGCACCAGCTGGAAGTAATAGAACGCACGCATGAAATAGGCCTCGCCCATCAGGCAGTCCTTGCGCTCCTGGGTCATGTACTCGTCCGGTTCCATTGCGGACACCTGCTGCAGCGCGAGGTTGCAGCGGGCTATGCCCTGGTATTTCGCGCGGTAGTAGTCCAGCACTATCGCATTGTTGGCGTTCACCTTGAAGTTGTCGATGTCGTAGGCATCGGCGCCGTCGGCCACGTCCTGGCCTCCCTTCAGCGCGTCGTCGGATGCGATGTCGCCGATAAACCACTCCGAGAAGTAGCTGTTGTTGTATTCCCATGCCAGAGGCACGTAGCAGGCGTTGACGGTCTGCAACGCTACCGCACCGCTCGTGAAGAAGTCATCGAAATCCTGCGACCCGGGGGCCTCCTCCTTCAGCCAGTCGTTGCAACCCGTCAGCATCAGGGCGCCGGCTATCATCGGTATCGCTATATATCTTGTTTTCATCGTTATATGTCCTTAGTATATGTTTGTATCCTGTGTTAAGATATCAATATGTGATGTTCACGCCGAAGATGAAGCTGCGTGCCTGGGGATAGTTGCCGTAGTCCACGCCGCCCAGGGTCTCGGGGTCGTAACCCTTGTACTTGGTGACGGTGAACAGGTTTCCGCCCTGGAAGTAGAAGCGGCACTTCTGGAAGCCGATGGCGCTCATCCATTTCTGAGGCAGCGTGTAGCCTATCTGCAGGTTCTTGAGGCGGAAGTACGATCCGCTCTCCAGGAACCGGTCGGATACATAGTAGTTGATGGTGTTCTTGGGGTTGGGGATTGAACCGTCGGGATTCTCGGCAGTCCAGGCGTCGGTCATTACGGGCGAGAGTACGGATGTCGAGCCGTTGCTCTCCAGTCGGTGACGCATCTGGTTGTAGATCTTGTTGCCGCCCACGCCCTGGAAGAAGATGGAGAGGTCTATGCCCTTCCACTCGGCGCCGATGGTCAGGCCGTAGTTGAGCCATGGAATCGAGCTGCCGAGTTTCACGCGGTCCTTGTCGTCGATGCGGCCGTCGCCGTTGTTGTCGCGGTATTTGGCGTCGCCTGCGTGGAAAGGTATGTCAGCTGCCGTATAACCCGTCAGATGGTCCAGTGCCTCCTGGTCGGTCTTATAGATTCCTTCGTAGTTGTAACCCCAGAAGTAGTAGAGGGGATAACCCTGGTCCACTACCTGGACGTTGTTGTAGTTGGTGTAGATGGGCGAGCCTCCGTTCAGGGCCGTCAGCTTGTTGTCGATGAACGACACGTTGCCGTTGATCCAGTAGTTGACGTTGCCCACCCAGTTGCGGTGCTCCAGGGTGATCTCGATACCCTTGTTGCGCACCTTGCCCACATTGGCGGTTGCGGAATAGCGGTTGCCCACGTGTGCCGGGGCCGTCACGCTCATCAGCATGTCGTTGGTGTCGCGGATGAATCCTTCGATCGAACCGGTCAGTTTGTTCTGGAAGAATCCGAAATCCACACCCACGCTCCACTGCTCGGTATTCTCCCAGTGGCCGCCGTTGTTGACCCAGGTCAGCACCGTGGCGCCGTTGGCCAGTTGCTGGTCCTTGCCGAACACATAGTCCACGAATGTGGGGCCTGTGTTGAACATCTGCAGCAGGAAGGCGTTGTTGCTGATCAGGTCGTTGCCCACCTTACCCCAGCCGAAGCGGAGTTTCAGGTTGTTCACCCAGCTCACGTCGCGCAGGAACTTCTCCTGGTCTATGCGCCATGCCAGTGCGAACGAGGGGAAGAATCCCCAGCACTTGTCGCGGAACTTGCTGGAACCGTCGGCGCGGAAGTTGACCGTGGCCATGTAGCGGTCGTCGTATGCGTAGTGTACGCGGCCCAGCCATGACTGGCGGCGGTTGCGCGACACGCTGTCGCCGGGGCGTCCGAAATTGTCCGTAACCTGCGAGAGGTACCAGTTCTTCTCCACCGGGTTCAGGATGTCCGATCCGCTCGATCCGATGCTGTAGTAGTTGAATTCCTCGATGGTCATGCCGGCCATCAGGTTCAGGTAGTTCTTGCCGAATGTGTTGTAGTACGACAGGATGTTGTCGACTATATAGTTGAAGCTGCGGGCCATGGACGAGGAAAGGAAGTTGTGCTCGCGCTTGTCGTAGGCCGAAACCTCGTATGCCTCGGAGAAGCTGCGGTCGCGCGTCAGCTTGTAGTCGAAGCTGAACGTGGACTTCAGTGTCAGTGTCGACCAGGGATTGATCTCGGCGAATACGTTACCCAGCCAGCGCTCGTTGTTCACCTTGGGGTTGGAGTATTCCACCATGCTCAGAGGGTTGGTCACGTTCTTGAAGTTGGAGCCTGCGGAGATTCCGCCGGACAGGTCCTTGCCGTTGCGGTTCACTGAGCCTTCGGGATAACGTGTGGGATCCCAGGGAGCCATGGCGAAAGCCGCCGAGATGATGTTGGCTCCGGCGCTCTCCACGTTGTCGCCGCTCTCGTATGCGTTTCTGGACTGCGACGAGGTGAACGACAGGTTCTCGCCTATCTTCAGCCACTTGGTGGCCTGATAGGTGGTGTTGAGGCGTGCCGTGAGTCGGTTGAAGCTCGACCCGATTATGGTACCCTCCTGGCCGAACCAGCTGCCCGACATGGAATAGGTGAACTTGTCGGTACCGCCGTCGATGCTGAGGTGATAGTTCTGAATCGCGGCGTCGCGGAACACCACGTCCTGCCAGTCGGTGTCGACCGCGCTGTAGTCGAATCCCGTGGGATTGGTCTCGGCATTGTAGACCGTGGGGAAGTAAGGCGACGCGCCTACGCCCATGAAGGTATTCAGCCAGGCGTTGAAGCCCTGCTCCTCGTACACCTTGCGTGCGCGGGCGTTGCCGTTGATGGCCACGTATGTGTCGGCGAAATCCCTGGCGTTCATCACGTCGAGCTTGCGCCAGCGCGACTGCCAGCCGGCATACATGTCGAACGTGATGTGGGCGCGCTCGCCCTTCTTGCCGGTCTTGGTGGTCACGATCACCACACCGTTGGCGCCACGGCTACCGTAGATGGCTGTGGCCGAGGCGTCTTTCAGAATCTCGGTGCTGGCTATGTCGCTGGGCGACAGGAAGGAGATGTCGTCGGTGATCACGCCGTCCACCACATATATAGGCGATGCGCCGTTCACGGTTCCGACACCGCGGATGCGCACCTCGGCGCTCGCGCCCGGACGTCCTGTCAGCGAATTGACCGTCACGCCGGCGGCTTGACCCTGAAGGGCATTGGCCAGCGATGCGGAAGGCGTTTTCTGAAGATTCTCGGCGGCGATCGAACTTACCGAACCGGTCACGTCGCTCTTTTTCATCGTACCGTAACCTATCACAACCACTTCGTCGAGTGTCTTGGTGCTTGCAAGCTTCACGTCGTAGCGCTGCGAGGCACTGAATTTCTTTCTCTGCTGGTCGAATCCCATGTAGCTGTACTCTACGGTCTGACCGGGCTGGAGACTGATACTGTAGTTTCCGTCCAGATCGGTCACAACTCCGTTGGTGGGATTCTCTACCACGCGGACCGTAGCACCTATCAGAGTCTCGCCGTCGTCGGCCGATGTGACTGTTCCCGTCACGGTCACCTGGGCCGCAGCCGTCAGACATCCTAATAATAAGGCTATGCAAAACATCAAGTTTTTCATGTCGCTCCTTAAATGTTGTTACTGTTATTGTAGTGTTTGATTTTTCAGTTTTTCCGTCGGACATCGCTTTGGCCTTTCATCCGATTCACAACTTGCGATACCGGGCAGAAACCGCGGCGATGTTCGATTTCGGTCACAAAATTAGATGTAGCATTTATTATTGTCAAGAGTTTCGTATTCACAATAACTCTATAATGACTTTTCAACTACCCTACATCAACTATATTAACAATGTTTATATATTTGATATTGTGTGCTTTATTAAAAATATGTTATATAACATGTTTTACAGATAGACTCACAAATCACTTTTTTACGTTAAATATTTGTCTAACCTTAATATATACTCCGAATGTGAGTTCCGCACATCATGAAACCGTCAAAATGGACATATCTGATGCTTGTTTCGGCAACATTGCTGCTGAACGTCATCACTGCACGGGGTTCCTACCCGGTGGTGGTAAACTATTCACGCAAGATCACCGGAGGGGGCACCCAGACATGGGACGCGGTGCAGGACAGCGTGGGGCGAATGTATTTCGCCAACAAGAACGGACTCCTTATATATAATGGCAACGAGTGGCAGCTGGAACAGATACCGCACGGCCTGACGATTCGGTCGTCTTTTCTTGACAACGCGTCCCGCCGGCTCTACATAGGGTCGTCCGAGGAATTAGGATATTTTTCACTAAACGAGGATTCATACACCCTGACCTACCATACGCTGCGCACGCTGTTAGGTGCTGCTCCGCGCTCGTTCGGCGAGGTGTGGGACATACACAAACTGGGCAACACCGTCTGGTTCCGCGCCGACAAGGATATTTTCCGCTACGACGGCCACCGTATGCTGCGCATCGTACTGCCGGGCAAGATCAGCTGTTCGGCGCTGATTCAGGGCTCGCTGTATATCGCCATCCAGGGTCACGGCCTTTACGAGCTGCGCGACTCCCGGCTGCTGCCCGTCCGCGGATTCAGAAAGGTGCGCGACTACCGCATCGTCTCCCTCCTCCCCTTCCGCGAATCCGTCATGATCGTCACCGCCGACCACGGACTGTTCCTGACTTCAGGTGACGACATCGTTCCCCTCACCACCGAAATCGACGGATTCATCAAGGAGAGCCAGGTGTTCTGCGCCGCATATTCCGACAACAGATATGCCTTCGGCACCATCCTGAACGGCGTGGTGACCAAGGACTTCGCCTCAGGCAACGTCTCATACGCCAATATCACGACCGGAATGCAGAACAATACCGTCCTGTCACTGTCTTTCGACGTCAACCGCAACCTATGGGCCGGACTGGACGACGGCATCGACCTGATCAAACTGAACTCTCCATACACCAACCTTCTGAGTTCGGCCAACCGTTTCGGTGCCGGATATATGTCGCTGTTGGACAACGGGGCACTGTATTTAGGCACCAATCAGGGACTGTTCGTGACGCGCTACCCCTGCAACGGTCCGAGCGCGCCCGACCTCACGCCCGTGATACGCGGGCAGGTGTGGGATGTATCGGCCATCGACGGCAGGATATTCGTATGTGCCGACAATGGCCTGTACTGCGGCTCCGGATCACAGTTCTCCGTAATACCCGGCATCACAGGCACCTGGAGTGTCCAGCGACTGAAAGCACATCCGGGATACGCCCTTGTGTCAGGATACGAGGGATTCTTCATCCTGAGTCTTGACGGCACGGTCACCAACCGCGGACGCGTTCACGGATACGACGATATCGGCGGCCACTTCACCCAGGACAACGAGGGATATATCTGGATGCCGCACTGGCTCAAGGGCCTGTACAGGCTCTCGGTCAATCCGGAAACGCTCATGGTGACACACTGCGACTTTTTCAACAGCCGTCAGGGCCTGGCCACGGACCATAACAACAATGTGATGATGATAGGAGGCCGGCTGACCTTCTCGACCGAAGGCGGCTTCATGACTTTCGACGGACAGAGGTTCAATTACGACACTCCGCTGGGCCGTAGGCTGGGAGTGTTCACGCCGGCCAAGCTGATAGAGGCCCCGTCGGGCGACTTATGGTGCATCTCCGACAAACATATAGTGCATTCGCGCAACACCGCGGCCGGACAGACGGGCATAGACTCGGTGCGTTATTCCTTCATCGGGCCGATGCTCATCCCCGGTTTCGAGAACTTTAATTTCCTGCCGGACAATCATTTGATTGTATCGGGTCAAGAAGGCTTTATAGACATCGACATGCAGTATGACCCGGGGCATTCACGCCCCCTTAAGCTGATAATAGACGAGATTTCGGCCAACGGCTCCACAGTGGTGTGTCGCGCCGGATTCGGCGGCGATATGCCGAAACTGGAGATCGGGCCGGAAATAAGCACGCTCGACTTCCGGTTTGCCATGCCCATGAGCAACGATGACAGCCGCATCACCTACAGCTGTATGCTCGAGGGATGCGACGACGACTGGAGCAGCTATAACGGCGCCTCGCTCAAAGGCTACACCAATCTGGGCCCGGGCAAATACGTGATGCATGTCCGCGCCATGCACCCGCTGATGCCTAAGGAATACGAGACGAGCTTCGCATTCACCATACTCCCTCCCTGGTACCTGAGCAACTGGGCCAAGGGGGTGTATATGATACTTGTACTTGCGTTGCTGGAATGCGCGCGCCGTGCCGGCAAGCTATGGATGACGCGCTCCACGCGCCGTCTGACCGATCGCAAGGAGAAGGAGCTGGAGGAAACACGCCGCAAGGCCCGCGAGGATGCACTGCAGAAGGATGTGGCGATAGCCAACCTCAAGGGGCGCCAGCTGGAACTCGACATAAAGCACAAGGCCGAGGAACTGTCCAACCTCACCATGAACATAGTGCGCAAGAACGAGATGCTGACCGACATTTCAAACCGCCTCAAGAAACTGCAGGACAGCGAGATTTCGGTGGAAGTGAACAGACAGATAGAGAAGCTTCACGGCATTATCCGCGACAACATCAGCCATGACGACGACTGGAAGAATTTCGTGCACAATTTCGACGCGGCCTACGAGGACTTCACCAAGCGGCTCACGGATCTGCATCCGGACCTTACCATAACTGAATTGCGCACCTGTTGCTACATCAAGATGGGACTGAGCAGCAAGGACATCGCACCGCTGTTCAACATCTCCTACCGGTCGGTGGAGATGACCCGCTACCGCCTGCGCCGCAAGCTCAATCTGGAACGCTCCGAGAACCTTTCCGACTACCTCCTCAAAATCTGACGGAGTGGCAATTATAGCTATTATAGCTACCTTAGCTATAGCCGCGACGGTGCCCACGCGGCTTTGCCGTCAATACAAGTCGAACGCCAGGCCGACCTGCAAGGCGGCGCCGTCGGTCAGCGGGCAGTTCAGGTAATAATATTTCGGCTTATAGTTGAAAATATTGTCAACCGCCAAGTTCAGTGTCACGTAGCGCGTGAAACGCTGCGACACGCTCAGCTTCCACAGCGTGTAAGCCGGATAGTTCACCGTCACAGTACCCTTCGAGATGTCATAGTAATCCCGGTATTCCACATTCTTCACTCCCGACAGCACCCTGCCGTTGAGCGACACATTAAGTGTATAGACCTTGCTGAACTCCTTGCCCCAGTCCAGACGGCAGGTCAGTGAGTGCTTGCGCGCTGGAATGTATTGGTTGGCGACATTGTTTCCGCCCTTGTCCCGGGTCTGATGCTCGTCGGTGTAGGCGTAGCTGATACGGGCGCCCAGGCCGTTTTTCCATTTGCCCTGAAGCGTTATCTCCCCTCCCCATACCGTAAAACGGTTCAGGTTCACATAGTCCAGGTACAGCTCGGTCGGATCGTCCGGCCTGTAGTAAGGCACGCCGGTTGTTATCTTGTTGCGGATATTGTTGTAATAGCCCGACACCGTGATATTATAGTTGCCGTGAGTGTAGTCGGCCGACAGGGTGACATTGTGGCTTGTCTCCGACTTCAGGTTGGGATTGCCGTTCACTATCCAGATGCCGGCCATGTCGAAGCTGTAATATTTCTCCTTCAGCGTCGGGGCACGGAAGCCCATGCCGTAGCCCAGCCGGATGTTGACATCCTGATGCGGCTTGTAACGTGCCGATACCTTGGGCGTTACGCGCGACATGTCGCCGTCCGAGATATAGTCGTAGCGCACGGCGCCCACCACCTCCCAGCGCGGATCGATGGTCCAGTCGTACTGAAGGAAGGCGTCGGCCCAGGTCTCGCGGCGGCGGCGGTCGTCAAGCTTGGTGTTGAGCATGTAATTGTACAGGAAATCGGCGCCGGCCGTGAGTATGTCCTCGTTGCCGAAGGTATGGTTGTACAGCGCGCGCACGCCGTTCTGCACGTTGCTGTAGCTGCGCACGTCGCGATTGCTGCGGCGGTAATAGTCCGACTTGTCGTATTGGTCGAACGAGTATGCCACCTCCAGCCGGGCGTTTTCGGTTATGCCCCACTCGCCGCGCAGTCCGGCGGTAAAGTCGCGGTAACGCTCCGGAGCGTCTGCCTCGCGCGTGAGCTGACGGAAATAATATCCGGCGCGGCCTGACAGCTTCAGGTTGTCAAGGGGCTGGTACGTGATGCGCTCCCGGGCGTTCCAGACGCGGCTGCCGTAGACGGTGCCTATGACTCTTGTGACCGGTTCCGGTCCGCTTTTCACATTGTAATTGTCTATGTCGTAGAAGCTTCCGGTCAGCACGTTGCTGACCTTGCTGCCTCGGGCCGTGACGGAGAGGTTGTAACGCTGCTCGTTGTGCTTCGACCATCGGGCGTCGCCGTTGACGCGCCAGGGCTTGGCAGCCTTGCGGGTGATGATGTTGATCACGCCGCCTCCGGCATTGCTGCCGTACAGGGCCGACGAGGCGCCCTTCACTATCTCTATGTGGTCCACGTTGGCCATGTCCAGACGCGAGAAGTCCACGTCGTCCATGGTTTCGCCGGCCAGACGCTCGCCGTCCACAAGGAACAGGATGCTCTGCCCTCCCTGGCCGTTGAAGTTGAGGTGCGTCTGCTGGTTCATGGCGTAGCTGAACTCCACGCCGGGCATTTCGGCCTGCAGCAGGTCGCGTATGTCGGTGGCGTCGGCTCGCTCGATGTCGCGGCGCGTGATGAGGCGCGTCTGCACGGGCACGTCTTTCAGCAGCTTGGGGGTGCGTACGCCGGTCACAACGACCTCGTCGAGGTCGAAATTGCGGACGCCTGCGGTGTCGGCAGTCTCCGACGCCCGAGCCACCGGCTCGAGCCATAGTCCGCACGCGCACAGCATGGCGGGAACCAGACGGCGCGCACAGCAAGCGGAACAGGGTGTCATAGCGGGTAACGGTATTTGATGGTAAGACAGCATTTCACGCCCTCGGAGCTGACATAGTCCTGGAGCTGTATGGCGGCGTGCGTGCCGTCGGGCAGGCGCAATACGAACACTTCGGGATTCATGGTGAATGCCGGGGGCATCGGGGGGATGTCCACTCGGAGCCATGACGACAGCACGGGATTCACCTCCATGCCCTGGTTGCCGATCAGACCCGACAGCATCCGCTCGCGTATCACCCACACGTCAAGCTCGTTCCATTCGTCGGCGCGGTACGTCAGGCCCTCGAGATATTCGCTGTCCGCAGGGACTTTGCCGATGTCGGTCAGGCCGGTTGCGGCGGCCTCACAGCCATTGGTGCGCACATTGTTGCGGTGCACGGCTATGGTCCACGATTCAGGCTCGGGCTGCGGAGCCGTGGCGTGGAAGTCGCGGAATTCGCAGACCGATATGCCGGCGCCGAACACGTCGTACCAATAGGTATATATTCCGTTGCGGTCGTCAGGCACCGGTGCCGCAATCGGCTCGGTCGGAATGTCGAATGTGCGCCATGCCTGCGAGGTATTGTATGTGGAATCCGCAGCCACCGAGTCGGCTAATTGATGCAGATCCAGGTAATGCCACTGCGCCCAGTCGGAAGCGTCCACATACAGTGTGCCGTTCACCGTCACCTCACCGCTGTTGTCCGGCTCATCGTATATGCCGCCGAACACACCTTCGCATCCGGTCAGCACGACCGCCATCGCCATGCCTGCCAATATCCCGTCGACCTTCAACATGCCTCGTCACTTGTCACTTGTCACTGCTTACCCGTAAAGGTCTGCGTGAGCGGGAAAGGCATACGGCCGAGTTTGAAGGGATTGGTAACCTTGATGCCGTCGGCCGTCTTCTCGACGGTGATCTCGCTGGTCTCGCCCAATACGTAATCCTGATTCATCGAGGTGCCGTTGCTGAAGAACTGTGTCAGTCCCAGGCTGCTGTAATTCAGGTAATAGGCGTTTTTCTCCTCCACGTATGGGATATTGGGAATCGTTAATGTGCCGAGAGTCAGATCGCCCATCACGGTGCCTGCAAGCTGATACTGCGGCCATGTGAAGTTGATGGTGCCGTCGGCGTTCTCCACGATGGTGCAGGTTATGTCGGCCGTATATGTAGCAATATCGCCCACCTGCACGGAGGTTACGCCTGTATATGCACCGGACATGGTGGTGGGTTCTTCGGTGCCGAAGCTGAGCTGCTTGATGTCGGCGACGGGGATGGTCTTAGTGGTGCCGTCGTTCATGTCTATTATCAGCAGTTCGGGATTCTGGGCTGTGGCGGTGAGTGTTGCTATCGCGAATGCCGCGAGGGCAATGATATTCCTTTTCATTTGATTATCTTGATTGTGGTGTTGTTTGCCTTGATTACATATATACCGTTGGGGAGAGAGGCGGTCGACACCCTGCCGTGGCCTGTCAGCACGAGGCGTCCGTTCATGTCGTACACGGCGATGTCGCTGCCGTCACAGCGGAATTCAGAGCCGTCATAGTAATAATTCTCGGTTAATCTGTCGGCTACCGAGAGGGTTCCGTTCTCTACGAACGTGATGTTCCTGACATCGGCGCGGGGATATGTCACCTCGGCGCCGGGAGCCGTGATTTTCATGTCGGTGGCGCCGAAGGTCACTACCGGCTTATCCGTCAGAGTGAACGTCCGGATATTGCCGTCGTTGAGAGTCACTTTCAGCGACATCCCTTCGGCCATTGCCGTCGAGGCTCCGGCCATCAACGCCGACATCAACAATAGGGTTATTTTTTTCATTATCTTATTTGGTTTCTGATTTCCGACGGCAAAATTAGTATATATTCCGACCGTCTGCAATACTCAAAAAGTGTTAATTATAGATTATCGGGATCAAATGGAGTCGTGTCATCGTAGACGGCATCAATTACCAGATTCGGATTAGTGATGTACACGCGCGGAATCGACACGGTGGCAAACAGATTGTAGACAGCGCGGTCGGACTGCGGCGAGTATGGCAGCGTCAGACCGCTTTCGCGCCAATAGGCCGCGATTTCCGCCTCACCCTCCTCGCGCGCTATACATATCACCTTATAATCCGGATTGTCCTTGACACGGTCGTAGGCCTGCTGCACCTTCGGCAGTTCACGGCGGCAGTCGCTGCATTCGGTGTTGAAAAACACTATCATGCCGCGTTTACCCTGCAGCTCGCTGCTGCGGAACGTGCTACCGTCGCTCATTGTCACGCTGAACGCCGGCACCCGGTCGCCTACGGCAAGGCCCCGATCTTCGGGCATATCCTCCTTGATGCAGGCTGACAGAAACGCCCACATCACGGCCGCGACGGTCATTATGATCAATCCTCTTGATTTCACCGCCACAAAGTTAACGATTCTTCCCGACATAATAAAATTCATTGAGGGCGGAGTCAACTGGCCAGTGCGAAATTACGAAATTTTTCGATTCAATGCTTGGATTGGGGTCAGGAACTGTAATTTCTCACGAGGTCTTCGGTTT
>QWCV01001123.1_pt1 | contig 33691 bp, 31 predicted proteins | sample 1972621 | NCBI WGS metagenome assembly QWCV01 (sample SAMN09866699, study PRJNA288562) | Human gut metagenome isolate pre2_stool, whole genome shotgun sequencing... | isolation source: gut | host: Homo sapiens | place: USA: California | reverse complement strand
GTTTGGTTTCGTACATGTTCGATTGCCTCCTTCTTAGAACTCGATCTTCTCGGGCTTCTGAGCTGCGTGAGCGTGCTCGGCACCCTGGTAGCAGTGCAGACGGGTCAGAGCCTTAGCACCGATGGTGTTGGAAGGGATCATGCCCTTGATAGCGTAGGTCATAGCCAGGTCGCTGTTCTCAGCCATCAGCTTGCTGTACTGGACCTTCTTCAGGCCGCCAATGTACTTGCTGTGGGTGATGTGGAACTTCTGCTCAGCCTTCTTGCCGGTCAGAACTGCCTTGTCGCAGTTGACGACAACGACGTAATCGCCGCAATCGACATTGGGGGTGTAGTTGACCTTCTGCTTGCCGCGCAGCAGAACAGCGGCCTCAGCAGCGACGTGACCCAGGCTCTTGCCGGTTGCGTCGAGCAGATACCACTTGCGCTCGACTTCAGCGGGCTTTACGAGAGTAGTGCTCATATCTATTTCCTCCTGATAAGTGTTTGGTACGATTCAGGCGCCTTTGGGGCGCGAGTGTCAGTATACAACACAAAAAAGCGCCTGTCAACATCTTTTTGCGATTTTTTCAGTGGAAATTTTTATACCTCTCAAAATCTCTTGAATCCTCTCGAAATCTCATGTTTTCTAAAGTCTCATTTTCAAAAAGTTTTTCGGCCTCCGGGGGGCAAATTTGTCCCGGCGGCGCTACAATTTTGCCGCCGAGTGTGTTATACTATATAAGATATTGTAAAAAGGAGATTTTTCCCATGCCGAAAGACATTCACACGCAGGATTCCTCCCAGCAGCGGGCCTCCAAGCTGCTGCTCGCCATGGGCGTGATCGTGCTTTTGGGTGCGCTGGCCTACTTTGGGCTGACGCTGGCCGTCAACCGCCGCACTCCCGCCAACCCCGACACCCACTTTGATGCGGAGAATGGCATCTCGGTGGATTACGAAAGTGCCGTCTGGCCCGTCTGCCAGATGACCGAGGATGCTGCGCTGGGCCACGCGCTGCAGCTGGCTTCCGGTGAGGACAGCGCCAACGCCAACTATCAGGTGGTGCTGTTCCAGCGGGGAGACAAAGCCACTTACGAAGATTTCATCGGCCAGTCGGAAGCCGACCTGAAAGCAGCCTACGGTGTCATCAGCCCCCGCAAGGTCAAGCTGCAGGTGGAGGGTGCCACGGTCACTGCCGTGCGCTGTGATATCCAGGCCTACTACGCCGTGCTGGCCACCATCGAATACGACAGCGGCGATGTAGTCTATGTCTCCGGCCTGACCAAGCTGGCCTCCATCAGCGATATCGTCAATCTGGTGGAAAGCGTGAGCCTGACATGAGCGATCCACACGCCATGCAGCGGCTCTGCGGCCTGATGCGTAAGGCCGTGCAGGATTACGAGATGATCTCCCCCGGTGATAAAATCATGGTGGGCGTTTCGGGCGGCAAGGACAGCGTGGCCCTGACCATCGGGTTGGCCCAGCTGCGCCGTTACCTCGGCTTTGATTATGAGGTCGTGGCCGTCACCCTTGACCCGCAGTTTGACCACCAGGCTGTGGATTACAGCCCGCTGGCGGCGCTGTTCGCCCGGTATGAGGTTCCCTACGAGGTGCGCCGCACCGAGATCGGCCCCATCGTGTTTGAATACCGAAAGGAAAAGAACCCCTGTTCCCTCTGCGCCAGGCTGCGCCGGGGCGCGCTGCACACGGCGGCGCAGGAGCTGGGCTGCAATAAAGTGGCGCTGGGTCACCACCTCGATGATGCTGTCGAGACCTTTTACATGAACCTCTGGCGGGAGGGCCGCATTGGCTGTTTTTCCCCGGTCACCCAGCTGGACCGCCGGGGCCTGACCCTGATCCGCCCCATGCTGCTGGCCACCGAACACGAGGTGCGCTGTGCGGTAAAGGAGGAGGACTTCCCCATCGTCAAGAGCCGCTGTCCCGCCGACGGTGTGACCGTGCGGGAGCAGACCAAGGATTTTGTCCGGGAGCGCTGCCGCACCGACCACGCTTTCCGGCAAAAAACGCTCCATGCCCTGCAGGAGAGCGGCATCGATGGCTGGCGGCCGGTCCATACAGGACGCACATCCAATCCATCCCCAAAGGAGGGAATGCATCATGCAGATGCAGAACTTTGAAAAACACGTCTGGGCCGAGATCGACCTCGATGCCCTGCGGGCCAACTTCCGCACCGTAAAGCAGCGGGCAGGCAGCCTGCCCCTGTGTGCCGTGGTCAAGGCCGACAGCTACGGCCACGGTGCCGTCCAGTGCGCCCGGGTCTTTGCGCAGGAGGGCGCTTCCTGGCTGGCTGTCAGCTGCCTGGCTGAGGCCCTGCAGCTGCGCAGGAGCGGCCAGACCCTGCCCATCCTCATTCTGGGCCACGTGCAGCCCACATACGCTGCCGCCCTCATCCGGGACGATATCACCGCGGCCTGCTATTCCCTGCCCCAGGCCCAAGCCCTGAGCGAGGCCGCACAGGCCGCCGGGGGCCGGGTCAAAGTGCATCTGGCTGTGGATACCGGCATGGGCCGCATCGGCTTTGCTCTGCGCACCGATTTTGATGCCGCCATTGCCGAGGCCATTGCCGCCTGCACCCTGCCCGGCCTGGAAATGACCGGCCTGTTCCAGCACTTCTCGGTGGCCGATGACACCGCCGAGGAAAACATCGCCTACACCGCCGAGCAGCACCGGCTCTTTGTGCAGGCCTGCAGCGCCCTGACGGCAGCCGGGCACGAGCCCGGCATCGTCCACTGCGACAACTCTGCCGGTGTGATGCTCCACCCGGACTGGCCCGAGGGCCTGCCCCGGGCACATTGCATGGCCCGCCCCGGCATCATCCTGTACGGCTTTGATCCCAGCGATGAAGTCCGCTTCGGGCTGTTCCGCCCGGTGATGAAGCTCAAGACCGTGGTCAGCATGGTCAAGGTGCTGCAGCCGGGCCAGTCCACCAGCTATGGCCGCCGGTTCACAGCAGAGCGGCCCACGCCGGTGGCCACCCTCTGCACCGGCTACGCCGATGGCTACCCCCGCCAGCTCAGCTGCGGCAAGGGCATCGTGGAGATCCACGGCACGCCCTGCCCGGTGCTGGGCCGGGTCTGTATGGATCAGATGATGGTGGATGTCTCTGCTGTGCCAGGCACAGTGCAGGAGGGGGACGAAGCCATCCTGTGGGGCAGCACTGTCAGCGACAGTGCGGAGGACATTGCCCGCAAGACCGATACCATCACCTACGAGGTGCTCTGCGGCGTTTCCCGCCGGGTGCCCCGTGTTTATCTGGAACACGGCACGACCGCTGCCGTGGAGGACTGGATCCTGAACGACTAACACACTCTCCCGGAGGAATTACATGGCAAGAGACAACATCCGAAATTTCTGCATCATTGCACACATCGACCACGGCAAGTCCACCCTGTCGGACCGCATTCTGGAGCTGACCAAGAGCGTGGACGAGCGCACCATGGAGGATCAGATCCTCGATAACATGGACATCGAACGGGAGCGCGGCATCACCATCAAGGCCCGCGCCGTTACCCTGAACTACACCGCCAAGGACGGCAAGACCTACGAGTTCAACCTCATCGACACCCCGGGCCATGTGGACTTCGCCTACGAGGTCAGCCGCAGTCTGGCCGCCTGTGAGGGTGCCATTCTGGTGGTGGATGCCACCCAGGGTGTGGAGGCCCAGACGCTGGCCAACACCTATATGGCGCTGGAGCACGATCTGGAGCTGGTGCCCATCCTGAACAAGATCGACCTGCCCAGCGCCCACCCGGACGAAGTGGCCCAGGAGGTGGAGGATGTGATCGGCCTGCCCTGCATGGATGCGCCCCGCGTCTCTGCCAAGACCGGCCTGAACGTTGATCAGGTGCTGGAGCGGGTGGTCAGCGATATCCCCGCCCCCACCGGAGACCCGGACGCTCCCCTCAAGGCCCTGATCTTTGACAGCATCTACGACAGCTACAAGGGCGTTATCGTCTACATCCGCGTGTTCCACGCTGGTGGAGGTGGGCCACATGGGTGCCACCAGCCTGACCCCCTGCAGCCAGCTGCAGGCCGGCGAGGTCGGCTACCTGACCGCCAGCATCAAGACCGTGCAGGACACCCGCGTGGGCGATACCGTCACACTGGCAGACCGCCCCACCTCCGAGGCCCTGCCCGGCTACCGTCAGGTCAAGCCCATGGTGTTCTGCGGCATCTACCCCGCCGACGGTGCCAAGTACCCCGACCTGAAAGACGCGCTGGAAAAACTGCAGCTGAACGACGCTTCCCTGACCTTTGAACTTGAGACCAGTGCCGCGCTGGGCTTTGGCTTCCGCTGCGGCTTCCTGGGCCTGCTCCACATGGAGATCATCACCGAGCGTCTTGAGCGGGAGTTCGACCTGGACATCATCACCACCACTCCCAGCGTTCGCTACCGCCTGACCATGACGGACGGCACCGTGGAGATGATCGACAACCCGTCCAGCTACCCGGACCCCTCCAACATCGTCAAGCAGGAGGAGCCTTTTGTGGATGTCCACCTCTACACCCCCAACGATTACGTGGGTGCCCTGATGGATCTGTGCCAGCAGAAGCGCGGCGTGCTCATCGACATGAAGTATCTGGACGATGTCCGCGTGGACCTGCACTACGCCCTGCCTCTGGGCGAGATCGTCTACGACTTCTTCGATGCCATCAAGAGCCGCAGCCGCGGTTACGCCAGCTACGACTACGAGTTCAAGGAGTACCGCGAGAGCGATCTGGTCAAGCTGGACTTCCTGCTGAATGGCGACCCCGTGGACGCACTCTCCATGATCGTGTTCCGGGACAACGCCTACGCCAAGGGCCGCCGCATCTGCGAAAAGCTGCGGGACAACATTCCCCGCACCCTGTTCGAGATCCCGGTGCAGGCCGCCATCGGCGGCAAGATCATTGCCCGCGAGACCGTCAAGGCCATGCGCAAGGACGTGCTGGCCAAGTGCTACGGCGGCGATATCTCCCGCAAGAAGAAGCTGCTGGAAAAGCAGAAGGAGGGCAAGAAGAAGATGCGCCAGCTCGGCAGCGTCTCCCTGCCCAGTGAAGCCTTTACCGCCGTGCTGAAGCTCGACAGCACGGATGATTAAGGGGTTTGCCCGATTGAATACAACAAACCGCCCATCTCATCGGAATACAGCAGATCTTGCTGTGCATCCCGATGAGATGGGCGGCTTATTTTATCTTATGGATCTTATGCAGGTTTCTTCTCCACCAATGCTTTTACCTCGTCTAAGGGAAGCTCTGTACACTCTGCAATCGTTTCCAGGCTCATTTGACCAAGTGCATAGAGTTTCCGGACCATTTCACGTTTTGTCTCAATTCTCGCCTTTTCCTCTGCTTCCTTCGCAGATTCTCTTGCAACCTCTTCAAACGCTCTGCACATCTGCATCTTCCCTCCTTCGGTTTCTTTCAGATAGCGCACTTCTTTTGCAAGAAGCGGATTCAGCATTTCACTGGGGTCAGTACAGTTCATATCATGCATCAAACGTCCAACCGGATGCTCCAAATCACGGAACGCACCATTCACATAAATAATATGTGCACCGTCGCCAAACATCTTATTCTTCAGTTCCGTAACCGTTCGTTCCACATGATACAACGGAAGCCCGGCACCATATCGATCACGCTCTGTAATAAAAATCACATATGTGTCCACCAGCGCATCAAAATCTTCACCCTTTTCCAGCAGTGTCCGGTCAATGACACTGCTGTGGAACCTCGCCCGGCGGACGCTTGCGCCTTTATCCGCACGCTGAACTTCAATGTCCATCACATGCCCATCTGCGTCCACCGCTCGGATATCCAGTTTGATAGAACGTTTGGTGGCACTTTTGTATTCGACTTGCGCTTCTGTATGCTGAACCTTGATGTCTTCCCTCTCTAAAATTGTGCAAAGGATATATTCCACCGGTTCAATTTTCTCATCCAGCGCCTCCGAAAAGAAGTCATCATCCATCAGCCGCAGGTCTTTCAGAAGTTCCAGATAGTGTTCATTCCTTACGCTTGCTCTATCCATCGTGCCACTCTTTTCTATAACGCTACCCATTCATTCTCTATTCGCCGCAATGACCTGCACAAAGGCCTTGCCGCACTCGATGCCAAAAGCCAGATAGGGCTTTGCCTTCTGCCAGTAGGGGCGGATCTGATCCTTCAGCTCTCCTACCCAGGCAGGAGCGCCGCCGGAGATCTGCTCCAGCTCCTCAGCGGGAACGACAGTGCACTGCGCCGGAAATTTTAAGTTCTGCTGCATGTCCGCTCCTCTCAAAGTGCCAGACTTGCCAGCAGCACCAGAACCACGCTTCCGGCCGCCAGCCCCATCGTTGTAAGAAGGGTGTCCGGGTCTACCTCTTTTTCCTCCACCACTTCCGCACTGCCGCCATTGGCCGACCAGTGGGCGTAAATGGTGGTATCCGCACCAAACGCCGTATCGTTGGCTTTGACCTGCACATCAATGGGAAAACCGGTAACATCATCTGTGCCAGAGGTGTACCAGCCATCGAAGGTATAGCCCTCCATGGTGGCGGTGGGCAGGCTCGTCAGCTGGCCGTCGGCATTGGTGCGCTCCGCGGCAGAGGTACAGATACCGCCGTTGGCATCAAAATAGACGATGACCTTTGCCGCAAAAGCGGTGGGGGTACACAGGCAGACCGCCAGCGCACAGGCCAGCCCCGCCAGCATCCGTTTGAACTTCTTCATCCTGCGCTCTCTTTCCGGCTCAGCGTCAGACGCTGTAGCCCTGTGCCTTGATGACATCCACCACCTGAGAAACATACTTCTGGCAGGTGTCGTGGTCGGGGGCCTCCACCATCACGCGGACCACCGGCTCGGTGCCGGACTCCCGGACAAGGATGCGGCCGGTATCGCCCAGCGCCTCGGCCACCGCCTTGACAGCGGCCTGCACGGCGGCATCGTCCTGCGCGGCCTTCTTATCGGTCACACGGACATTTTCCAGCACCTGCGGGTAGATCTTCAGCGGGGCGGCCAGCGCACTCAGAGGCTTCTTCTTGGCCAGCATGACCTCCATCATCTTCAGGCTGGTCAGGATGCCGTCACCGGTGCTGGCGTACTTGGAGAAAATGATGTGGCCGCTCTGCTCACCGCCGATGCGGCAGCCGTTCTTGGCCATATACTCGTAGACATACTTGTCACCCACGGCAGTCTTGGCGTAGCCGATGCCCTGCTCGTCAAAGGCCTTGTACAGGCCAAAGTTGGACATAACAGTGGTGACCACGGTATTGGTCAGCAGCTTGCCGCGCTCCTTCATGTAGCAGCCGTAGATGTACAGGATGTGGTCACCGGTGATCACATTGCCCTTTTCATCCACGCAGAGGCAGCGGTCTGCATCGCCGTCATAGGCAAAGCCCACGTCCAGACCCTTTTCCACCACGAACTTCTGCAGGCCCTCGATGTGGGTGGAGCCTGCGTTCAGGTTGATGTTCAGGCCGTTGGGCTGGTTGTTGATGACATAGGTGTCTGCGCCCAGCGCATCGAACACGCTCTTGGCAATGTTCCAGCTGGCACCGTTGGCGCAGTCCAGACCCACCTTGATGCCCTTGAAGGAGTAGATGCCCAGGCTGATCAGGTAGCCCATGTAGCGGTTGCGGCCCGCCACATAGTCCACGGTGCAACCGATGTGCTCCCGGTGGGCAAAGGGCAGCTCCGGCCAATCCTGATCAAAGACATGGAGCTTGCCGTCGATGTAGTCCTCCACCAGCAGCAGGGTCTCCTCGGGCATCTTTTCGCCGTAGCAGTCGATCAGCTTGATGCCGTTGTCGTAGAACGGGTTATGGCTGGCAGAGATCATAATGCCGCAGTCAAAATCATCCACGCGGGCAATGTAGGCCACGCTGGGGGTGGTGGTGACGTGCAGCAGGTAGGCATCTGCGCCGGAAGCGGTCAGGCCCGCCACCAGGCTGTACTCGAACATATAGCTGGAGCGGCGGGTATCCTTGCCAATGACGATGCGGGCAGGCTCATTGTTGCCGCTGCGCTCCCGCAGTGCATTATAATACCAGCCCAGAAAACGGCCCACCTTGTAGGCGTGGTCGGCGGTCAGGTTCACACCGGCCTCGCCACGGAAGCCATCGGTGCCAAAATATTTTCCCATGATCCTCTTCTCCTTCTATTGCAACGTTACGTTTTCTCTTATCTCTGAGAGCGCTCTCTCCTTGCTCCTACTCTTTATAATAGCATAAAACCGGAAAAGAATCCATGGGTTTGGGCATTCTGTGCAGCCCACCCCCGGAACAGCAGCTCTTTTTTCAGCCTTTACTGCATCTTTAGGAAAAGTATGGTATACTTTTCATCTGGAGTAGAATAGATATGGAGGGATCCCCATGAAGCAGAAGACCCGCTGGCACGACGCGCTGGTCCTGGCCGCTGTGTTGTGCGCCGCCTTTCTCATCGTAACCGGCACACAGCAGATCACCGGCCGGATTGATGGCGTTGCATCGATGGTGTTTGTTCTGGCAGTTTTTTTGATCTCGGTCTATACGGATGGTTATGTGTGGGGCGTAGTGGCTTCCCTGATTGGCGTGCTGGCCGTGAATTTTGCGTTCCGCTCCCCTTACTTTGCCTTCAACTTCACTCTGCCGGAAAACCTGTTCTCGGGCATGGCGATGCTGGTGGTGTCCATTATGACCAGCACCCTGACCACCCGCATCAAAAAGCAGGAACAGCTGCGGATGGAGAGCGAGACCGAAAAGATGCGGGCCACCCTGCTGCGGGCCGTCTCCCACGATCTGCGCACGCCCCTTACTTCCATTTACGGGGCCTGTTCCACGGTCATTGAAAATTATGACAGCCTGGAAAAAGAGCAAAAATTAAAACTTCTTGGCGAAGCCTGTTCCGATGCCCAGTGGCTGAACCGGATGGTGGAGAACCTGCTGTCCGTCACCCGCTTTGATGGCGGGCAGGTGGCCGTGCAAAAGACCCCCACCGTGCTGGACGAGCTGATTGACACCGTGCTGGTACGGTTCCAGAAGCGCTACCCCAAGGTGCCCGTTACCACCTACCTGCCCGACAGCTTCATCGTGATCCCCATGGACTCGATGCTGATCTCGCAGGTGCTTACGAACCTTTTGGAAAATGCCGCCGTCCACGCCGAGGGGATGACCCAGCTGACCCTGCGGGTGTTCACGCTGGGCAGCCGGGCGGTGTTTGAGGTATCGGACAACGGCTGCGGCATTCCGAAGGAGCGCCTGCGCACCCTGTTCACCGGTGTGCTGCCCGCCGATGCCGCGGCCGACAGCGGCAAGCACGGCATGGGCATCGGCCTTTCGGTCTGTGCCGCCATCGTCAAGGCACACGGCGGCGAGATCCAGGCCGAGAGTAAGGTGGGCGAGGGCACCAGCATCCGCTTCTGGCTGGAGACCGAATCGATCGAGACGGAGGAAAACGAAGATGAGCAATAACAAATTCAAGGTTCTGGTCGTGGAAGACGAGGCCAACATCTGCAGCTTTATTGAGACGCTGCTGGAGACCAACGGCTATCAGGCCCTTGTTGCCAACACCTGCGCCATGGGCCAGACCCTGTTCACCTCCCACAATCCGGATCTCATCATCCTGGATCTGGGCCTGCCTGACCGGGACGGACTGGGGCTCATCCGTTTTGTGCGGCAGAAGTTCCTGACCCCCATCATCGTGCTCTCGGCCCGCACCACCGAGCAGGACAAGATCGAGGCGCTGGATCTGGGAGCCAACGATTACATCACCAAACCCTTTGGCACCGGCGAGCTGCTGGCCCGGGTGCGCGCCGCCCTGCGCACCAACCGCTTCGGCGTGCTGGGCGGGATGCCCGGCGGCGTGTTCCGGGCACAGGGGCTTGAGATCAACTACGAGCGCCGCAAGGTCTTTGTGGACGGTGCCGAGATCAAGCTGACCCAGACCGAATATAACATCGTGGCCTTTCTCTCGGAACATGCAGGCCGGGTGATGACCTATGCCGCCATCGTGCGGGCCATCTGGGGCGATACCGACTGCGGCAGCACCAAAAAGCTGCAGGTCAATATGGCAAACATCCGCAAAAAGCTGGGCAGCGTGCCCGGCCGCAACACCTATATTCTGAACGAACTGGGCGTGGGATACCGGATGATCGACGAGGACACCGATGCCAGGCCCGAAAGCTGAGGACTGCGTATGCTTCCTGCACTGATCATTTTTCTGCTGACCTATCTTCTGATGCTGGCCCTGCCGCAGTACCGGCCTTTTGCCGCGCTGGGCGGGGCCGCTCTGTTTCTGGCTCTGGGCGCGGCGGGCCTGTGGGACTTTACCCTGATGGATGCCGCCCGGGCTGTGGACTTCAATGTCCTGCTGATGATGGCGGGCACCATGGGCACGGTCTCTCTCTTCATTGAGAGCAGGATGCCTGCCCGGCTGGCCGAGCTGCTCATCCTGCGGGTGCCCAACGTGAAATGGGCCGTGTGTATGCTGGCCCTTTTTGCCGGGGTCATCAGCGCCTTTGTGGACAATGTTGCCACGGTGCTCATGGTGGCCCCTGTGGGCCTTGCCATTGCCCGCAAGCTCAAGATCTCCCCCGTGCCCGTCCTCATCTCCATTGCGGTCTCCTCCAACCTGCAGGGAGCCGCCACCCTTGTGGGCGACACCACCAGCATCCTGCTGGGCGGCTTTGCGGGGATGAACTTCTTCCATTTCTTCTGGATGGAGGGCAGGCCCGGCATCTTCTTCGGGGTGGAGCTGGGGGCGCTGGCCTCTCTGGGCGTGCTGCTGTTCACCTTCCGGCACGAGACCCAGCCCATCTCGGCCACGGTGGAGACCGAGGTCACTGACACCATTCCCTCCGCCCTGATGCTGCTGACGGTGGGCCTGCTCATCGCGGCCTCCTTCCTGCCCCAGCCTGCGGGCGGGCTGCCGCTGGCACTCTATGGCCTGCGCAGCGGTCTGATCTGTGCAGGGGTCTGCCTGTTCGGCATCCTGCGCGCCTGCCTGCGCCGCCGCTCGTTCGCGCCGTTCCGGCTGGCGGCCCGGGAGCTGGACTGTGACACCCTGCTGCTGTTGTTCGGGCTGTTCATCCTGATCGAGGGCATCCGCAAGGCCGGGGTCATCGATGCCGCCGCCCAGCTGTTCTACACCCTCTCCGGTGATGACCCCTTCCGGCTCTATACCCTGCTGGTATTCGTCTCGGTGGGCCTTTCTGCCTTCATCGACAACATCCCCTATGTGGCCACCATGCTGCCGGTGGTGCAAGGCATTGCCGGGCTGATGAACGGCGGTGCAGGCTTCCCGCCCGAGCTGTTTTATTTCGGCCTGCTCACGGGTGCAACTCTGGGCGGCAACCTGACCCCCATTGGCGCTTCGGCCAACATTGCAGCCATCGGCATCCTGCGCAAGCATGGTGAGCAGGTGCGCACCCGTGATTTTCTGCGCATCGGCATCCCGTTCACACTGGCAGCCGTCCTGACGGGCTATGTGTATCTCTGGCTGGTGTGGGGCGCGTAAGCGCTGCCGTGGCCGTGCGAGTGCCGGCCGCCTGCAAATTCGATTCTGCTGAGCCGAAGGCCTGCGTGCCAAAGCAGAAGCAAAAAAAAGCGCTGTGTCAAACGACACAGCGCTTTTTTCTTATTTATTCCAACCCGATCTGCTGGGCGTATTCTTCCAGCAGCTCCCGTTCCAGGAAGGGGGTTTTCACGCCCTCACGGTCGCGGTAGGTCTCGTGGCCCTTGCCGATGACGGCGATCAGGTCGCCCTCCTGGGCGTGATCCACGGCGTAGTGGAGCGCGTCCAGACGGTCGGGGATCTCCACAAACTTGGCATCGGGATTGCCCTTGTTCATGCCCACCCGGATATCGGCGAGGATGTCCTCGATCTTCTCAAAGCGGTTGTTGTCCTCGGTCAGGATGGAGAAATCTGCCATTTTGGCGCAGGTCTCCCCCATGCCGTAGCGGCGCAGCTTGGAGCGGTTGCCGCCGCAGCCGAACACCACCACCAGCCGGTGGGGGTGATAAGCCCGCAGGGTGGTGAGCAGGCTCTCGGTGGAGACCTCGTTGTGGGCGTAGTCCAGCAGGATGGTAAACTTTTTGCTGATGGGCACCAGTTCCACGCGGCCCTTGACCACGCACTTGCCCAGACCCTCATGGATGGCGGCATCGGGCAGGCCCAGCACCTTGCCCACGGCCAGGGCGGCCAGCGCGTTGTAGACGCTGAACTCGCCGGGCATGTTCACCCTGACATCCATATTGTCTCTGCCGGAGACATGGAACGCCACGCCCAGAAAATCGTGGGTGCGCAGCAGCTCACAGCCCTCGGCGCGGTAGTCGGCCTTTTCACTGCGGCCATAGGTCACCAGCTTGCAGGTGTGGCCTTCCAGCAGGGCTTCGGTGTTCTCGTCATCGATGTTCACCACGCCCACATCACACCGCCGGAAGAGCTGCCCCTTCCAGCTGCGGTACTCCTCAAAGGTCTTGTGCTCACCGGGGCCGATGTGGTCGGGGGAAAGGTTGGTGAACACACCGATATCATAGTGCACCCCCGCCACACGGTCCATCATCAGACCCTGGCTGGACACCTCCATCAGGGCCACGTCGCAGCCTGCGTCCAGAAACTGGCGGAAGGTCTTTTGCAGCTCGTAGCTCTCAGGGGTGGTGTTGGCGGTCTCCTGATGACGGCCCATGAAATAGATGCCGTTGGTGCCGATCATGCCGACCTTTTTCCCGGCAGCTTCCAGCACGCTCTTGATCATGTGGGTGGTGGTGGTCTTGCCCTTGGTACCGGTCACGCCGATCATGGTCATCTGGCGGGAGGGGTTGCCAAAGAGGTTGCCGCTCATCAGCGCCATGGCATAGCGGCTGCTCTCCACCTTGACCACGGTCACACCGGGCATGGCAGAAAGGTCAATGTCGTGCTGGATGACCAGCACGCTCACGCCCTTGGCGGCGCAGTCTGCGGCAAACTCGTGGCTGTCACGCTGGGTGCCCACGATGCAGACAAAGGCAAGGCCCGGGGCCGCCTTCCGGCTGTCGTAGATGATGTCCTGCACTTCGGTATCCAGGCTGCCCTGCACCAGCGTAAAGGGCACGCCTTCCAGTAATTGTTCCAGCTTCATAACATTACACGCTCCTCATTGGGTCGTTTGGGTTTGGTTTGCATCGCCCGCCGCCGGGGTCGTTCCTTCGGCGGGGGTCGGCTGTGCCGTCGGTCCGGCCTCCGGGCCTGCCGGGGCTGCGGCGGTATCCGTTGGTGTTTCGGCAGCGGCATCTGCAGCGGCTTCGCCCTCTGCCGGGGCAGTGCCGTCTGTGGCAGTGCCGTCTGTGGCAGTGCCGTCTGTGGCAGTGCCGTCTGCCGTTTCACCGGTCACACCTTCTTCGGCGGGTGTTTCCTCCACCGGTTCAGGCACGATGTAGCCGGAGGGCAGCTCCGGCTCACCCTGTGCAAAGGTGAACTTGCGGGTGCTGGACATGCTGATATGGGTGAAGTCCAGCTTTCCGGTGTCGGTCGCGGCACAGCCCTTGCCGTCCTCATTCAGCAGGACGTGCTTTGCCAGCTTGAGCTTATATTCCAGCTCGTTCAGGGTGCCCAGCCAGACGCTGATTCGGTCCTGATAGAGGAAGGCCATCTCGTCCACGTCCGCAAACTCGATGCGGGTCACGTCGGCGCTCATGCCTGCGGCATCCAGCGCGGCCAGCAGGGTGTTCAGGCTTTCCAGCCGCTGGTCCGCCTCCTCCTCAACAGTGCCGGAGGCGCTGCTGTCGGCGGCGCTGTCCGGGGTGCTGTCGGCCTTGGGCTCCGCCGCAAAGGTCAGCTGTTCGCCGGGTTCGGCAGAGACCGGTTCGCCGCCGTACAGAGTGGGCAGACCGGCAGGCTGGGCAGAATCCTTCTCCAGGATCTTCAGGCCGCCCGAGAGGGTCAGCCAGCCGGAGGAGGTCTGCATGGCCCAGGCAGGCTGGGCTTCTGTTACCCGCACCACCACGGTGCCGGGGTAATTCCGCTCCACCCGGATATCCTCCAGCATGGGGAACACTTTTTCCAGCGCGGCGGCCTTGCTGCCGGGGTCAAAACTGAAGATATTCTCTTCCAGATGGACATCCAGCGCCTGCAGGATCTGGTCGCTGGTATAGCCGCCGGCCTCCTGCACCACACCGTCCGCTGTCTGCACCTGAATGGAACTGATCTTGAACAGCATCGTCACGGTGAGGTAGACCCCCGCGCCGATGACGCAGAGCAGCATGACAAGGGCCGTGAGCCGCCGCATGAGCCTGCGCCGCCGGATGGCGGCCCGGGTCAGCTTCCGCTTTTTCCTGCCCTCCCGCCGGACGGGGTCACGCCGGGCGTTCTGCCTCTGCACCGGCCGCATCCGCTGGCCGCTGCGGCTCTGGGCGTTCTGCGGGCGGCGCTGGGCGTTCCGGTTCTGGCCGCCAGACGGGCGGCGGTTCCGCTGATTGCCCCCGGAGGTGCGCCGCTGGCCGCTCTGCCCGCTGCGGGGGCGCTGTGCGCCGCTCTGGCTGCTCCGCCCGCCGGTGGGAAAGGTGATGCTGTTATCCGGGTAGGAGCCGTAGTTCACCGTGCGCTCCGTATACCGGCTGGGGCGGGGCGCATCGGGGTCATAATTGGGGTTCGTGATGGGGTGGCCGCCGGAGGAATATCCTGCGTACCCGCTGTACCCCAGGTCACTGCCTGCACCCGCGCTGCTGCGGCGCTGGGTGCTCTGCCCGCCGCGCCGGTCATCCCGGGCCTGATCGTAGGCCCGGCGGCGCTTGCGGTTCCGGCTGTTCCGGTCATTCTGCGGCATCCGGCTGCACCTCCTTTCCTCTGTTTTTTCCTTCCGTTACGGGGTCTTGACCAGCTTGAGCAGGGCATCCGCAATGCGGTCCAGGCTGTCGTCCACCGACAAGCTCCGGGCATTGCGGCCCATCTCAGCCAGCTTGCCGGGCTGGGCCAGCATCCCGGAAACGGTCTGCACCAGCTTTTCGCCGGTCAGGTCTTTTTCCTCAATGACCACAGCAGCGCCGGCCTTCTGCAGCTCCATGGCGTTGTAATACTGGTGATTCTCGGCCACGTTGGGGCTGGGGATGAGCACAGCGGCACGGCCCACAGCCTCCAGCTCAGCCAGTGTCAGGGCACCGGCGCGGCTGATGACAAGGTCCGCTGCGGCCAGCAGCTCGGGCATATTGTTGATGTATTCCTTCACCACAAGGCTCTCGCCGGGGGCAAAGCCCTTTTCCTTTTCCAGATCCTGAAACAGCTGCACGCCGTACTGACCGGTGGCATGGAGATGGAGGACGGGCTTGTGGTTTTTCTGCTCCCAGGCGCAGAGGTCGGCCACCACCTCGTTCACGCGGCGGGCACCCAGACTGCCGCCAAAGGAGAGGATCACGGTGCGGTCGCCTGCGCCCAGTTCGGCACGGATGGCTTCCCGGTTCTTCGCCTGGGTGAACACCTCAGGCCGGACGGGGTTGCCCACCACGATGGTCTTTTCGGGTGCGCCCAGCTTTTCCACGGCGGCGGGCACGGCGGCGAACACGATGTCCACATCCGGGGCCAGCAGCTTGTTGGTCACGCCGGGAAAGGCGTTCTGCTCATGCAGGGCGGTCTTGATGCCCTGTCTGGCGGCGCAGCGCACCACCGGGCCGGACACATAGCCGCCGCAGCCAATGACCAGGTCGGGCTGGATGTCCTTCATCATCTTTTTGGCCTTGGGGCCGGAGAGTGCCAGATTCCACAGGGTAATGATATTCCGCTTGATATTGTTCAGGCTCAGCTTCCGCTGAAAGCCGGTGATCTCGATGTGATGGAAGGGATAGCCCGCCTGTGTGACCAGACGGTACTCCATGCCCTCCTTCCGGCCCGCAAAATGGATCTCGGCGGTGGGGTCGGCTTTTTTGATGGCTCCCGCAATGGCCAGAGCCGGGTTGATATGACCGGCAGTGCCGCCGGCTGCAATGAGTACACGCATCTTGGTTCCTCCTTACTGTTCTGTCTGCGCTCTGCGCGCGGTATCCAGCACAATGGTCTTTGCCTTGCGCTGGCGCTCCCGCTCTGCGTGGGCTTCCTCCCGTTCCAGACGGGCCCGTTCGCCGTTGCGTCCGATATTGACCATAACGCCCATCTCGGCCAGCAGCAGGATCAGACTGGTGCCGCCGGAGGAGAAGAAGGGCAGCGAAATGCCGGTGTTGGGCAGGGTGTTGGTGACAACGGCGATGTTGCAGAACACCTGCCAGGCGATCTGCGCCATGATGCCGATGCCCACCAGCGTGCAGAACCGGTTTTCGGCATGGAAGGCGATCCAGAAGCCCTGCACCAGAAAGAGGACGAACAGCACGATGACGATCACCGCACCGACAAAGCCCAGTTCCTCGCACACGACACTGAAGATAAAGTCGTTGGTGCTCTCCGGCAGCCAGAGCTGCTTTTCGATGCTGTTGCCAAGGCCCAGCCCCGTGGCACCGCCTGAGCCGATGGCGTACAGGCTCTGCTTGGTCTGGCTGGTCATCCGGTCAAGATCCTGCGTCCAGCCGTCCAGACGGCTCTGTAGGTAGTCGATGGAGTCCACATGCTTCAGCAAAGTCTCCAGCAGGAACAGCGCGGCACCGGCACAGCCCCAGGTAATGATGCCGCCGCTGCCGCCCAGCAGCAGGATGGTGCCCACGATGGCCGTGGTCAGCAGGATGCCCGACATGTGGGGCTCCAGCACCAGCAGGATCAGGACAGGCATCAGCCACAGGATGGGCCGGATGAGCTCCACCACGATGCTGTGGTGGACCCACTTGCGCAGGGGCACCTCGCCGAATTTGACCTGCGGGGTCCTGGCGGCGATGTCTGCCGTGAGCAGAATCATCTCAAACTTTGCCACCTCGGAGGCCTGTAAGGTCAGGCCGCCGAAGCTGATCCACCGGCGGCAGCCGTTGATGGGGCTGCTGAACAGCACCAGCACCAGCAGGATCAGGCAGACAACATAGCCCAGCTTGACCATTCTGCGCAGGAAGCGGTGGTCAAAATAGGAGAACAGGAACATCATGCCCAGGCCCAGCACCGTGCAGAGCAGCTGGGATTTGATGTAATGGAAGCTGTCCCCAAAGCGGAGATAGCCCGTGGTATAGCTTGCACTGAACAGCATGACTAGCCCGAACACCATGATGATGGCCAGGGTCGCCATCCAGTTGAGCAGGATGGGCGGCCAGGGGCCGGGGTCCCGCTGAAAGACGGAAAACGGCTCTGCTTTTTTTCTGCGGAGTGTTGCCAAACTGCACCCCTCCTTAACTGATTTTTGCCAGCTGAACGGTCAGCGCCACGCCCAGCATGGCAATGACACAAAAGGTATAAAAGATCTGTTCCGCGCTCTGGCCCCGCAGCTCCAGCCAGCGGTGGAGCGGTGCCGAGCGGAACAGCTGCCTGCGGCCCCGGCTGGCCTTGCAGACCAGGATCTGCAGGGCCACCATGCCGCCCTCCAGCCAGAAGGGCAGGGCCAGCGGCAGGGTGAGGTCAGGCCAGCCGATGCACAGGGGCACGCACCCCAGCATCCCGGCCAGAAACAGGCTGCCCACGCTGCCCAGCCGCAGCTTTGCGGGCGGGAAGTTCCAGAGCAGGAATGCCATCAGGGAACCGGCCAGTGCGGCGGGCAGAACGCCCAGCGGGAACCAGCCCAGCAGGGTCATCACCCCCATCAGGCCCAGCATGGCCGCAAAGGATGTACCGCAGACGATGCCGTCCATGCCATCGGCAATGCGGGCACACTCGGCCAGTGCGACCAGCAGTCCTTCCCACAGCAGCGGGGCGGCAATGCCCAGATCGACATAGCCCACGCCCGGCAGGGTGATCCCGGCTGCAAGGCAGCCTTTGGCTCCCAGCAGCACCAGCACCACGGCACCGGCGGCGGCTTCCAGCCCAAGGCGGGTGTTCCGCCGCAGGCCCAGCACCGAACGGCTGCGGATGCGGGCCAGATCCTCCAGCAGACCCACGCCGCCAAAGAGCAAAGCTCCCAGCAGCGCTGTGAGCAGCCGGACCGAGAACAGGCTCTCGGCCCCCAGCAGCTCAGGCTGAGCCACACAGGCGGCTGTCCAGCCCACGCCCACAGCAGCCAGCACCCCCACCATCAGGCAGAGCCCGCCCATGGTGGGGGCCTGCGGCGGGCGCTCCGGCTCGGCATCCGGCGCTTCCTGCTTGGGTGATGGTGCCTGCTGGGCCTTGGGCTCATCCCAGCGTCCCTGGAACGCCCGCAGCAACGGCACCATCAGATTCCCGAGCGCCGCCGTGAGGAAGAACCCCAGCGTTGAGGCGGCGATCAAGGCGAAACGAATCATAGCTCGATGTTACTCCTTGTAAAAGATCTCCAGCACTTTTTCCAGTGCCATGCCGCGGCTGGCCTTGACCAGCAGGGCATCGCCGGGCTGCATTTTGTTCAGCAGGGCCTCGGCGGCCTGAGCGTAGGTGTCAGCATGGAGGGTGGGCAGCCCCTTGGCGGCAGCCACCACGGCAATGCGCTTGGCCTGCTCGCCATAGGTGACGAGGTAGTCCACCTTGTTCTCCACGGCCTGACGGCCCACCTCCTCGTGGGCGGCGCGGCTGATATCGCCCAGCTCCAGCATATCGCCCAGCAGGGCAAAGCGGCGCTTGCAGGGATACTCCCTGAACATGGCCAGCGCGGCCTTCATGCTGTCGGGGTTGGCATTGTAGCAATCCTCAATGACATCCACGCCTCTGACGTGCACCACCTTTTGGCGCATTCCGGTCTGCTCAAAGTCAGCCAGACCGGCAATGACCCGGCGGGCATTCAGCCCCAGACGGGTGGCGGCGCAGTAGGCAGCCAGTGCATTGGCCACATTATGCCGGCCCATGGCGGGGATCTTTACGAGGAAAGTCCCCTCCTCGTGATCCTCCAGCACAAAGCTCATGCCCTTTTCATCCTGCTGGATGGACAGGGCACAGACATCGGCGTTCTCATCGCCCAGGCTGAACCAGACCGGGCGGACATGGTCGGGCAGGACGGCCTTGCGCAGGAAGGGGTCGTCCCCGTTCAGCACCAGCGGAGCACCCTCCGGCAGACCGGCGCAGATCTCCAGCTTTGCCTTGCAGATGTTCTCCTGACTGCCCAGATTGCCGATGTGGGACACCCCGATGCAGGTGATGATGCCCACATCCGGGCGGGCGCACTTGCTCAGGCGCTCGATCTCTCCGGCGTGGCTCATTCCCATCTCCACCACGGCGTACTGGGTCTCTTTGCCGATGCGGAACATGGTGCGGGGCAGGCCCAGCTCATTGTTCTGGTTGCCCTCGGTCTTGATGGTACTGCCAAAGCCTGCAATGGCTGCGTAGGTCATCTGCTTGGTGGTGGTCTTGCCCACGCTGCCGGTCACGCCCACCACTTTGGGGTGGAACTGGCTGCGATAATTGGCCCCCAGCACCATCATGGCGTGGTAGCTGTCCGGGCAGATCACGCTCTTCTCCTCCGGCACGCCTTCCACGGGGTGGTTCAGCACCACGCAAAGCGCGCCGTTTTCCAGCGCCTTGACGGCAAAATCATGGCCGTCGAATTTTTCGCCCGGGAACGCCACAAAGATGCACCCGGGGCAGACCTCACGGCTGTCAGTGGTCACCAGCGTGACCGGGGTCTCGCACTGGGCCAGCGCGTTGACCGCCAGGCCCTCCAACAGGATGTTTGCTGCAATTGCTTCCATACTCTCATTCCCCTTTATCCACAGATCAGATGTACGATGGTTCCCTGCTGGACGCTGGAGCCGGGTGCCTCGCTCTGGCTCTGGACCGTGCCGGAGCCTTCGACTGTGCAGTTGAACCCTGCGGCGTTCAGCATCTGCCGGGCAAAGTCCGCGCTCTTGCCGGTCACGTCCGGCACCTCGGCGTGTTTGCCCTCATAGGTATCGGTATACAGATAAACGGTGGTGCCGTAGGGCACCTCTGCCCCCGCGCGGGGGTACTGGTAGGTAACAAGGGCGGCAGTCTGGTCGGATTCGCTCTCGGCCAGGTGATGCTTCAAGCCCTTGATGTTCAGCTGCACCTGCGCGTTGCTCCACTCCTTGCCCGTCAGGTTGGGCACCTTGACGGTGGTGCCGCTGCGGTCCACGCCATCGGTGGCGATGCCCAGATAGGGCGCGATCTCGCTGATGATGTTGCCCACCACAGGAGCCGCCAGAATGGAGGAATAGTCGGTGCGGGCATTGTTGGGGTCGTCCAGCATGACATAGACCAGGATCTCCGGGTCGTTGGCGGGCAGGACAGCCGCAAAGGATGCCACCTTCTTGTAGTCGCCGTCGGCGCGGCGGTCCATGTTCAGCTGCTCGGAGGTGCCGGATTTGCCGCCGATGCGGTAGCCTGCAACGTAGGCGTTGCCGCCGCCGCCCTGGGTGCCGTCGCCCACCTCAAACTCCATGATCTGGCGGATGGTCTCACTGGCGCTCTCGCTGATGACCTGACGGCGGATGTTGGTGCCGATCTCCTGCACCACATTGCCGTTCTGGTCCGTGATCTTATCCACCACATGGGGGGTGACCAGATAGCCGCCGTTGACTGCCGCCGAGACGGCAGTGCACACCTGCAGCGGGGTCACGGCCATGGCCTGACCGAAGGCGGAGGAGGCCAGCTCCACCTCGCCCAGACGGCTCTTGCTGTAATACTGCATGAAGCTGGTCTCATTGGGCAGGTCCACACCGGTGCGCTCGGTAAAGCCAAAGGCATCAAAGTAATCATAGAACAGGCTGGAACCCACGCGCTGGCCCAGCTGGATGAAGTAGATGTTGCAGCTGTTGCGCAGGGCCTCGGCCAGATTCTGGGCCCCGTGCGACTTTCTGCCGGCGCAGTGGTAGGTCTGCTTTGCCACGCTGTAAGCACCGGAACAGTTCAGGGTGGTGTAATAGGTCGCCTTGCCGCTGTCCACACCCATGGCGGCGGTGATGACCTTGAACACGCTTCCGGGGTAGTACAGCTCGGTGATGGTCTTGTTCTTCCACTGGATATCCCGGTAGGTGCCGGTGTAGTCGGCCTCCTCATCCGCGATCTTCTGGCCGTTCTCGTCCCGCAGGTAGTTGCCGTTCTCGTCTTTTTTGTAGATGGTGTACAGCTCCGGCTCGGCCTGCACCTGCTCCGTCAGGTAGGCCAGATTGGCGCTGAAATCCTGTGGGTCATTGGGGTCAAAGTCCGGCTTGGAGGCCATGGCAAGGATGGCACCGGTCTTGACGTTCATCACAATGGCGCAGCCGCGGTTCTCAACGGTGTTGGCCGCCACGGCCTCGTTCAGGTAGCGCTCCACCACCTCCTGAATGTTCACGTCCAGCGAGAGCACCAGATTGGAACCGTCCTTGGCGGCGTAGGTAGTGGCGTTTTCATCGGCAATGGCATTGCCGTAGGCATTGCGCAGGGTGATGGTGCGGCCATTCACACCGGCCAGCGTGGACTCATAGGAGTTTTCCAGACCGTACACGCCCTGACCATCCGCATTGCAGAAGCCCAGCACGGCGGCGGCAAAGCGGCCGTAGGGGTAATCCCGCTGGAAGCCCTTGGAGGCCGACACCGACACCCGCCCCTTGCGGACAGTGGGGGTGCCGTCGTCGCTCTCCTGCTGGCCCAGCCCCAGCTTGGCCAGGATCTTTTCCAGCGCACCGGCGGATTTTCCGCTCTTGCTGTGGGCCTTGTTGTAGGTCTTGACGTACTCCTCAATGGAGAGCTTGATGGCATTGTTGACCTTGGTGGCCAGCACCTGATAGGAGCTTTCGTTTTGGGAGAGGGCATCGCAGACCGCCTGATACTGGGTCTGGTACTCTGCCGAAGTGGTGTCCACGCTGTCCAGACTCTCGCCGTCGCCCGAAAGCAGGCGCAGGGTGATCTGGGTGCAGACCTCCTTCATGGCGGCCTCATCGATGGTGCGGGTCTCCGCCTTGGTGTCCTGATCAGTGGTGGTGGTATACAGGGCCGTGCTGTAAGAGGGGTCGGCCCAGATGGTCCAGACCACGCTGGTGGAGGCCAGCGTGATGCCGCTGGTGTCGTAGATCTCACCGCGGGTGGCCTGAATGGTGCTGTCCAGCAGCTGCTGCTCGGCGGCGTACTGGCGGTAGGTGGCACCGTCGCGGATCTGGATCTTGTACAGGCTGTAGATCACGGTCAGCGCGGCGACCACCACAAGAAGCACAGCGGCACCAAAGCTGATATGACGCAGCCGGGCACTGAGCCGTGCATGCGGGTCCGCACTGCGGCGGCGGGCACTGTTCTTTTTGGGATTGGAGGATGGTGTTTGCATTGCGTACTCCCGAAGAAAACCGAAAAAGCGTGCGCTGCCGCACGCTTTTCGTTGTTTGGTTTATTTTGCCGTTCTGACAGAGGCAAGAATGGTCATTGCCCCATCGTGGAGCAGATCCGACCACTGCCGCACAGCGGATGCCTTGCGCACCAGAACGCTGCCCTCATCCAGCCGGATGTAGGTGATCTGGCTCTGGTCGATCTTCATCAATCCCAGGCGGGTGGCGGTCTCCTCAACACTTGTGATGTTGGTGCGGCTGTTCAGGGCACTGTTGTAGTATGTATACTGGCTCTGCTCGCTCACAAGCTCTGCCTTGGCGCTCTGGATCTGAGAATTCAACTCCACCAGCTGTGCCTCGCTCCACAGCAGGCTCACCGCAAAGCCCACCAGCAAAGCCGCGCCCACCAGCTGCAGCGCGTGCTGCATGGCGGCCCGCACGGGGTTCAGCCGCTTTTTGCCGCCCTTTTCTACCCGCAGCGGGACTTTGGGCTGTGCCTGCGGCGCTCTTCTGCGCCGAACCTCTGTCATATCGTATGCTGCCTGACCCATGGTGATCTCCTCCTCACATCTCCGGGGCTGTGCCGCCCTCAGATCTTTTCCAAAACCCGCAGGTGGGCCGAGCGGCTGCGCCGGTTCTCTTCCAGCTCCTGCGTGTTGGCTTCAATGGGTTTGCGTGTGATCAGCTTTGCCTTGGCCTTGCCGCCGCAGACGCACACCGGGAACTCCGGCGGGCAGGTGCAGGCGGTGGACCAGCGGCGGAACTTGTTTTTGACCAGCCGGTCCTCCAGCGAGTGGAAGGTGATCACGCAAAGTCTTCCACCCGGTGCGAGATGCGCAAAAATGGTGTCCAGCCCCTCTTCCAGTGCGTCCAGCTCATGGTTTACCGCAATGCGCAGCGCCTGGAAGGTGCGGCGGGAGGGGTTTTTGTTCTTCCGGCGCTCCGCCGGGGGCATGGCGCTGGCCACGATATCCGCCAGCTGCAATGTCGTTTCAATGGGGGCAGTTTCCCGGGCTTCCACGATCCTGCCCGCGATCTGCCAGGCGAAGGGCTCCTCACCGTAATCCCGCAGGATGCGGGCCAGCTCCTCCCGGCTCTCGCTGTTCACGAGATCGGCGGCCGTCTCACCCTCCTGGCTCATCCGCATGTCCAGCGGGGCATCTGCCCGGTAGGAAAAGCCCCGGGCCGCGTCATCCAGCTGATGGCTGGACACGCCCAGATCCAGCAGCGCGCCGTTGATCGTTTCAATGCCCAGCTGCTCCAGAGCTTGTCCGGCATAGCGGAAGTTGATCTGCACCACGGTGGCAGGCAGGCCCGCCAGCCGGGCCCGGGCCGTCTGCACGGCATCGGGGTCCTGATCTAGCGAGATGAGCCTGCCGCCCTGCTCGCCGTTCAGCCGCAGGGCGATCTGGCGGGAGTGCCCCGCGCCGCCCGCCGTGCCGTCCAGATAGGTGCCCGCCGGGTCGATCTTCAGGCCGTCCAGGCACTCGTTCAGCAGCACCGGGACATGCTCAAACGAGGCCGGGTCAAAGGGCTGTGCTGTTTTTTCTGTGTCCATGTTCCCAGCCTCCTTTCAAAACTCAGATAAGATCCTGCATCTGCCGCCCTTTTCTGCCCGGAGCTGCTGCCCGGGAAAGCGGCCTGCGGCCTGCCGGGAGTTTGTGGCCCGGTCAGCCTTGAGGATACAATTTTATTGTAACAAAACAGGCCCCTGATTGCAAGAGTTTCCCTTTTGTTTTTTCTCTCAAAATGTACCAAAAAAAGCCCCTGCAAGCCGTCGTTTTTGCTTGCAGGGGCCGGAAGCTCTCACCGGGAAATTTCACATTCCCGCATCAGAGCTGTTTCCGGGGGCTCTGGCGCAGGTTTGCACGGACATTTTTGACCTGTGCGGCGTTTTCCGCCATCGTCTCTTCCGTGGTCTTGAGCATATTATCACAGTAGTCGGTCACGGTCTGGCGGACAGTGCGGGCCTCGGTCTGGGCGGCGGAGACGATCTCTCCGGCGCGCTGCTGGGCCGCCTTGACGATCTCGGCCTCGCTCACCAGCACACGGGCGCGCTCCTCGGCCTTTTTTACAATGGCCTGCGCCTGTGCGTTGGCCGATTCGATGAGCTGGGCACGGTCGCTGACAATGGACTGGGCCTGCCGCAGCTCCACAGGCAGGTTCTGGCGGATCTCGTCCAGATAGTCCCGGATCTGCTCCACATCCACGATGCGCTTGCCGCCCGAAAGGGGCATTCCGGCGCTCTCCTCCAGCGTATCCTCAATGGTATCCAAAAGCTCGTTTACGTTCATTCCGCATCTCCCTCTCCAGCGCTCTGCCGGGGCTTACCATACTTCCACAGCAGGACTTTGCCGTATTTATACTGTTTTTTCAGGGTCATGCCGCCCACCTCGGCAGGCAGCACCAGGCCGGTCTCACTCTCGCAGATCACGATGCCGCCCGGGGCAAGGCATTTGTCCACGCCGGGCAGGATCTTTTCCAGCGTGCCGGTGTGGAAGGGCGGGTCCAGCAGCACGATGTCGAACTGCTCATGGCAGGCGGAGAGATACCGTGCCGCCTCGCCGATGTTGACCCGGCTGCGGTCAAACACGCCGCAGTTCTTGCAGTTCTTCATCACGATGTTCACGGCCTCCCGGTTCTCGTCCAGGAACACGCACCGGGCCGCACCCCGGCTCAGGGCCTCGATGCCCAGCTGGCCGCTGCCTGCGTAGAGGTCGAGCACCCTGGCACCGGGCAGGTCGAACTGGACGATGCTGAACATGGCCTCCTTGACCTGATCCATCGTCGGGCGGGTGATCTCGGTGCCGGGCAGGGCTTCCAGCCTGCGGCCCCGTGCTTCTCCTGCAATAACGCGCATGTATCTGCCTCCTTCTCCCGCTGTCCGGGCCCCCTGCCCGGCCAGCAGCTGTTTCGTGTTTTCGTATCTCCATATTATCGTCAAAACGCAACTCTTTGTCAAGGGCGCGCGTTGCACTCAGGGTGCAATTGTGCTAAAATCAGGGCAAAGCGCCCCATGTGCGGCGCGTTTTGCCAAAAAAGGAGAGTATCTGCTTATGAAAGTCCTGCTCATCAACGGCAGCCCCCACGAGAAGGGCTGCACCTATACCGCCCTGTCCCTGATCGCCGGGGAGCTGAACGCCAGCGGCATCGAGACCGAGATCCTGAACGTCGGCACAAAGCCGGTGGGCGGCTGCATCGGCTGCGGCGGCTGTGCCGCCGGTAAGGGCTGCGTGTTCGGCGGCGTGGTCAACGAGGCCATCGAAAAGGCCAAGACCGCCGATGCCTTTGTGTTCGGCACACCGGTCCACTATGCGTCCGCCTCCGGCAACATGACCAGCTTCATGGACCGTCTGGCCTACGCGGGCGGCAAGTATCTGGCCTACAAGCCCGCCGCCATCTGCGCCTCTGCCCGCCGTGCCGGCACCACCACCACGCTGGATCAGCTGGTGAAGTACCCCGAGTTCTTCCACATGCCGCTGGTCAGCGGTTCCTACTGGCCCATGGTCCACGGCTCCAAACCCGAGCAGGTGCTGGAGGATGAAGAGGGCTGCGCCGTGATGCGGGAGCTGGGCCGCAACATGGCCTGGCTGCTCAAGTGCATCGAGCTGGGCAGGGAAAACGGCATCACCCACCCTGAGAATCCCCGCCGCCCCATGACCAATTTCATCCGCTGAGTTTCATCCCCCCGCCTGCCCGGCGGGGGCTTTTTCGTTGACAAATCGTACAATATTTATCATCTTTTTTCATTTACTCCCACAATTCCCATTAAAATGATTTTATGCTATACTGTATTCACAATCCAGTGAGGGTTGAATTATAATTTTATCAAAGGAGGCCATCACTATGAGAAAGCTTATCACCTGTTTACTTTCTGGAGTTTTAGTTGGTTCTATGTTGCTCACTCCCGCATCAGCTACAACAACTTCTGTCATTTCTGATGACCCTTCTATCGACAACTCTAGCGTTGTTCCTTATGCTTCTCTTTGCGACGAATGTGGCATTGGTCAAGTCCGGTACAATACCAAAACAGAAGGTCCTTGGATTTTCAATCGGTATGTCGAATGCCTTTCCGGCGATCCTCAATATCGTGATAAGGAGTATTATCGCGATGTAACCAAGTACTATCTCTGTGATCATTGTGGAAGTGGCTTTGGTGACGCTGTCCGTGAAACGAAGGTTGAGCATGAACACGGCTGGTAATTAGCTTTTGCTTATTCACTTATAGTACTTTATAATCCTTGCATTCTGCTCCCGCCTTTCCGGCGGGAGCGTTTTTTTGTCGTCAATCCGCATAAAAAGAGCTCTCTTTTTTCTGTTCCTCTCACAATTTTCTCTTTCTGCGATCCATGCTATAATGAAGATGAGATCAGAGAAGTTCACCCCCATACTTTCTCAAAAAGGAGGCGTTTACCATGAAAAAGATTCTTTCCGCATTTTTCGCCGCTTTTCTTCTGGCAAGTCTATGTGCTCTTCCCGCATTCGCAGTGTCTCAGGCTCGTTCTGTAAATGCTACAACAACTGCCGAAACCATGTCCCTTGTCTGCGAATATTGCGGACAGAGCGATATGATTTGTGTGGATGAGTATTATGCTTCCTGGTATACAGTCAATTTTATTCCTTGTCAGGGACGCGATCCCCGATATAATGATTCGGTCGAGAATCGCACTCATGTTGAAATTTATCAATGTCAATCCTGTAAGTTTGGCACCAGCGTAGTTTCTACGGAAGAGCAGATTTCCCACAAACACCCCGCCATGCGTGCTTACGACCTTCCCAGATTCTGATATTTCCTTTGCGCCTCTGCCCTTGTCGGCAGGGGCGTTTCTGATTTTAGCAGCTTTTTCCGCAAAAACGGAAAAAATAAGGGAGCGAGTGCTTTTTTCGTTCACAACTTTGTGATAGCATAAGGGTAAGAATTTTTTTGTGCAGAGCGATGGAGACAGGCTATGGAACACTACGATTGGAACGACGGCTGGCTGTTTGCCCCCACCTTTGATCCCGCCATCGTCCGCCCCGAATGCACCGGGGTGGAACTGGAGCCGGTGCGCTTGCCCCACACGGTCAAAACGCTGCCCTACAACTATTGTAACGAGAACGAATACCAGCGGGTGTCCGGCTACCGGCGGGAGTTTTTTGCGCCCAAAGAGTGGCAGGGCCGCACGGTACTGCTGACCTTTGGAGCCGTGGCCCACGATGCCACCGTGTTCTGCAACGGGCGGCGGGTGTTCCACCACGGGTGCGGCTACACTGCCTTTACTGTGGACCTGACCGAATCGCTGCTGCTGGGCCAAAAAAATGTGGTGGCTGTCCGGTGCGACAGCCGGGAGGACCTGAACATTCCTCCCTTCGGCGGGCAGATCGATTTTCTGACCTACGGCGGCATCTACCGGGCCGTCAGTCTGGACGTGAAGGAGCCCGCCTACCTGCGCGACATCTTCATCGAGGCGCAGGCCGAGGGCGATTTCCGCATCTATTCCTCCACAGTGGGCGAGACCATCGGCTGCACCCTGCAGGCCGAGATCCGCAGCCCCGCCGGGAGCAGAGCCCTGTACAGCGGTGAGCTCAGCCTGCCCATTGTGGGCACCCTGAACGGCGTGCACCCCTGGAGCGTGGAGCACCCCTTCCTCTATACCCTGACCGTCCGGCTCATCCGGCCCGGCACCAGCGGTCTGCCCGACCGGGTGCTGGACGAAAAGAGCACCCGGTTCGGCTTCCGCACCATCCAGTTCGTGGCCGGGGGCTTTTATCTGAACGGCCAGCGGGTGGAGCTGCGGGGCCTGAACCGGCACCAGAGCTACGCCTATCAGGGCTATGCCATGCCGGACAGCATTCAACAGCTGGATGCCCAATTGTTGAAAAAGCAGCTGGGCTGCAATGCAGTGCGCACCAGCCACTACCCCCAGAGCCCGGCTTTTCTGGATGCCTGCGATGAGCTGGGCCTGCTGGTGTTCGTGGAGATGCCCGGCTGGCAGCACATCGGGGATGAAGCCTGGCAGGCCCAGGCATTGCAGAACTGCCGCGAGATGGTCTGCCAGTGCCGCAATCACCCCAGCGTGTTCCTGTGGGGCGTGCGGGTGAACGGCAGTTCCGACAACGAGGCCTTTTACAAGCGCACCAACGAAGCCGTCCATCGGCTGGACCCCACCCGCCCCACCGGCGGCGTGCGGATCGCCCGCAAGAGCCAGCTGCTCGAGGACGTTTACGCCTACAACGATTACTCCTACTCCGGCCGGGGCCCGGGCTGCGAGCCCCGGTCTGCCGTTACGCCTGACCTGCGCAAGGGTTACCTCATCAGCGAGTTCGGGGGGCAACAGTTCCCGGCCAAAGCCTTTGACGACGAGCCGCACCGGCTGGCACAGGCTCTGCGCCACGCCGCCGTCCTCAACGATGCCATTGCCCAGCAGGGCGTGGCCGGTGCCCTTGGCTGGTGCATGGCCGATTACAACACCCACCGTGAGTTCGGCAGCGGCGACCGCATCTGCTACCACGGCGTGACGGATCTGTTCCGCAACCCGAAGCTCTCTGCCGCCGTCTACGCAAGCCAGAAAACGCCCCGCTCCCCTTCCGACGTGGTGTTCGAGGTCTCTTCCAGCATGGCGCTGGGTGACCACCCCGGCGGCTTTGCCGGGGCCTGCTGGGTGTTCACCAACGCCGAGAGCGTCCGCCTCTACCGGGGCAACGATTTCATTGCCGAGTTCACCCCCGACCGCCGGGGCCGCTTTGCCGCCCTGCCCCACCCGCCCATCGAGATCCAGGATTTCGTCGGCTCCCTACTGGAAAAGTATGAGGGCCTTGACCAGAGCACAGCCCCGCAGGTGGCGGCCATCCTCAACGAGATGCGCCGGGACGCGCTGAACCTTTCGCCCCTCTCCCGGGCGCGGATGCTCTCCCTGCGGCTGAGCGCAAACGACCTGCTCCGGATGTACTACAAATACATCGGCGTGCTGGGCGGGCCGTCCAGCGTCTACCGGTTTGAGGCGGTCTGGCACGGGCGTACCGTCCGCACCGTGGTCAAGGAGCCGGTGCAGTCGGTCCGGCTGGAATGCGTGGTGCACAACCCCATCCTGACCGACGGCCCCACCTGGGACTGCGCGGCGGTCAGCCTGCGGGCCATTGACCAGAACGGCAACCTGCTGCCCTACTGCGGCGAGGCCGTTCAGCTCAGCGTGGAAGGCCCGGTGAAGATCCTGGGCCCGGCCATCGTCCCCCTGCGGGGCGGCATGGCGGGCACCTACCTTGCCACCACCGGTGAGGCGGGCCGTGCCGTGCTGCACTGCCGGATGGAGGGCGCGCTGGATGTGGAGGCCGCCCTGACCGTGCGCAAGCGCTCCGGTGCAGAGAATGCCAATTAAATTTCGTCCTTTCATGGTAGATTTGCAATCTGTTCAAAGTTTTATCATGGTTGGCTGATATTCTATTGTTGTGAACAATCAAACGCCCTCTCCGTCCATGCGTCCGCGTGGCTGAGAGGGTTATTCTTGAGGACAAAGGACCGGAAATCTATGAGAGAGAAACTTCGTCAGTTTATGATCGGCCGCTATGGCACCGATGGCCTGAACCAATTCCTGAGCATTGCCTCGCTGGTGCTGCTCCTCATCGCCATCATCAGCCGGGTCAGCCTGTTCACCTATCTGGGCGCGGCCCTGCTGATCTTCTGCTACTACCGCACCTTCAGCCGGAACATCTCCAAGCGCACCGAGGAGAACTACAAGTTCTACACCCTGAAGGACCGGGTGGACAACAAGTTCAAAGGCTGGAAGGAGCAGTGGGCCAACCGCAAGGTCTATCACTACTACCGCTGCCCCCAGTGCCGCCAGAAGCTGCGCGTGCCCCGCGGCCGCGGCCGCATCCAGATCTCCTGCCCCCGCTGCGGCACCCAGTTCATCAAGAAGAGCTGAGCCATGTTCGGATATGTTATCCCGAATCAGGCCGCGCTCAGCCCGGAGGCACAGGCGCGGTACCGCGCGGCCTACTGCGGGCTCTGCCGCCGCATCGGCGCGCTGCACGGCACCCGGGGGCGGCTGACCCTGAGCTATGACCTGACTTTTCTGGATCTGCTGCTGTGCAGCCTGTACGAAGGCGAAAGCGCCTGTGCGGCAGGCTGTGACCACTGCCCCATCCACCCCATCCGGAAGGTGGAGTGGCGTTCCAGCGGCCCCACCGATTACTGCGCAGACCTGAGCGTGGCTTTGCACTACTACAACGCGCAGGACAAGTGGAACGATGACCACAGCCTGCTGGGCCTGGGCTTTGAAAAGATGCTTGCTGCCCCCACGCAGCAGGCCGCCGCCCGCTGGCCCCGCCAGTGCAGCGCCATCCGCACCTGTCTGGATCGGCTGGCCCGGTACGAGGCCGAGGGCAGCGAGGATCTGGATGCCGTTTCCGGCTGCTTTGGGGAACTGATGGCCGAGCTGTTCGATTACAGGCAGGACCACTGGTCGCCGGAGCTGCGCTGCATCGGCTTCAACCTGGGCAAGTATATCTACCTGCTGGATGCCTACGACGACCTGGCCCGGGACGAGCGCAAGGGCGCATACAATCCCCTGCGTACCCTGAGCAGAGAGCCCGGGTACGAGGAAGAGATGCGGGAGATCTTTGAGCTGCTGCTGGCCAACTGCGCCCGCAGCTTTGAGCGCCTGCCCTGTGTGGAGGACGTTGACCTTCTGCGCAACATCCTGTATTCGGGCGTGTGGCTCAAATATCACTGCAAAAATGCAAAAAAGAAGGACAAAACCGCCTGATCCCGGCGGTTTTCCTTGATTTTTCCGTTCCAGTCCTGTACACTAAAGATTGCTTGTGCGGCACAGCGGCCGCACAGATGGTAATAGAGACGTGAGGAAGTAGACCGATGAGAGACCCCTATGAGGTTCTGGGCATCCAGCGCGGTGCCAGTGAAGACGAGATCAAAAAGGCTTACCGTGCCAAGTGCAAGCGCTGGCACCCTGACCTGAATCCCAACGACCCCACCGCCGAAGAGCACTTCAAGGAGGTGCAGGCGGCATACGATGCCATCACCAAGGGCGAGACCGGCCCCCAGATGGGCGGCGGCTACGGCGGCGGCTACGGCCAGCAGAGCGGCTCCTCCTACGGCGGCTATCAGCAGGGGTACCAGCAGAACGGCTATTCCAATGGGGATTTCGGAGACTTCGGCTTCGGTTATGACCCCTTCGGGTTCGGGTTTGGCTTTGGCGGCAATTATCAGCAGCAGCGCGGCCCCGGCTACAACGGTGCGGACACGCCTGAGATGCAGGCCGCACGCAACTTCATCGTCAACCAGCGCTACCCCGAGGCCCGCCGCGTGCTGGACGGCATCACCGTGCGCACCGCCCGGTGGTACTATCTCTCCTCGCTGGCCAATCAGGGCCTGGGCAACAGCATCGATGCCCTGCAGGATGCCCGCCGCGCCGCCCAGATGGAACCCGGCAACACTGAATACCAGATGAACCTGCGCAATCTGCAGGACCCGGGCCGCACCTACCGCACCCAGACCACCTACGCCCAGCCCGGCGGCCTGATGCGCTGGTGCTGGAGCATGATCCTGCTCAACCTGCTGTGCAACTGCTGCTGTGGCGGCGGCTGGGGCTGGCGGTTCCGGATGTAAGCTTCAATAAGGATGTAAGAACAAACAAAAACCTCCCTGCCGGCGTGGCAGGGAGGTTTTTTGCTGATTCAGTTATTGGATCACGATCGTCCGGCTGATCTCGCTGCTGGAGTAGTTTCCGGCGGCTTTGGCCGTCTGGACATACTCGCCGGGCTCGGTGGGGAATCCGCTCTGGGTCGTGCCCAGGAAATCGAAGAGACCGCTCTTCTTTTTATAGGTGTAGGTCACCTTGCCGCCCTCAACCACCTGGCCGTCGCTTTCGACCACGGCGGTGACGTTGTAGTTCTGGGCCTCCGCCGCAGTCATGCTGGCGGGGAGCTCCTGTGCCCAGTAGACACGCACCCCTGCACTCTTGGGCTTGATGCGGAAGAACGCCATGCCGGCGGTGTTCACATCACCGGATTCCAGCGCCACGGCACCGCCCACATAGCTGCCGGCTTCCGTAGGCTGCTCGTCCAGATAGATGCGGCTGAACACGCCCTCGGGCAGATATTTGCGGATGAGCTCCAGCGACAGCTTCATGCCGGTGGAGACATCCTTCAGCGTGGGGATGTAGAATTTCAGGACATCCATCACAGAGACCACTTCATCAGCCACCCGCAGCAGCACGCTCACGTCGTTGCCGTCGATCAGCTGCTTGATGTAGGCGTAGATGTTGAACTCCTCTTCCTGCTCAGGGTTCGCCGACATCTTTTTCGGCAGGGGGATCATCTTGAGCAGGGTGCGGATCTTGCCCGAAAGGATCAGGGTCACATAGCCCTGCGCTTCGCCGCTGGTGCCCATCACCACGCCGATATACTGGGTATCTGCCGGGGTGGTCTGGACGCTCAGGGTAAAGGGGGAGCCATAGGTCAGATCCCCGTCTGCGGTCAGGCGGATCGAGACAACGCTGTTGGTCTCACCCACGCCTGCGGTGGTCAGGTCAGGCAGTGCGCTGCCCGCCGAAGCCGCCAGCGCCGGTGTGGCCGCCGCACTCAGGGCGAACACTGCCGCCAGCAGCAATGAGATCAGCCGTTTGATTTTCATCAGCCAAAGACCTCCTTTTATATAGGTTCTTGTATCATGCAAAAATAAGGGTGCGTGGAACACACAGCACAGTGTTCCCGCACCCTCATTTTACCGCATTGTACCGTACAGGTCAATAACGGGATTCAAGTTAAATTTTGCTCAGTTGCGGGCCCTGGGCGGTATCTTTGACAGCCCAGCCCATCTCGGTGAGCTGCGCACGGATGGCATCCGCAGCGGCCCAGTCCTTGGCCTTCTTGGCGGCGGCACGCTTTTCCACCAGCTCCGTCACCTCAGCGGGCACCTCGTCCTTCTTGCGGTTGTACATCAGGCCCAGCACACCGGTGATCTCATCGAACGCCTTGGCGGCAGCCTCCAGCGCAGCCTTGGAGGAGGCAGCGGACAGGGTGTTGATCTCCTTGACCAGATCGAACACGGCAGCCAGCGCATCGGGGGTGTTCAGGTCATCGTCCATGGCCTTGCAGAACTTGGCGCGGGCCTCGTCTGCCTTGGCAGTCAGGGTCTCATCGGTGCCGAACGCGGTCTTGCTCAGGGCAAAATCGAGGTTCTCGCGGCAGGTGTAAAGGCGCTCCAGGCTGTTCTTGCAGCTCTCGATGAGGTCCACGGTGTAGTTCAGGGGCATCCGGTAGCCTGCGGTCAGCATAAAGTAGCGGATGGGCTCGTAACCGTAGAGGTCTGCCACATCGCGGACGGTGAAGAAGTTGTGCAGGCTCTTGGACATCTTCTGGTTATCCACGTTGATGAAGCCGTTGTGCATCCAGTAGTGGGCAAACTCGCAGCCGTTGGCGCACTCGCTCTGGGCGATCTCGTTCTCGTGGTGGGGGAAGATCAGATCCTGACCGCCGCAGTGCAGGTCGATGGTCTTGCCCAGATGG
>QWCV01000810.1_pt1 | contig 33698 bp, 28 predicted proteins | sample 1972621 | NCBI WGS metagenome assembly QWCV01 (sample SAMN09866699, study PRJNA288562) | Human gut metagenome isolate pre2_stool, whole genome shotgun sequencing... | isolation source: gut | host: Homo sapiens | place: USA: California | reverse complement strand
ACAATACGTGTCTTTTCTTTATTCAGTTCCAATCCAAACTGCTGAAAACGTTCTTCCAGTTCCTGCTTTATAAATACAGCCTGCTTGTACGATTGGCAGTGCAGTACTCCATCATCAGCATATCTTTCCCACCAGATGTTCGGATATGCTTTTGTCATAAAGTCATCAAATACATAGTGAAGAAATAGATTTGCAAGCACAGGACTGATAACTCCACCCTGAGGTGTTCCTGACCTGCGTTCAGCAACCGAGCCATCACTCATGATGAACGGCACTGTAAGCCAGCGTTTTATATAAAGTATCAGCCATTTTATTTGCGTATGTTTCTCAACCATGTACATCAGATATCCATGTTTGATGTTATCAAAGAGCCCTTTGATATCTGATTCCAATACCCAGTCTCTTTTAAAACATCTTTCCCTTGCTTGTCCTACTGCCTGAATTGCAGATTTGTTCGGACGGTATCCATATGAGTCATTGTAAAACATTGGCTCAACCAGCGGTTCAAAGTACATCTTCGCAACCATTTGTGCGATTCTGTCTTCTACTGTTGGAATTCCCAAAATTCTGGTGCCACCATTTTTCTTGGGTATTTCTACTGCCCTTACAGGCTTTGGGAAATAACTTCCTGATGCCATCCGGTTCCATAGTTTATACAGGTTGTTATTAAGATGCTCCTCAAACTCTTTTATGGTTTGTTCATCCACCCCGTAACTTCCTGCGTTTTCCTTTACCGCCTGAAAAGCTGCAATTACAGCCTTCTTTGAAATATCAAACTGTTTTGCTTCGCTCATAAGCTCCACCTTATTCCTAAGTTGACTTATTTACTCTGCTTGGATACTGTGGCTTCTTCGCTCTGTTTTCTTTTCAGAAACCCTCTTCACTACTACAAGCCACTCTGCCCCTATGACTGTATCAGTACTCTGTACCTTGCGGTTCGTCCACTTGGCACTCTCCCTTAACACCAGCCCGTAGATTCCCACATTCCATATGAATGCCTGAACAGTGTTCATGCCACCTTTACGCCGTCCACCGCATAACCAGTAAATAGGCTCCCGTTATGCTTATCCCAGGTTAACGACTGACCCCCTGGTTTTGATGGAGTCTCTACGCTTTCGACGTTTTCGTAAGTGGTTCACAGCTTCGTTCATCTCCACTGTCCACACCTGACTGTTTTGTACAGCCTTTTCTCTGACGCTCAGTACCATAGCTTTTGACTACAGCACCTCAGAGTGATTTGAAACCTCCACCTATATAGCGGTTCCGATGGACCTGCCATCATCATTCACACAGCATGGCTATACTTGTTTGACATCATGTCACAAGTTTCCGCCTTCGTGGCGCACAATCATCGGCAAAACGCACCACATGTACTTTGTGGGTATTATATTTAACATTGAGAGTTTTCTTAACCCTGCTCCTCCAGTACACATCAAGTATCATCGGTTCAAGCCCATCAAGTACCATATTTGCACAGGTTGGTGAAATCACCCCTCCTTGTGGAGAACCTTCTGTTGTAGGGAATAGCTTTTTCTTTTCTATATATCCGCAGTTCATGAATTCCTTAAGGATCCTTTTATCTGTTGGGATATTATCCATCATCCATTGATGGCTGATTTTGTCAAAGCAACTTTTAATATCTCCTTCTAAAACCCATTGTGGCGAGTCTTTTCTGCTCAGAATACTAAAAGCGTACTCTCTGGCATCTCCTGTACTACGGTATTTTCTAAATCCAAAAGAGATTCTGTCCGCTGTCGTTTCTGCTATTGGTTCAAGAGCTAGGAGTTGCAATGCCTGCATAGCCCTGTCCGACATAGTGGGAATTCCCAAGGGGCGTTTTTCTTTCTTGACAAACTTTTCAATATATATACGCTTTAAAGGCTTGGCATGATAGGTCTGCACATTGAGTGCGAAAACTGCTTCCATTTTGTCTTTATCTGTCTTCCACAACACTCCGTCAATACAGGGTGTCTTTTTACCTGAGTTAGTGACCACCCTTCTTACTGCTAGAGCTTTAGCATAAAAAGAATTAGTGGTAAGATACTGGAGACGTTTAACCAGTCTCCATTTTTGTTCTAATGTTGCCTTTACAATCCTGATTTGTAGCCTGTTAACCTGTTCTTCTGCTTTCTTCAAGTCAATCTGGTTCCATTGAAGTTTCATGTCTGTACTGTCCTCACTGCTGTGTCATTGAACTTGATACATTCACAGTTTCCAATTCTTTCATGTAATTGATACGCGTTGGAAGTCTGCCTCCTTTCGGATGGGGCAAAGTCTGAACCCCTATCTCCTGTGTTACACAAGAGCATTCGCTTTCTCCAACATCCTCTGCCTTCTGCGCATTGTACATTTCTTACGATTTGCCTACCTTTTTGTAGGAGCGCATAAGGTTTACCTTGTTTCGCTGTTCAAATAATTACGACATGTTTAGGTTCTGCCTATAGACCGGGAGTTCTCTGTCCATTTCAACGCAGTCTCATAGTAATTACTGCGTCCCTGACTCCATACCTTTTTTGGTCAAGGTGTATCAACCACTTTTCACCTTTCAGCAGACTGACGACCCTTACAGCAGTTCACTTGTGTTAACCATGCATATCTTTTTCTGGCAGGAATGACGATTGATGTGGTTTCAACCGTTCCCACGTTGTTCCGCTGCTCCGTACCATTCATTGCTTTATGGCACTATGCGGTAGAAATACCACGAAATGGAAGTAGTAGTGAATAAATCACAATTTAAACAACGACTTGCAAGTCGCACACTATTCGAGCCTCCGACTACCTGCATTTCTTTTGCCATCCTTCTTTTGGTTGTCAGGCATACTTTCTGTTTACACACTACAGAAGAAAATGCAGGTTCTCTCCAGTTGATATATATTCCCTGTATAACATGAATAGTTCCAACCAACACCGCAGAGGTATGTAAAATCTCACCATAACGATAAATACATATGTTGTCTTCCATCCAGACCACGATGTCGACCCTCTGGTGACTTTGGGATTTCGGTGCTCAATAGCTATCCCTGTTATCTTGCTGTCTACGCTTAGCCTGCAACGTTACCGCAACAGACTCAAGACTCGCTTCAAATGCTGTGGTTAGCAGCTTATTTGATGGGGCTTCCACCCACCGGACTATATACCCTTTGCTGGACGCACGGTCTGACCCCAATGTGGTCAACTCTTGTTTCTTTATGATGAATCTTTCAATACATCTCATGTTGTTTACAGATATTCTTTTATTTAATTTGTTTATCTGCTCCACGAATTATTAAAATTATTTTTTACCTGATAATCTACAATAGGTACAAGACCATATTTTTCTAATCTTTCAAATGCAAGCTCAAATCCCTTATTTCCAAGCATTTTTGCCCTTTTATTTTTTCTTATATTTTTGAGTAAGAAAATTTCAGAAAGTTAAAGCTCATTAATATTTTCATTCATTTAATTAGACTCATCTGTAGACCCAACATAGTATTTTTCATTTACCAGTAAATTTTATATTCAAAATTCAATTCTGGCTTTTGAATACGCCAATGATATGGTGAAAAGAAGTTATGTTCTTCAGGCAACTCTGTTCGAATATTCATGGGACTACTTGATAATTTCTGTGTAAACACTTTTTTTATAGATTTATCCAATAGATTAAGGTGAATACTTAAAGTATCTATTGGTGTTATTATTTCTGTTGAAAAAAAATTAGCAAAATGCTGTTTTTTATTACTCAAAACTGCCTTAATACGGAATTCAATTTCTTCTCCCTCTTTGAGTACATGATCAAAAACCACATTATAATTTAGATTAGTATCTTGCAAGTCCATAGGTTCAATATGAACACCATCTGTCAGTGAAATTAAATCTATTGTTTCATCCGCAAACCATGTTATTCTATTGTGAACTTTATTTTTTCCACCCACTAAAACTTTGGATCTACAAGTTTTAATATAGACTATAGATGTCTTGTCAACATAGTAGTCAATATCAATATCTTTATGTTCAAGACTGTAATATGAGGGATACCCTTTAGATATTCTCGGTTTATCATCTTTAATTCCGCTTAATATCTCATATTTTGCTTCATCTTCACCTTTATCAACAATATCAATATAAACAATGGGCGATAATAAACCTGTCAAATCAATTGGTTCAATTCGTATCGGAATTATACGTCGCTCTTGTAACCGCATCTGCTCTGCCAGTTTTGATGTCCATTCCGCTTCACACCATTTCGATTTCAAATAGCTATTCGACAATATAACAACTAACTTCCGACACTCTATTAAAGCTTCATTAATTTTTGAAACAAAATTATCTCCAGGACTAAAATCCCAGGCTTGTATTGTAACACTAAAATTATTAGCTTCTAATAATTCGGCAACCCAAATTGCAAAATTTAAATCGCTACCTGTATAACTAACAAAAAAATCCTTCACTTTTATAATCCACCTCTTTTTTATTTTAATTTTTTCAATGATAAGTGATGAATAATCACCCGGAAATACAATAGCACTTGCTGTCACAACAATATCTGTTCTTCAGAATCATCTTTGACAGTAATAATAACTTTATTTCACGGGGTTTGATCTCACGCAACAACTGGAAATTCACATATATGGACACTTGGATTTTATAATTTTAATATTCTCTGAGTCTATATTATTAATATAATAATATTTTCTGAGTAATATTTTCATATCGCCTAAGTTCTTTTAGTTTTTTTCTTACTTAAATCAAATCTTTAATTTCTCTACGTATTTCTTCTCCTGCTGCTTCTATACCATTATCTATGTTTATATATACTATTCCAGACAAATCATTTGGTAATTCTAAATTTCCTTTATGAAGCAAAAGAACACGCCCACTTTTTCGTCCCAGTTTTCCATAAAAATAACCCAACTCAAAAATTACATTCTGTCTTGCTCTCTTTTTTTCTTCACTAGTCCCACTATCATCTGGAGTTAACAGCACAAATACTAAATTACAATCTGTGGAATATTTTTCAAATTTTTCAAAAATTGTCATCCCACCCGATGCCTTCTCTGATAATATAATCGGTTCCCCTATTCCTAAAGTATTTTGAATATAATTTTTCAATCCTAATTTTGCAATTTCGTCATGCCCATGAACAATAAAAGTTTCCATTCTTTTCTCCTCTTTTTTCTTTAATTTTTTTATATCCTGCGCATCTTTCAACACACATTTTTCTCTAAGTAACATTAAGCTATAATTATCGCAGTCATTTATATATGAATATAATGATTTTCCCTCATAAGGAGTTCCAGCCAATTTTCGAATTAACATTTCATAATTAATATGCTCATAACCCCTTGGTAAAATGATATCTGCCTGTGGCATCAAGAAAAAATTGCTAAAACAAACAGCATCATATTCTTTTAAGAAACTACTTATATAAGATCTGCTTATCTCTCTGTTTATAATTCCTTTTGACTCACGTTCCCTAGCCGGATTAAGATTCAATTCAGGATATACATGTTCAACTACAAATGCTTTATTCTTCAACTTTTTAGGAATGTTCTCCATATCCTTTTCAAATGTACTAATTTTTCTATAATTACTTTCCTTATACAAACTACTCCATCTAGAACTATCTATATTTTTTTCCCAATCTATGATTATATCATTTGTCGCACTATTACTTCTTTGAGTCCATATACCAGGAACATTTTTTTCTATAATTTTATTATTTTCTTCTTCAATCTGTTCAGCTGAATATAAAGATGGATACACAATTTTCTTTTTCTCTATAAATTCATTTAATGAATTTGAACTTGATATTAATTTTACAAAATTCAAATCAATAATATCCCCAAAAGCATCCAAGACATCTTTTGCCAATTGTGATTCAAAATAATTTGATGCTGGAACATAAATATATTCATCATTTTCTATAAGCAATAGTGCTACTTTTATTGAAAGAATAACTTTTTCTATAATCTTTTCAGAATAATAGGATGTAGTATACATATCCAATAATTCTTTATCTAAATAATGAATAAAAATGTTCATCTATATCACCTAATTCGATTTGGTTATCATACTGTTCTTCTTGAATTTTTTTTTCAGCTATAGAATATCTATCTCTTTTATAATTTTCTACTAATATATCCAGATTTCCTTCTAATTCAATTGCATTCCAGGCTACTAGTTCATCTAATAATGGTGTATAAAAATTATTAAACAAGTAAATCGGTCTTCCCCAACAAAAAGCCATAGAAATTTCAACTAATGTATTTGCACCTATATAATTAGGAATTTCTCTCTTCTCTTGATTTAAAACTAGTATTGCATATGTAGAACTTTCACGAATTTTAGCCAAATATTGATTAGATACTTTTCTCTTAAATTCATTAAATTCCCTTTGTGATAAATTATTCTTTTCTTCATTTTCCTCTCTTGGAATTACAACAGGCACGCCCTTATACTTCAAATATTCTGATACTTCCAACATCTTCTCATAAAAAGTCATACTTCCACATATCACAATATTTTTAGATTTCATCGAATTTTTTATCTTTTCTTTATCTATAAATATTTTATTAGAATTTTCATATCCAAACCTAAGATCATTTAACAGCACATATATTAGTTCAGAACTATTCATTACTTCATTATCACCAACATCTATTGGCAAATCTTTCGGCTTTTCCAGAAAAAATATCGGAATTGTTGTTGTTCTAATTACTCCAATTTCATAACAAGTCGTTCTCCCTACATATCCGTCTGGGTCATAAACATATACCACATCTGATTTCAAAATCCTATTCAATGTTTCAGTTTGTATTTCTGATGGAAGTAGTCTTTTGTCATCTGATTTAAATATTACAAAATCTTCTACAGAGTGTGTTATTTCTGACGATTTAGGCGATAACACCTCAATACCACTTTTTTCAAACTTATCAATTATGTCTTTAATTTGTGTATAATATTTTCTAAAACTTCCAATAATTGATATTTTCATAATACATACCTTTCCATTAAAATATTCTTTTAAAATCATTTTATATTTCTCAAACTGCTACATATTACTATGCAGCGTTCACATTTATAGAACTTTTAGTTTTATTTTCTTTATTAGCATTTCATGAAGTCTGACCTCAATATGGTACATAATTAGATCTAGGATTGACTCTTTTCACTGTGTTTTTGGTATCACTTCCAATGACAATATTTCTTTTATAAATTCACTATACTACTAGATATCCAGTTTATAATCGTTTTTCGCAATATTGATTTATATAAAATATATTTTCGTTGGAACTCAAAATACATTGGATCACTAAATGGATTGACATCAAATTCAAACTCAAAAAATGAAAAGCTTCCTGCATGAAACAATTTTGAACGAATGCCATATAGAGAATCAAGTTCTTCTCTGGTAGCATCTGGATTATATTTCATTACAAAATTTGTAAATCCTATATCACCCTCCGTTTTTGATAAAGCTTCAATACTTACAATCATAAAGGATAATTCAATAGAAGCATCATCCGTACCTAGCATTTTACTTTTATTATAAAGTCTACAAGCATTTCTGAAATATTTATATTTTTCATAGTCTTGCTTCCTATACTTGTCAATACCTCTAAAATAATTTCTGATTTGTCGGGGTATTCTTATTGGCTGATTGGAATAATGAATTTCGGAATCAATTTCTTCTTGATATTCATTCGTATTTTTCATACGATTCTTAATTTTATAAATCCGATGACTGCTAAAAGTTTCTTCTATTGATGATACATTTCCAATTCTCATCTGAATCAATTGAGATTCATTATTTGGATTAATAGAAAAGTAACCATTCATAAAATTACATTTCTCAACTTCTTTTTCCGGACACAACCCATTCATATTATCTTTTATAATCAGTTTTAATTCCGGATCATAAAATGCAGTTCTAAAACGTTCACCAACTAAACATTTTTGAGTACCTACATATTTAGTCCTTATAAAATTCATGAATTTAGATGTTGGTTCATAAAATCCAATATCTAACAAAACTGATAAGAAATTGCAAAACTCTGACACCGTATTATTTGCTAAAGACCTTGCCCTTTCAAAATTTCGTTCCTCAAGTTCTATATCAAAACATACTATATGTTCTGTCATTGGCTCATCTTTTGGTATTATATTTAGAGTATGAAACGCAATTTTATAATCTCCATTAACTTCATAATATCCATAAATAGGTGTAGTATTATAAATCATTTTATAATTCCGTAATGTGAATTTACTTTTTTTCTTATTTACTATATCTAATAATCGACCCTTTATCTCTTCATGATAAAAAAGTTTCAAATCCATCTCGTAGTTAGTTGTGTCACCAGATTCTTCCGGTTCTAAATTAAAGTTTATTTTATGAAGTAGTTTTTTATCATACTCAATTTTTATATGAATAATCACCCTATGTTCACGAAATACCTTATGAATATTACACTCTAAGGTAAATATCCCGTTACCCTGGTCATTCAAAACTAATGTTTCTTCACCAAATTCCATCAATAATTCTTGTAAATCCTTAATGTAGTTTTCTTGTATTATACTATAGTTCAATTCTTGGCTAAAACTATACACTTCTTTATTACCTCCAACCCTATATTATGTGTAAGTGCCTCAAAACATGGTGTAGTGAATTGTACTCTTTGTCAAGGACATTTTTAAATTTGAGTATCCATATTTTTAGACATGACTTTTTTAGTGTATCCTGTGCAAACCAGCAGAGTTCCTGTTATAATACCTACATCAATGTTTGAGGCACTTTTTTCTGTTCCTTTTTAAATGGCACTGCTCTGGCAGTTCTTTTGACCAGGGCAGTAGGCTGTCGATAACGGATGGATCTTCCAGATGATGATTGTTTGGCATTTCAGTGAGCAGATATTTCAGATACTCATAGACATCCAGTTCATTCGCTCTGGCGCTTTCCACCAGTGTATATAATACTCCATTTGCAAACGCTCCTTTCGGAGTATCAGCGAACAGCCATGCACGTCTTGCTGTTGCAAATGGCTTGATATTTGCCTCGCAGTAATTATTACTGACCGGAAGACGGCCGTCTTCCAGATGGTGTAGAAAACGCGTACCGCTAAATCAGAATGAATGTACCGCCGATTTCAGAATAGGTGTACCGTTCGGGCAGAATTTGCACCATCTCATTTACTGCATATTCTATTGTTTTATCGCATCCTAAACTGTATCCTTGCAAAAATATATTGACATATGAGCAAAATACTGAATCTCTCAAACGCAATGCCGAAGTGTCACAGTTCCGCTTCGCTCTCATAGCTCCTGTCGTCCAGGGGCTTTATCCTGATGCCTCAGCTACGGCTTACTACAAGCGAGTTACCGCATCTCCACTGCCTCTCCCGGATGGTTCAATGGTCAGTTATAGTTACAAAACTCTGGAAAAATGGAAATCCCAGTACAAACTCGGCGGACTGGATGCCCTGATGCTATGAGGAAGATAAATTCGGTAAAATCTGGCAGGGGCTTAATTATAAATTATATCTGTTTTTTTTCATCTCAAAACTTTCTTTAATAATCTGTTCCGCCTTGTCACCACTAAAGAATCGGTGTATGCGGTCAATCCAGGACGGATCGGAATAGAACTGAATATATGCTTTAGATGCCATAGAAATCAGCTCTTTGGAAGAGAGGTTTTCTGTCTCATATATTATTTCATTCCATTTCAAACTATCATTTTTTAGCAAATAAAACCATACACGATCATCATCCTGAAACATGGAAGTATACAAAGGAGTTCCCGGATAGACTTCTAAAGGAGTAAAGTGTGCGAATAACAGCCCTAATTGTGACGCAACACAGATAGTATTACAAATCGTTTCTACCGTTTCATCCGGTCCGCCAATAATAAATGTGCCATTTATTGCAATTCCTGCCTTCATTCCAATCTGACATTGCATCGCTGTCTTTTGAATATTAAATTTCTTTTTAAACTTTTTCTGTGTTTCAAAATTTGCACTTTCAAAGCCAATATTGATCTCTCTACAGCCTGATTCAGCAAGTACAAAAAAAGAGTCTTCTGTCAACAATTCAAACACATCTGGTCGTAATTCCATCGTCCATTTTAGGCAAAGCTCAGCAGTACAGATAGCCGCACAAAATCCTGCTATTTGATCATTTACATTCCCTCCAAAAAACAAACAATCATCATAAAAGATGACCGATTTGTATCCTTCAGATTGTAACAATTTTAATTCGGTTATGATATTGTCAGTACTCCTTTTACTGTACTTTTTTTCCCCCGTACCTCTGAGATTACCAGAAACACAAAACGGGCATTTGTAAGGACATCCTCGCATAGTTATCACTGATGCCGTCGGAGCAGGGACAATCTGTCTGCGTATCGACGCATTGGCCTGTATTCTATATGGAAACGGCGCATCATTGATGTCTGACAACAGATTGTAATAATCTGTTTTACCCACTGTAACAATATGCGGACATTCGCTCAACAACCGACCATTCAACAAATACCTGGCTGCTTCGACAATCGCATTTTCACCATCCCCCATAATAATTGCATCCACTTTCAGATAATCAAAAAACAACCATCGTTGACTAGAAATGGAAGGTAAAGGCCCACCGCAGATAATCGGTTTATCCGAATATTTATGAATTGAAGAGATTATCCATTCTAGGAAAACAGCCGACGCAGTAGTTATCGGTCCTATTCCCCAAAATATAGGAAGCTCACCTTTCCGTGAGGCTTCTGCAAAATTCTTCACAGCCTTATCAATCGATGATTCTGTAATTTTCTCTTCTATATCATCCATTTTTTCGGTAAAATCAAGTATCTTACTGTCAACTTTATGCATAGATAAAGAAGCAATTAGATATCCTATTCCCAACGGAAAGATTGTACTACTCCCTTTTCTTTTATGATATGGAGGCACTATAAAATTCACATATGGATTCATAAAATACCCTTATTTCTTTCGTTTTATTTGTAATCTAAACATGATATCTCTCGTACATTTCCTTAACAGACTGATATGCTTCTAAAATGAACCGATAAAACTCCTTTTCTCTGGTATTACTATATTCCTGCACAATTTTTTCTATATTTTTTAAATCATGCAACGAGATAATTCCAGTTGATTGTCTTGTTTCCACAAATCTACTGATTACGTAAAGTTCAATCCGCATCATATAAAAATACTCTCTATGCGGATCAGTAAATTGCTTATACAATGCCAAAAAAGTTTTACTCCACCCAAACACTGTATTATCATAATAAGGAAAAGGAATCTCTTTATCAGTTACATCCTTGTAATATACCAAATGATATCCCATGTACAAACTTTCAAAATCAGGATTTTCGGTTAATTCTTTATAAAAAGCATTTTCCAACTTAAGATTGCCATGTTTCACACATCCTGAAAACACAGATATACGAACTAAATCATTTCGTTCTCCTTTTTCAGTAAAATCAATAAAGGAACTACGGTTCTCATTTTGCATCCGGGTTAGGTAATATACGATTCTAATTCGAGTCATGATATTCTTTTCGCTATCACTAAAAAGAATACTCTGATAATATCTGTATAACGATTCAAAAATTTCATTCTTATCCTTTTTTGATATCGAATTATATTTTGCTACCAGAAGATGATTAATTTCAGGTCTAATCACATGAGCCAAAAAAGCCGGATATGGATCTGTTTTCGTCAATATAGCTTCCAACAAAAAACTGGCTGCTAAATATTCCATAATCTGCTCATGAATGCACCCCGTTATAGTTTTTCGTACCACATTTATGTCAAAAATAGACATAATCACATTTAAAGCTTCTGTGTCACCCATCGACGGATATTTTTCGACAATAAAATTTACCACATCCGATATATACACACTACTGTTATTTTCACGACTTTTATAAATTGCCCAGCTAATGTTCATCCAAATATCAAGATACTCTACGATGCTCAAATGATAATCATTTCGCTCAACCTCTCTTTTTGCAATCACATGCACTGCATAGTTTAAACTGTCGGCCTGATCTCTGAAGGAGGGCGGAACAGTCATATTACCTTCGCAAATCGAAAACAAAATCAAGTTTGTTATTAGTGGATTATTAAAAGTATTAATAATTTCCGGCAAATCAACGAGACACAAAATGTTATTTCTCTTTTCCAAAGGAATACCTTTTGCATATTTTCTTATATATTTCTTCGCCTTTGTAGGCGACCACTTTTTTAATAAAAATATTTGATTGAATTTACTTCCTAAAACAGTAGACTGAAAATAATTGTATGCATACTTCTCTCTGCAGCTAAGCAAAACAACATATTTCATTAGTTCCGTATCTGCTAATCTGGATATCTCATACGGCTCAAAATTTTCTCCCATCTCGTCAAGGCCATCCAGAAATGCCCAAAAACTTATCAAGGAGAAATCACAAAAAGGAAATAACGGCCTATCCAAATAGGTTTCAAAACTTTCTCTATAAAAATCAGTGATACAGAAAGAATCCTCTTTCTTTTTGTCCTTTAACGAAATATAGATAGGTATTACACCCAACTGCTGCTGACCATTTTGAATACAGTCAAGGTAAACCTTTATCATTAACGTACTTTTGCCTGCTCCGGGTTCTCCTAAAATAATAGTTTTTCCGCCTTGAACAAAATCGCTCACTAACGCTCCTTCGAGTCCCTTTTTAGGTGCTCTTCCTACCAATGCCGTAACATCAGGACTTACGTACAGGTTTTTGTCAAACATATCACCTAATGACTGATTTAGGCTAAGAAATGTCTTCTTTTTTCGAAGCTCGTCCGCCTGTTTATGCATAATAGACAAACAAAAATAACGTGTCAATCCACGTAAGCGTCCTTCCACTTTAGCTTCTAATTCGAAAATGGAGCTATAAAAAATGCAGAAATTATCGTGGGCACTTTTATGGATTTTCTCTATTAATTCAAGTACCCGATAACAATCCACATAATTGAAGCTATAGCTAAGTCCAAACTTACTTATATCATCTTCACTACTTCGTTTGAAAGCAGAAAAAAACTCATGTCGCTCATCCCACGCCTTTTGGTTAATAATCGGAATGATAATCTTTTTATTTTTATATAATTTTTCTATTTCTGCATACGTAATACTGACGTTGTTATCTCCAATGTAAAGTCCTCCGTAACGTTTATTGATAATGACAAATGCAATATCCATTAAATCAATCACATTCAAGCAAGCATCGTGCGAATGTACATATGGATCAACAGGGTAATCCGGACGCTCAAATGCAAGCACATTGATTTCCGGATACTTATCCAGAAATGTTGATATCATTCGACGTTCATCCTTCAGGTCATAGTCCGTTGAGATAATTCCAATATTCCATCGTCTCATAAAGGCCACCTCACTTATACCCAAAATATTCTTTTATAAAAACAGCTACCCCGTCAGAATTATTATCCGCTGTAATATAATTTGAAACCGCTTTCGCAGTCGCAATGGCATTGGAAACAGCTACCCCTATCCCACAGTGAGCAAGCATTTCGATGTCATTACAGTCATCCCCGAACGCCAACACCCGATCTGTTGAAAGACCAACCGACTGACAAAGCTGACAAAGAGCACTATACTTTGTTGCTTTTTTATTTGAAAAACGAACCCAAACTTGTCTGTCATAGTAACTCAGTAAAAGATCCTCATTCTCTTTTTGCAATGTTTTAAGCATATTTTCAGAAAACACTTCACAAATTACCTTTATAATCCCTGGTTCAAATTGTGATGGGAATGTTTTCCCTTTATTGTAGTTGCTGTAATCATTCTTTGTACTAACAATCGATATTTTACCAATTTCATCACTATCCCGTATTCGATCAAACAGTCTGACAAACTGCGTATCAGTCATGCTGTTTACAAATATGTTTTCTTCTCCAGAACTTATCAGGCCGCCATCACATGAAATAATATAATCCGGCTCTAACTTTGTAATATATGGAGCAGCACTTGCAACTGATCTTGCGGTAGCAATAACAAATAGTATTTCTTGCTGTCTCAGTTGATTTCTCATCCTTTTCATTTCTGGACTAATTTGTTTTCGGCTGTCTAAAATTGTACCATCCAAATCTCCAACAATCATTTTTATCTTATTCATATACAATTACTCCTATTGAATATATTACTCTTATAACCAGAAAACAAATATAAACCAAATTTCTTTCATAGATACCTGTTCTTCACTTCGGTATACATGTTCTTTACAGTTAATATTGTAACTATTTTCTATCTCTTTGTCAATATTTGCTCAAAAATTCTAAATATGATATTTAAATATATTTATTATCACCACTGCAAAAAACTTATTCAAAATTTTATAGTGTATTTTTAACAACGATTGCTAATTACTGGCTGATATGTTATTATAAGCTATATACTCTGAAATTTTATTCGTTTTCAGCATTAGCATGGAGAAATATTGTGAACTTCCAGTCTTTTTCCGCCTAAATCGAGAGTCCCTATATCTGTGCTTCAAAATAATTCTATTTTTCCGTCTTTTCTCCATCTGATCCTGCATTTAAAAAGTTCATGATCTCCTCATATGACCGCCCACTTTTTACAACTACTGACAGGATCTCTTCTTTTCTTATGGCATCCCGCTTATCTAACAGTTCTTTCAGATTTGCTGTTACCTGGTCATACTTTTTCTTCGCTGCGATCACATCAGCCTCTGCTTTTTTAATCTTTTCTTCCAATGCTTCCTTACTTGTTTTTCTTGTTCTTGCCATCTTTATTTTCCTTCCTTATTCTGCTTCTTTCAGTTCCTTACTCAGCTGATTATTCCGGGGCTATTGCATTGGAATACTCATCTGGAACAGGGAACGCCTTGAACAGGACTATCCGGAGCTGTCAAAGGTGGACATCATCAGTATCGTAAAAGCACTTGAAGCACTCAGCTCATATGTAACATTGTAAATGAAACAGATAATCCGGCAGGAAATCTGCCGGATTGCACAAAAATGTCAATGACACAAAACTTAGCAGACCTGTGACATGGGAGCAAATCTGATTAATGATAAACTGAGAAATCAGCAACACATTAGTGAATCTGAAAATCTCAATAAATCCACTAATAAAAATCCGCTATACATTGTCTTTAGTATAACGGATTACTATAAAAAATACAATTTAAAGTTTCATTATTGGCAAAGACTGCTTTCTATATATACACTTTTACCTTATTCTTTTCTCCCCGACAGCATTAACAATCTATTCCCCAACAAACATCCCAGCATACACCCCAGACTATTATGGATAATATCATCAAACTCAAACAATCCCCTGCAAAGCCAAAGCTGGCTGATCTCAATAGCAGATGATACCGTAATCCCCACAAGCAATCCCATCCACCATTTCAGTTTTCTGCCTGTCACCCCCGGCAATAAAATCCCTGCCGGAAAAAGCAACAGAATATTCAACAGATTCTCCTGCAATAAGCCACCCTCCGCAGTACTTCCCAATCTACCACATTTACCAATCCCCAGTATTTCCTTCCACGACCAGAACACCTCCAACTGATACTGCCTGATCCCCGGAGTCCTCGTAAAAACAGTATAACCAAATACAATCGCCAGAAACGTCAGAAGCAGCAGCCCACAGACCGCCTGCATGACCACTATTTTATGCTGTTTTAATAATACTGCCGCCAGAAATGCAGCAATCAGGAAAACCACTGCAAAAGCAATAATTTCCCTGATCGTCCAGCTCCTGTTATGTGTAACAATAATCTGATAAATATCCACTATCTATCCCCTTATTTCCCGTCAATCTCTGTAAAAGATATCCCTTGTATACACCTTATCCTTTACATCATCCAGGCTCTTATCATATCTGTTTGCAATGATCGCCTGGCTCATTTCCTTAAACTTCTCCAGATCATTTACAACCCTGCTTCCAAAGAATGTACTGCCATCCTCAAGTGTCGGCTCATAAATAACCACTGTAGCACCCTTAGCCTTAATACGCTTCATAACACCCTGAATAGATGACTGGCGGAAATTATCGGAATTGGATTTCATAGTAAGGCGGTAAACACCCACAATAACTTCCTTCTCCTTAGATGCATCATAAACATCATTCGCTTCATAAGCCCCGGCCAGTTCCAGCACACGCTCTGCAATATAATCCTTACGTGTCCTGTTAGATTCTACAATGGCAGACATCATATTCTGCGGTACATCTGCATAATTAGCCAGAAGCTGCTTGGTATCCTTCGGCAGACAATATCCACCATATCCAAAGGAAGGATTATTATAATGTGAACCAATACGCGGATCCAGACATACACCATTAATGATCTGCTGTGTGTTCAGCCCCTTCATCTCCGCATAAGTATCCAGCTCGTTGAAATAGGAAACTCGCAATGCCAGATATGTATTGGCAAATAACTTAACAGCCTCAGCCTCAGTAAATCCCATGATAAGGGTATCAATATCCTCCTTGATCGCCCCTTCCTGCAAAAGCCCTGCAAAAGTATTGGCAGCTTTTACAAGCCTTGCATTCTCCACATCTGTACCAACGATAATCCTCGATGGATACAGATTGTCATACAAAGCCTTCGATTCACGCAGAAACTCCGGGCTGAAAATAATATTGTCACAGTGATATTTCGCTCTCACACTGGCTGTAAAGCCAACCGGGATTGTAGACTTGATGACCATTACCGCATCCGGATTATACCGGATTACCAGCTGAATAACCGCCTCCACTGCAGAAGTGTCAAAGAAATTCTTCTTGCTGTCATAATTGGTAGGTGCCGCGATCACCACGAAATCCGCATCCTTATATGCTGCCTCTGCATCCAGAGTAGCTGTAAGATCCAAATCCTTCTCAGCCAGATATTTCTCAATATACTCGTCCTGGATCGGAGACTTCCTCTGATTGATCAGCTCCACCTTCTCTGGAACAATATCCACAGCCATAACCTCATGATGCTGTGATAAAAGTGTCGCAATCGACAAACCAACATATCCTGTACCTGCTACTGCTATCTTCATATCGTAAAACTCCTTCTACATATAAAATTCTCTGTACCATCCGGCAAACTTTCTCAATCCCTCACGCAGGGAAGTAGATGGCCTGAAACCAAAATCCTCCTCCAGCGCAGTGGTATCCGCATAAGTCACCGGCACATCCCCCGGCTGCATGGGAACTAATTCCTTATGTGCCTCAAAATCATAATCCTCCGGAAGAACTCCCGCACGGATCAGTTCCTGCTGCAAAATATCTACAAACTCCAACAGATTTTCAGGATGACTGTTGCCAATATTATAGACTGCATACGGCGGAACAGGAAGACCATCCTCTCCCACCTTCTTCTCAGGCGCTGCCTGCATCACTCGCTTCACACCCTCTACAATATCATCCACATATGTAAAATCACGCTTGCAGTTTCCATAATTGAAAATCCGGATAGTTTCATTATTACGAAGCTTATTGGTAAATCCAAAATACGCCATATCCGGACGTCCTGCCGGACCATACACTGTAAAGAAACGAAGCCCGGTAGAAGGGATATTGTACAGTTTGGAATATGCATGCGCCATCAGCTCATTGGACTTCTTGGTCGCAGCATAAAGGGAAACCGGATTGTCCACCTTATCCTCTGTAGAATAGGGAACTTTCTTGTTCGTTCCATAGACAGAAGAACTGGAAGCATATACCAGATGCTCCACCCCTGACTGCCCGTTGTCATAAGAATGGCGGCAGGCTTCAAGGATATTATAAAAACCGATCAGATTAGACTGAATATACACATCCGGATTCGTGATCGAATACCGAACCCCTGCCTGAGCAGCCAGATTCACCACAACATCCGGTTTATATTTCGCAAAAATAAAATCAACCAAACCCTTATCTGCAATAGAACCTTTAATAAACTCCCATGAAGATTCCGGATACTCTGCTGCCGATCTCTCAATCTGCTCCAGACGATATTCCTTGATGGAAACATCATAATAATCATTCATATTGTCAATGCCGATGATATGTACCGGATGCACCTCTCTCAAAAGCTCCAGCACAAGGTTAGAACCGATAAAACCCGCTGCGCCGGTTACCAGAATCACCTTATTTGTCAATACTACATTTTTCTCCCTCATGTACTTCAACTCCCTTCAGTTATTATTTTTCAGTAGTTACTATATTGCTAACATTGAAATTACCCCTAAACATCTCAGTTAAAAACATGGACTTATATAAATACTGCACAATTTGATAAATTACTTGTTCAGAAGAACATAAAACATAAGCACTCTATCATAACATAATATGCCATTATATATCCTAATTAATCTGCAATTTTTATATTTTCTTTAAAGAACTTTCACAGCAAATTTAAATTTTTTATTCTCTAAAAATAGGTTCTGACCCAATGTTACCTTACGGAAGTTCACATTTATCTACGAACCAACATTCTTATTGCACCTTTTGTTCCTTTTCTATCTAATACAAAATTAACAATAACGGTTATCAAAGAGCTTATTAAAAATACTATACCCGCATAAATAACCCATTCCAAATAATTGTGTGATGTAACTTGTATTCTAGATAGAAGTCCAATACTACCAATATATGCAATAAATGTAATCATGAATCTTTTAATTTGGGATGTTATATTAAAAAGCAAAATATCTTTTGTTAAATATAATGCAAAAGAACAACATCTGTACATCATGGCTACTAAAGTACCTATTGCCACTCCTGAAAGTCCTAAAATTGGAACTAAACAACAAGAAATAATAATATTAAGGCCTGCTTCTATTCCAGCAGGAATTTTTGTTTCTTTGAATTTACCTGCAGCATAGATAATACTGTTATATGGCATTCTTAAGCAATACACAAATTCTGCTGTAATAATAAGCAAACCAAACAGTGGCTGTATATAATTTGCATCAGAAACTTCTCTAATATAGACCGATATAAAATTAAAAATAGAAACAGCGGCTGTTGAAAAACAAATAGTTGACAACATATGAATTAATGTATTGTAAGCATTGAATGTATGAATTAAATTTTCTCTTTCATTACATGCAATTATATTACCAAATGCTGACCTAACTGCTTTATCAATAGCATCAAGCAGAGATGATAGTCCAGTCGTTACCATAACATACACACTATATATTGAAACATCAGTAAATGTTGTAAATATTGTAAGCACGAATACATCTGTTTTTTGATGAATAAATAATGCAATAGCCTGAACAAAACCATCCCATCTCTGTTTAATAAGTGAATTATCGCATTCTACATCTTTAGTAATTGAATAATTTTTTTTCGTATATAGACCAATTACTATGGGTCTTGCAACATAAATCATGGCACTTACACCTTTAACCACCTGAACTGAACACTTCAGCTTGAGTAATACTACAACAAGAATAGTATTTAATATTACAGTAATAATTTGAATTACTGAATAAACATATGATCGCTGATCTGCTTCTAATATCATTTGGTATGTAATACCAAAGAAATATTGTGCAGCAGTACTAATTCCTACAATAACTACCAATGATGCGGTGTAAAGCCATCCAAAATTTTTAGCTATAAATGCAGGGAACACAACAGATAGAATACCTAAATATACCAATGTCGCAATTGCAATTTTATTAAAAAATTTATCAGCCGTTTTTGCTATAACACACAATTGTTTTTTATCTTTATGAGCAAGCGGCTTATAAAGTGATGCCTTTACTACACTACCTACTCCTGATTGTAATAATGTAATATATCCTACAAAACTTGCAATTGAATTAACTAAACCATTAACTTCTGATCCAAATGCCTCAATAAATAATCTAGGTACTATAAAACCAGAAATAACTGTAACTAATTGGAGTAATAGTGAAAATATTATATTAATTATTGCTTTCTTTTTTCTCATTAAATATAACTCCCCTCCCTCATATAATCAAATGTTTTTATTGAAACTTCAAGGTTTTTCAACCTTCTATATCTTAGTGAATAAGCCAAATCTATAGGCGTTTTAATGTATCAGGTACTGAAATAGCGATTAAACGGTATACGAAATAAAACGGCTTTGATTTTCGCCTTACAGACCCTTTCCTCTATGGCAGCTAATATCCTATATCCACCAGGATCATTGCTGTCTCCAGAGGTCTTAACTTCCTTCGTCCTGCCTGCCCATAACCAAGGGGTGTCAGCTATCTTCCTATACGGAATCATGTCCTATGGAAGATATTCCTGCCAACTACTGGCTCATTCTTTGTTTTCTGATTACTGACTTGCTTTCAGTTCCAACACTGTAATCATTGGACATTACTCTGAGGTACTTTCAATTTTCAACATCCATGTTTTTTATATACAGGAAGATCCTACAAATGTTATATGAAAAATATTTTTATACAAATCATTTCTCATTTCTAATATTATTTATAAATTGTTCAACATATTCAAAATTCTGATGCGATAATTTCAAAATAGATTCATCCAAAACAATTTTTTTATCATGATATTCTTCTAGCATTGCCAAAGCTTTATTATCATCAAAATCATTCATTGACAACGTTCTTTCTTCTTCATTTAACTGATTATAAAAACGTCTTATTTTTTCTGTATGTATACTAAATGAAACTACTGATTTTGATAAAGTTGCACCTACAATTCCTACATGTAACTTAGGCGTAATTATAAAATCCATTTCATTTAATGTAGTACATAACTGTGTAGGATAATGATATGGGACTAACTGTTTGTACTCACATTTGATAAGCTTTAAATACTCAACCAATTCTTCTTCATTTTTACGTTTCTGATCCGTTCCCAAATAAACTTTGTACTCTGGATGATTACTTAAAAATATATTAATAGGATTAATTAATTTCTTTTGACTGTTAATGCAACTTGGATCAATATGGATAAATAACTTTTTGCAGTCCTGTGCAATTTTATCATTCAACCCCAAGTTTTCGACTATTGCATGAGCTGTATCAGTTGTACAAACTGCATTTTCAACTCCATACGCTTTCAAATTATTAAAAGATTCTTTATTTCTAACTACTAACATGGAACATCGTTTCAAAATATAACCTTGAATTTTTCTCATCAAAATGTTACGAGGTATTCCAATCTCAATTCCTATTATTGCTATTGGAATCTTTTTTTGAATACATTTAATACATAATCGAAAATACATCAAATATCGAATAATATAGTTTTTAATAGTACGATCATTTCCACAAAAATACCCTCCCGAAATACATAACAAGCCATCAATTTCACTCAAGTTATATGTTTTATCATATTTTAAATATTTTTTAAAAAACTTCGACAGAGTATATCTAGATTCATACCAATGCACATTATCTTTCCCTATCAACTTGCCTACTTCTTGTTGAAATGCCTCTGCAAATAGAAAATCCCCAAAATTAGTTCCCCCAGTTGCACCATTTAATAATATTTTCATACATACTTATTCCTTTACCTGATCACTAATATTAATTTTATTATCTAAAGCAAAAATATTCAATTTATATAATACAAACAACAATATAGCAATAATACTTGCATTATAATCAACTTGTCCATATTCTGTGAGTAAAATTCCTATCATGCCGGCGAATGTTATAGCTTGCACTGAAAGAACTTTCGATTTAAAACCCAATATAAAGATTTTAAAATATTGAAAATAATACACTATAAATCCAACAACACCCAGATTATATAAAAGTTCTGTAAAATTATTATGAGAATATACATCATGACCATTAACTACTGCATTATAAAAATGAAAACTATCATATCCATGCCCCCATACAGGACTTTTTAACCATCCTAAAATAGCAGCATCCCTATATTTATGCCTCAAATATGATGATGATCCTCTAATCATCACTTCATTTCCTAATAATTGATTTATTAAACTTTCCATTCTGTTACCCACAACGTCATATAAATATGGGTTATTAACCATCAACTTCCATATACAGAATAGTACTAGACCTATTAAAATAACATTTCTAATAATATGTATTCTTCCTTTTTTATCTTGTTTGTACAAAAATAAAATAACAATATATATCATACAAGCAATTACGCTTTTTCTCGCTCCTGATAGCAACACAGTGATAAGATTCATAATCATGACTACACCTGCTATCAGTTTTTTATACTTATTATTCTCATAATATAAGAATAGCCATGATGTAAAAAAGAATGCAACCATCATAAATAATGCAAATGTATTTGAATTGCCTGTAAAACTACCTCCTATTCTTTCGTCTGTAAATAAATTATTTGTGTAATATAATATGATAAATAATAGAGCCGAACCCCATTCATAACTCTTCATTACTATAATGACTTTTTCAAATGAATCTATCAGAGTGCAAAAACAAAACAATATAATGACTGTAGTATATAATAAATAACTACTATCATTTAAAAAACTTCTATCTGGTGAATAAACCATGGCCACGATGGAGATGCCAGTAAATATTAAATACCACCAGAAAAAATTATATTTTTCCACACTTAAAATATATTTATTCTCAAATATTATATATAAAATTGTTGCTAACAACAGCAAAATAATAGATATTTTACATAAAAAAGACGGTATTAACAGATCATTAGCCACTAATGTCATCAAAATATAGAAAGCTATTGCAATTGAATATATCTTGTTATTCTCTGTCATCATATTTAGTTACCTCTTTCAGAATATTTAATCAAATATGCTTCCCATTGATTCATTAATTTCGAATATGAAAATCTGTTAATACTTTTTTTCGCGTACTTTCCATATTCTATTTCTTTTTCTCTATTCTCAATAAAATATATAATTTCTTTTGCTAACTCTTCGTAGTTCCCAGAATCCACTAATTTTCCCACTTTTCCATCTTCTAATAGCATTCTAGCTCCTCCAGGAGAACAATCTGTTGCGACACAGGGCATTCCTATAGACATAGCCTCTATTAATACATTTGGAATTCCTTCATAATCTGATGAGAGAACAAATATTTCACTCTGATTTACTTTTTCTAGCACTTTATCTGTAACTCCAGCGAATACAACATTCGAATTAATTCCTAATTCTTTGGCTAATTCTTTAGCTTTAATTTCATCAGGTCCGTCTCCCCAAAATACAATTTTATAATTAGGATATTTATCAAATACAATACTTCCTGCTCTTAGCAAAATATCTTGTCTTTTCTGTATGATTTCAAATCTACCTACTGAAACAATTTCTTTTTTTGAATTATAATAATCATGTAAAATTTCCGAATGAGTATTGACTACCGGATTTGGTATAACCACACTTTTCATTTGTAACTTTTTGCTATAAAACGCTTTTGCGCCATTCGTTTGAAACACTGCACCATCTGCCTGATTATATACTGCATGTATAACCCTATCTAATTTTGACATTTTTTGGAAAGGATCTGCACGCTCTGAAATAACAACTGGAATATTTAATCTTTTTCCACATAAAACAGCCAAAGCATTAGGCATAGGTAGAAAAGAAACTATTACATCAGGTTCTTCTTGAATACATACCTCTTTCAAAAAAGAATACTGATGTTTTCTTAAAACAATCCATCCAAATTTTCCCTTTGTTTGTTCTACATCTTTTTCAAAATACTTGATTTTATCATTAAGTATTTGCCTTGTAGGATGCTCATTAAAATTACAAATCATTACATCATGTCTTTCTGATAAGTAATTTGCAACCAACACTAGATTTTTTTCTGCACCTCCATAACTAAGGCACGAAATAGTAAATAATATTTTCATACTAACCTTCCTTAAAAAATTGAAACGCCAAAATTTTTATATAAAACTAATATTGTTTTATAATCAATGACATAATTCAATTTATAATTCTTCTTAAAATCCTTTATTATACTTTTCACCTTAATATTTGCTTCTGGAACGTTTTTTAAATATTTATTTCTTCTAGTAACAAAAGCAACTTTTAATACAGGATGAACAAATTTAGGATACATCATGCACTTTATTGCATATGGAATTGCACATTCCTTAATTAATAAATCAAAACTTTCCTTCTGATCATAATCCCATTTATTTACTTTTGGTTGATGTATAGCCAGAAGAGTAGGACAAAATGCGTTAATATATCCCTCGTTCCATATCTTTAGAGATGGTGGTAATCCTTCATAACCATATTTATTTGGTAAATATGGAACGTTTTTAAAAAAGCTCTTTCTCAAGAAATGAGAACCTTCACAAAACATCTTACATAAATATATGTCATCTGAGATTTTACTTCCTTTTATTTCCAAGCGATTAGCTTTCCAAGCCTCATCATATATTTGAGTAGCTAATGCTGCAATTTTGAGATTATTATCCATAATTTTAATTGCTTTCACAAAAAAATCGGGATTATTTTTGAAATCTATAACAGCATCATCATCCATGCCATATATATATTCACCAGAAGCTAGTTCAAAATATCTATTTCTACCTGCTCCAGCGCCAATATTAATTGATTGTTTTTCATATACATATGTATATCTACAATAAGTAAATATATCTTTTATGGCTTTCTCTGTATTGTCTTCAGAACAGTTATCGACTATTACAAACTCTGTTCCCTCTGGTAATTCACAAGATAAGCAACTATTAATTGCATTTACCAATTGTTCTTCTCTATTCATAGTCACAAGACATATAGACAATTTCATATGTGTTTTCACTTTCTTTTTTAAATCTTATTTACATCATTAACTATCAAATAATTTCTTGTAATAAAGTCTTCATTACATTATCTGGTTCATATGTATGTGCATCACAAATACACTGCTGTCTCATATTTAACCATGGTTCAGGATTACTTGCGATTTCAATAAGATATTTAGTTAATCCTTCAATATCTTTAGGTTCGAACAATCCACCATTAATACCTTCCTCAACTACCTCATTGTTATATTTCCAATTGCTAGCTAATACAGGTACTCCAGCTGAAAATGCATCAATAGCTATCCCTGCAAATCTTTCGCCCTCATAATATGTAGGAAATAATAAAGCAAAATATGGTTTTAATACATCTACACTCTCATCAAACTTAACTAAACCACGATAATTAATATAATTAGGGAATGTTTTTGTGATTTTGTAAACAACTCAGTTTGATTAAAATCAATCTGACCATAAATTTCTAAATGATATATAATCCCACCTAGCTCTTTATTTACTGATATAACAGCCTTCCTAATGTCAATAATGTCTTATCCCACTATTAACTTTTAAAAATCTGTAAAATCTCTATAGTCATTAGTTTTAAAATACAAGTAAAAAATTACGTTAATAAATAGTAAGCCTGAATTATTCACAGCTATGCCGTGAAAGTGCTTGAAATCCGCATAGTTACTAAGTTTTAACTGAATATTACTTTTCATCTATCAAGTGAATGAAAAAAGAGCATCCATTTGTGGTAAAATTAAGGTGTTCAAAGTCTTAACAATCCCAAACAACCTTGACAGCTTAACAACTGCTCAAAACTCTGCCACAGGGATTTTATACCCTTTTGTCAGGGTAAGTGAGTGGTGTTAGGGCTGCATGGAGCAATTTTAAGATTCATGGTGCAGTTATCAGTTCAGATACTGTTCCGTGAATAATTCAGGTCTATTATTTGTTTATTGTATTTATAATTTTCTTAATATATATATCTGGTTGATAAATTCGAGCAGTTTCTAAACATTTCTCTTTCATTTGTATTATCTTATTACTATTATTAATCATATACATGATTGCTTCTTTCAATGTGCTGATTTTTTCGTTGGGATACAAAATTCCATTAATTTCATTTTCTACTATTTCCCCATTACAATTCCAATCGGTTGCAATAACTGGTAATCCCGCTGAAAAAGCATCAACTATCGTGCCTGGAAAACCTTCACCATTCCAATAAGTAGGAAATAATAAGGCATAATAATCTTTTATTGTCTCTACGCTCTTATCATATGGAACCGTACCTTTATATTGAACTACTTTCGTAACGCTTTTTAATATTTCTTCAAAACATTTAACATATCCATCATCAATACGACCATATATATCTAAAGTACAAATCTCTCTACCCACTTCATTATTTATACATTCGATAGCCGCTATTGCATCTTCTATTCCTTTTTCCTTCATAACTCTAGAAAAAATACAAAAACGATATGGTTCTGAAAACTTTTCCTTTAAGATATTTGTATTAGCTACAGACAATCTCTTAAAGTTAGGTATTACTTCACAATTTTCTATTCCCTTTTTTTCAAGTTTTCTTTTCATTCCCTCTGTTTCTACCCAATTAATTTGAAAAGAATTAAGATATTTCTTAAACTTTGGATATTTTGAAATATATACATCTAAATTTCCACCAATCACATCATGGTAAATATTGATGTGAAATTTTTGTGAAAAAAAACTTAGTATCGGAAAATAAAATTTCATTCCATTACCAGAAAGAAGCACAATAATATCCTTTGTACTAAATAAACATTTAAATGTATCAATAAGCAATTTTATAGGATTTTTCTTTTTATAGTAGGTATCTACTTTTATAATTTTCCAATCTGTTGCTTTTGACAGTTCTTCATGTAAAATTTTAGTCTTTATAGTCTGACCATCTAGTATATTTTCTTTTCCACCAAAATGACCTATAATTCCTATTTTTCTTTTCATTTTTAATTTCTTTCTATATTCATTCCATATTCAATAATTTTAAAAAAACACTCTGAAAAATCCAAATCAGCAACATGCGTAACATCTGGAACTAAACTCATTTCTATCATACCTAGTAAAGTATTAGCCTCAACAACCATAGATTCCTTAATCACAACTGGTAAACCAAATTTCTTAATAATTAACTTACAAACCATTGTAATTTTTTATTTAATGTTTATGGATATATCCAGATTCTCTCCCCATTTTAAATCATATTTATCTGGATTAAACGGCATCATTCCTCCACTTGGTGTAAATGTAAGTTCAGCAAAATAATATGTATTATTTGCCACAAAAAAATCCACCCTTACAAAGGGAAAATCTTCACACAATACCTCTGCATCTTTTTTCATATTTTCAAAAAATGGAGGCAATTCTTCTATATTCATAGGAGCATAGTCATCTCTTATCAGTGGCATTTTAGTTCCATCTAAATAAAAGAATCCAATCTGAGCTTGCCTATCATGTATTAAATCACTAGACACATAAATATATTTAGGTTCTCCATTAAAACAAAAGAATTTATAATCTGTTATACACTCACCTAAATATTCTTCACAGGTAATATGAGGCACTATCTTAGAATAATGTTTTTCAATATTAAATGCTCCAAAATCTTCTTTCATCCATTTTTTCATTTTTTTTATCGCATCTTCTTTATCAAAAGAAGATTTATCGGCACATAAAATATTGTAAGCACACCCATGATTACATTTTAAAACAAATTTATCTGGGAGTTCATCCCAATTGATTTTTTCAGGGTTGTCCCAATCTGCAATCATTGGAACTAAAATATTTTCTAATCCCTTTTCCTGTACATATTTCCGAACTCTATATTTATCTGCTCCTTGTATAACCAGTTGATTATTCGGATAATCATGAAGCTTTAGCCATTGAATTTTTTCATTAAAAGTCTTAGGATTTTTCAAATCAACTTTCTTTTTCAATAAAATTCTTGAATAAAATTTACACATCCATTCATCTGGCATTATATATTGAGCAATAACCTGACCTTCTCTTCTTATTTTATATAGTATTGAATCTCTTTCCATCTAATTTCTCCATTTTAATTTTCTAAAAATTCTTCTCATAATTCTTCTTTTTTAACACACCATAAAACATATTCCAACAAGCATACCATATAGCAACAGCTGCTGGCTTTTCATCACACATATGAAACAAATCATAATGACTTTTAAACTTTCTTCTAAATTTATCATGACTAATACTTACTCTTCTTACTCTGTACTTAGCTAAATTTTCCTTGAGCAAATATGCACAAGTTCCTGGCTTTTTATAAAGCTGCAGTCGAATTGCATAATCATTATTCTTTTTAATGTCTTTTATCTGGATAAGTCCAAATTCTTTTGCGCTATACATCATTGTTAACTGTCCTATATAATCATAATTATACATTTTACGCTTATTAACTTTATCCGGTCCAGATACATATATATTTAATGGATTAGACTCTTCATCAATCTTCTCATATTCTGTAAAAGAAAGTACATATCCATTTTTCTTCATGAAATCAATCTGATGTTCAAGTTTCTCTGATGCCCAAAGATCATCCGAATCAAGAAAAGCAATCCATTCTCCCTTTGCTTCTCTCATCGCTTTATTTCTGGTTAATGCAGCTCCAGAATTTTTCTTATTATGGAAATACTTAATTCTATCGTCATTAAAAGAAGCAACTATCTCATCTGTCTTATCTGTAGAACAATCATCAACAATAAGTAACTCCCATTTAGTATAAGTCTGATCAATGACTGATTGAATTGTTTCCGCTATAAATCTATCCGTGTTCCAAGATGGCATGATAATTGAAACCAGGCCATCTATAACTTCTCTATCTTTCATATCTCCTACTCATAATCCTTCCCAAGAACCGCAAACACAGTTCTAAACATCGTAACTATCTCTCCTAAAAAAGAAAACTTCTTAATACTTTGAAGGTTATACCTCATCTTTCCCGGAAGTACTTCTTCCACATAAACCCGATCCACATCTTCTGCAGCATCTAACAACTCAGCCTCATCCTTATATCGAATACTCGCTTCACTGGTAATTCCCGCCGGAAGAAGCAATGTTGCCATATACTCTGGTTTATATTTGCTAACATACTTCACAGCTTCTGGTCTGGTCCCAACAAAACTCATATTGCCTGAAATCAGATCTAAAACCTGTGGCAACTCGTCTAACCTGCAACCTCTGAGTTTCGCTCCGACCTTTGTAATACGGCTGTCATTTCCCACTGTCACAGCAGATCCAATCTTATCAGCATTACTGACCATCGTTCTGAATTTATGAATCTTAAAATGCTTCCCATACGTAGTAATTCTTTCCTGTCGGTAAAATACTGAACCTTCTGAGTCAAGCTTAATCCATACAGCAATAATCAACATTGGTATAGCCAACAAAATCAGAAGAATTATTCCTCCAACTAAGTCCATCATTCTTTTAAGAATAAGGCTTATTTGTTTTTTCTTTAATGAATCATAATATGGTCTGACCTCATCGTTTTTCATGAAATCAGGTAAATCTTCCCATTTCTTAAGCATTTAGCTTTATTCCTCTCTGTATAGTACTGGTGCAGCAATCACATCACAATCACATCCATCATATACAACTACATAAACCATCAGTTCTGCAGTTTTCATCAATGTAAATCTCACATTCTCATTTGGACCTACATCTGGTGCAAAACGCTCACCAGATACTTCAAGTTCTAATCCTACCGTACGTTCTTCAACACCAGTCAAACCAGAAAACAAATAGTTACCTGGTTCAAGAGTCACCTGCCCAATTGGCCACCAAGACGCCCTGTCAGATTTCCCTTTTATATGAATCCTTCCGTCATTGAGAAGCTTTATCTGCACATTTGTGTTCCAGGCATTCCCACTCTTGCCATTAAGAACAAGCAGATTCTTTGTTCCATCACTACGATTATGTAGTGTTGCCAATCTCACCATTTTTTGATATTCGGCTTCTTGATATTCAAATGGGATGATTGCACATATAACAAGCGAAAACAATATCAATCTTGTTGTCTTTCTATTTAAATTAATTCGAAAATCCCAACACACTTTTTTCATGAAACAATATCCTAATATTGTTCCTATTGTGTTATGCATGAGATCATCGCACTCAAATATTCCAAGAGAAAAAACAGCTTGAGAAATTTCAATAAAAAGCGAACTTGCAAACCCAATCATTACCGCTCTTTTTAGTGATTTTATTCCGACAAATTTCAACATAATGCCAAGTGGCATAAACAGAACTAGATTTCCAATATTTTCAAGAAAAAATCTTTTACTCCCTTTTAAAATCTCCACATAAGAGTAAAACGGATATAAAAATTCTGTATAATCATTCCCTATTCTCGAAAATAATGTAAGCCATAGAACACCTGCAATATAAGTGCCAAATAGAACGCAGAATAACCCTTCTCTTTTTTTATATATACTCCTCAACCACATCCCTAAAGTTCTCAATCACATACTCTACATCTTCATCACTCAACTTCGTATGAAGTGGCAGTGTAATCAGATTCTCATAATATGCATATGCGTTCGGGAAGTCTTTGATATCCCATCCCATTGCTTTATATGCGGTCATCATCGGAAGTGGTTTGTAATGTACGTTTGTATTTACTCCACGTTCTGCAAGCTTAATGATCATCTCTCTTCTCTCAGTATCTGAAATAGGAGTGCCATCTTTCTTAAATATCCTGGTCAGATATAAATGGTTAGAACTCTGGAAGTTTCCTCCGCTGTGAACTAAGTGCTTCACTCCAAGTTCATCACACATTCCATCATACTTTGCAATGATTTCTTTTCTTCTTTCAAGTAATCCCGGATAACGCTCCAACTGTTTCAATCCAATAGCTGCCATAATATCCGTCATATTGCATTTATACCATGGCCCAACAACATCATATTCCCATGCACCGAGCTGTGTTTTTGCCAGGGCATCCTTACTCTGACCATGAAGACTGTATAACTGATACTGTTTATAGATTTCTTCATTGTCGATACCCGGAATGTCACGCCATGTAGCAGCACCACCCTCTGCGGTGGTAAAGTTCTTCACTGCATGAAATGAAAAATCTGTAAAATCAGCCCACTCACCAGCCATCTTTCCATTTCTGCTTGCCCCCAGAGCATGTGCACAATCCGCGAAAACAAGTACTCTGCCTTTTGTCTGCTGGATTCTTGCTCCAAGACTGTCACCTTCTTTAGCTCTAAACAGTTCTTTTTTGCTTTCTACTGCTGCGTATAATTTATCGTAATCACAAATAATGCCGCCCAGGTCAACCGCTACAACTGCTTTTGTCTTTTCAGTAATAGCCGCAGCAACTTTTTCATAATCCATCTCACAGTTATCTTTTTGACTATCTACAAATATTACTTTTGCACCACAGTGAATTGCTGCGGATGCTGTAGCTGTATACGTATAGGCAGGAACAATTACTTCATCCCCTTCTCCTATTCCACAAATTCTAAAATTCAGTTCTTCAGACGCTGTAGCTGAATTTAGGCAGACAACTTTTGACGTATGACAAAACTCTGCCAGTCTACGTTCCAGTTCTTTTGTTCTGGGTCCAGTCGTAATCCAACCAGAACGCAAAGCCTCTGCAACTTCATTTATTTCTAATTCCGAAATATCAGGTGGACTAAAAGGGATTTTTCTTTCCATTATTTTTGTTTTAACTTCCTCATTTGCCATTTTTTGTCTCCTTTATCCCAAATACAAATATATCATTGTTCTAATCGGCACTTACGCAGGATGGTAGGTAGTCACAACCTTCTGCACTCTGTCTTTAATATCGTCTTTATTCTTATAAGCTGCCACCAGAAGTCCCTCCAGCTCTTCCAGGAATTCTTCCACGTCAAATGGGATCGGGCAGCCGATATGGATCAGGTCGTTTTTGGTTTTCTTCAGACCTTCTTCTGCCATCAGTTTCTCTTCGTACAGTTTCTCGCCCGGGCGTAAGCCTGTGTATGTCAGTTTAATGTCTACATCCGGTTTGAAGCCTGACAGTCTGATCAGGTTTCTTGCCAGTGTATCGATCTTCACCGGTTCTCCCATGTCAAGTACGAAGATTTCGCCACCCTTGGTATAGGTTCCTGCCAGGAGTACCAGGCTTACCGCTTCCGGGATGGTCATGAAATATCGGATGATATCCGGATGGGTTACTGTGACCGGACCGCCGGCTTCAATCTGTTTTCTGAACAGAGGAATGACGGAGCCGTTGCTTCCCAGTACATTTCCGAAGCGAACTGCCACGAATTCTGTCTGTGTATGTTTCAGGGCGTCTACTACTTCCGGTGCATTGACCATGTCTGACATTTCATGGGTGAAGAGCTGCGGGATTTCGCTGGCTTTTCCTTCTTTGATCTTGTGGTCGAATGCCTGGATGACCATTTCGCAGAGGCGTTTGGATGCTCCCATGATGTTGGTCGGGTTTACCGCTTTGTCTGTACTGATCAGTACGAAACGTTTGCATCCGTGAGCCATTGCCGCGTATGCTGTCTTGTATGTACCCATTGCATTGTTTTTGATTGCTTCGCAGGGGCTGTCTTCCATGAGCGGCACATGTTTGTGGGCTGCTGCGTGGTAGACGATCTCCGGATGATATTTCTCGAATACCTGGAAGATTTTTCTGCTGTCTCTTACAGAGCCGATGATGGTGTCCAGCTTCAGTTCCGGATATTTCTTTCTCAGTTCCTGCTGAATGTCATAGGCGTTGTTTTCATAAATATCAAATAAGATCAGGTGTTTCGGATTGTGTGCTGCTATCTGTCTGGCAAGCTCGGAGCCGATGGAGCCCACGCCTGTGACCAGAACTACTTTTCCTGTGATGTATCTGTAAACCTCGTCCATGTCTGTCCTGATGGGATCTCTGCCGAGGAGGTCTTCAATCTGGACCGGTTTCATTTTGTTTATGGTTACTTCGCCTGTGTAGAGCTGGTACATTCCCGGAAGGTTCATCAGCTCACAGTTTGTTTCATTACAGATCCTGAGGATTTCTCTTTTGTCCTCCGGCTTTGCGCTTGGGATCGCCACATAGATCTTCTCAATCCCAAATTTGGCAACTGCTTCCATAATGTGTTCTCTGCCGCCGAATACCGGGACGTCATCAATGTATCTGCCCCATTTATTCTCATTGTCATCAATGAAGCAGTATACTTTTTCGCTGGTTTCTTTGGCATGTTTGATATCGCGGAATATCATCTGTCCTGCACTTCCGGCGCCGATTAGCATGACTCTTTTTTCATAAGGGGCATTTTCGTTTTTCCTTCCTCTCAGAAGCAGGATGAAACGGTATGCAAACCGGATTCCCAGTGTCAGACAGAACTGGATGATGATACCGAACAGGTAGTAGGAAACCGGCATCCTGTATACGCAGAATGTTACGGTGACAAAGTAGATCACGCCTGTGATCGCTGTTCCGATGATCACACGGATCAGTTCCGTGTAGCTTGCAAATCTCCAGATGCTTTTGTACAGGCGCAGGAACCAGAATACTACTATGCAGAATATTGCATAGATCCATATAGTGCGGAAATAGGTCTGCAGATACTCTTTCTGGATGCCGTCGAATCTGCAGTCAAAGCGGATCCACAGTGCGGCAAGGTAAGATACCAGAATTGCTATAAAGTCATATACCATCAGCAACAGAGTGACCAGTTCCCAGTGTTCAAGTTTTTTCTTAGTGTCAGTAGTGCTTTTGCTCATTTTCTTCTCCTGATTCCTTCTTTAATTCCTTTTTTGTATTTTCAGACAAATGTTTTTGTCTTTCTCTCAGACAAACTGAATAAGCCACGGTTTTCTCCCCGGCTTACATGATCTTGTATCTGTTGTCATATTTCTCTTTCTCATCTTCATATTTGTGCATCACCCTTTTGAAATAATTTCCAGACCTGTGCGCAGTTCCTGCTGTCCATCTCCCGCCGGGA
>QWCV01000799.1_pt1 | contig 33915 bp, 29 predicted proteins | sample 1972621 | NCBI WGS metagenome assembly QWCV01 (sample SAMN09866699, study PRJNA288562) | Human gut metagenome isolate pre2_stool, whole genome shotgun sequencing... | isolation source: gut | host: Homo sapiens | place: USA: California | reverse complement strand
AACTCATTGAAGCGAATGATATTTAATTATCATCGCTTCTTTTTTTGCAAATTTCTTACTATTTTTATTGAAAAATAAAAAATATGTTTATATTTTCATTTACTGGGTATAAATAAGTCAGAGATAGTCAAAGGAAGTGATATTATGGAGTATAAAGATTATTATAAGATATTAGGTGTCGACAAAAAGGCCTCTGATGCTGAGATTAAGAAGGCTTTTAGGACGCTTGCCAAAAAGTATCACCCTGATTTGCATCAAGGTGACAAGGCGAACGAAGAAAAATTTAAGGAGATAAATGAGGCTTATGAAGTTTTGTCTGATAAAGACAAGAGACAAAAGTACGACGCTTTCGGCTCGAACTATGACTTTAGAGGCGGACAAAACTTTAACCCGAACGATTTTGGTTTCGGCGGCTTTGGCGGTGCTAATGGTAACGGCGGCACTTATTACAGATACGAAACAAACGGCTCTGGTGGCGACTTCTCTGACTTCTTCAACATGTTTTTCGGCGGCGATTCTCAATCAGCTTCAGGAAAAGGATCAGGCTTTAATATAAATGACATTTTTGGCGGAAAAGCGCAATCTAATAAAAAATCGGGCTTTAATATAAATGACTTATTTAGAGGTAAGGCAAAAAAAGAGAGACAAAGATACAATACTGAGCTATATATCACGCTTGATGAAGCTTATAAGGGCTCGAAAAGGTCAGTCTCTTTAAATGTTGACGGCAAAAATATTAATATAAATCTTAATATACCAAAGGGTATTACAGCTGGCAAGTCCATAAAAGTGGCTGGCGAAAAATGGGGCGTAAGTGGCGACATCTATTTCAAAATTCAATTTTTGAAAGACAGCCGCTACGAACTTGACGGCCTCGACATCAAAACTAGCGTAGACATCTACCCTTGGGGCGCGTATTTCGGCTGCGAAAGAGTGGTCGAAGTCTTTGACAAGAAGATCAAGATCAAGGTGCCAAAGGGCTACGATGTAAGCAAGCTTATGAGGATCAAGGGTAAGGGCTTTACTGATATGAAGGGCGCAACAGGCGATTTATATATCAGATTTAATATGGTGAACCCAAAACTTGATGAGGAAAGCGAAAAATTATACAAAGAATTAGAAGAAAAATATAAATAAATATAATAAAAGGTCATATTATGAACATGGATAAATTAACGAAAAAAACAATTGAGGCGATAAATAATTCGAATGAGGCTGCGAGGTCCTTGGGCAATCCTGAGATAAGACCTGCGCACCTTTTAAAGGCACTACTTGAAGACAAGGAAGGCCTGATCAGAACTACTGTTGAGGCGATGGGCGTAAATGTGGACGGCATGCTTATGGATGTCCAAGGCATAATTAACAATTTCCCTAAGCAAAGTGGTTCAAACATATACACATCAGCTGAATACAACAAAGTTTTGGAACTAGCAGAAGAAGAGATGAAAAACTTTCAAGATGAGTACCTAAGCGTTGAACATCTATTCTTAGGTATTATGGAAGTGAAAAATGCGAACATCGATGCCATTTTCAAGAAATATAATATAACGAGAGCGGCATTCTTAGATACTTTGAAGGGCTTTCGTGGCAATCAAAATGTAACGAGTGATAACCCCGAGATGCGTTATCAAGCGCTTGAAAAATACGGCAGAGACCTTGTGGAATACGCAAGAAAGGGCAACATGGACCCAATTATAGGCCGTGACGATGAGATCAGAAACGTTCTTATGATTCTTTCGAGAAGAACAAAGAACAATCCGTGCCTTATCGGTGACCCAGGCGTTGGTAAGACAGCTATAGTCGAAGGCTTAGCGCAAAGGATAGTTAAGGGCGACGTGCCAGAAAATTTAAAGGACAAGACTATTTTCGAGCTTGACATGGGCGCACTAATCGCTGGAGCTAAGTACAGAGGCGAGTTTGAAGAGAGATTAAAGGCAGTTTTAAAAGAAGTCGAAAAATCTGAAGGCAAGATAATATTATTCATAGATGAAATTCACAACATCGTCGGCGCCGGCAGAACTGAAGGCTCTATGGACGCTGGTAACCTTCTAAAACCACTACTTGCAAGAGGTGTGCTAAGAACCATCGGCGCGACAACTATTGACGAATACAGAAAATATATCGAAAAAGATAAGGCACTTGAAAGAAGATTCCAAAAAGTTATGGTCACTGAACCATCTGTTGAAGACACCATCTCCATCTTAAGAGGTTTAAAGGAAAAGTACGAGGTTTATCACGGAATCAGAATTTCTGACCCCGCTGTTATAGCTGCCGCAGTGCTTTCAGATAGATACATCACCGACAGATATTTGCCAGACAAGGCCATCGACCTAATGGATGAGGCCTCGGCGATGATTAGAACTGAGATTGACTCGATGCCAGAGGAGCTTGACTCGAAGAGAAGGCTAATTATGCAGCTTGAGATCGAGAGAGAGGCTCTTAAAAAAGAGGACGACGAGCGCAGCATGAAGAGGCTTGAAGAGCTTAACAAGGATTTGCAAGCACTTCAAGAGGAATACGACATTAGTCTAAAGAAATGGCAAGAGGAAAAAGACAGGATAGAAGACGTTAAAGAGCTTAAGAAAAAGATAGATGAGACAAAATACGAGATAGAAAAGGCTCAAAGAGAATACAATTTGGAAAAACTTTCCGAGCTAAAATATGGTACGCTTGCGAAACTTGAGGCAGAACTTAAGGAAAAGAACGAAAATGTCAATGAAAAGCAAAAGTATCTAAAGCTTGAAGTTACTGAAAACGAGATCAGAGACGTTGTATCGAAATGGACTGGAATACCTGTTTCTAAGCTTGAAGAGAGCGAAAAGGAAAAACTACTAAAACTTGACGAGATACTTCATCAAAGAGTAGTCGGTCAAGATGAGGCGATAGAAGCTGTATCAAACGCCATCATCAGAAACAGAGCGGGACTATCAGACCCGAACAGACCTATCGGCTCATTCATCTTCCTAGGACCAACTGGCGTAGGTAAGACAGAATTAACAAAGGCATTGACACAAGACCTATTCGACGATGAAAAGAATATGATTAGAATTGATATGAGCGAGTATATGGAAAAATTCGCTGTATCTAGGCTAATAGGCGCACCTCCAGGATACGTTGGCTACGAAGAAGGCGGCGAACTTACTGAAAAAGTAAGAAGAAAACCATATTCGGTAGTATTATTTGACGAGATAGAAAAGGCGCATCCAGATGTATTTAACATACTTCTACAAGTTTTGGACGATGGTAGATTAACTGACAATCAAGGAAGAACAGTCGATTTTAAGAACACCATCATCATCATGACAAGCAATATCGGTTCGCCAGACATACTTGAAGGAATTAGCGAAGACGGCAAGATTACAGACGAGACAAGAGAAAAAGTTAATGACGAGATGAAGGCCGCATTTAGACCAGAATTTTTAAATAGAATCGACGAAATCGTTATGTTTAAGCCACTTATGAAGGCAGAAATCTTTGACATCATAGAAAAAGAAGTTGACAAGATCAGAGTTAAACTTGAAGCAAGATCCATCACATTAACTATATCAGAGGCTTTGAAGGAGTATATTCTTAAAGAAAGCTACTCATCAGCCTTTGGCGCAAGACCAGTTAAGAGATTCATTCAAAGAACAGTTGAGACAAAACTTTCTAGAATGATTATAGCTGGAGAAGTTATTGACGGCGAAAACATAGTTATGGACTACGACGGCAAAGATATTATAGTAAAGAATAATTAATAGCATAAGGAAAAGAGCTTGTACAAAAATGTACAGGCTCTTTTTGAAGGAGATATTTCAAAATGAAAAAATATTTTCATTGTAATAGTTAATTCTTTCTTTGAACTTTCTTAATGCTCCTTAATAGAAAATATAAGGCTGCTAGGCCAAGTATAAGTCCTAAGGCTTTCAAAATTAAATAAGTATCCATAGCTAAACCTCCTTAAGGTGCTTTAAAATCACTTGAGTGTGATAAATCGTTCAATTATATATACCCATTTATTTAGACTTAAAACAGTTTTATTAAATATTTATGCAAATATTGACAAAAAAAAGAAAATGTAATACAATGTAATAAATAAAGGAGGAAGAGCTATGACTATATCTGTTAGATTAAGTGAAAAAGATGCAAAACTATTTAAAACTTATGCCGATATCAATGGCATCAGCATGTCTGAACTCATCAGAAGCTCTGTTTTAGATCGCATCGAGGACGAATACGACATCAAAATTTACGAAGAAGCGATGAAAGAATATTTGTCTGATCTTAAGACTTATTCTATGGATGAAGTAGAGAAAGAGCTGGGACTTTGATGAAGTACAGACTTTTATTTTCAAAGAGGGCCCTTAAGGAGCTTAAAAAGATGGATAAGGCTGTGAGCGCACTGATATTTGCATGGCTTAAGAAAAATATTGATGGAGCGTCGGATCCAAGGGCTTTTGGCAAGGCGCTTAAAGGTGACAAAAAGGACATGTGGCGCTACAGGATAGGAGACTACCGCGTTTTAGCTAATATTGAGGATGAGAACCTAATCATAATCGCGATTGAAATTGGACACAGAAGAGATATTTATAAATAAATTCGTGCATTTCCTTGACAAATTATTTTTCTTGTGCTACAATCATCATTGTAATAATTAATATTTATCACTAGGGGAGCCATTGGCTGAGAGATTTATCGACCCTTATGACCTGATCTGGTTAGTACCAGCGTAGGCAAGTGCGAGTAAACTCCTAGTGACATCATTAGGGGGTTTTTTTATGAAAAAATTTAGTACAAAAATATTGACTGAAGCGGCTGTAATGATTGCTTTGTCAATAGTTCTTGGTAGATTCAAGATTTTTGAAATGCCTCAAGGCGGCTCAATCACACTTGGACAAATGATTCCACTTTTATTCTTTGCAATAAGACATGGCGCTGGCTATGGTTTAGTTGTAGGAGCTGTTTATGGCGTTCTAGACATGCTTTTAGGCGGCTACATCTACACACCTATCCAAGCTATACTTGATTATCCACTAGCTTTTGGCTTACTTGGACTTGCTGGATGCTTCTCTAAACAAATTGTTAGCGAAGGAAAATCTTTCTACGTACCAGTTGCAGTTATAGTCGGCGTTCTAGGTAGATTCATCTGCCACGTTTTATCTGGCTACATCTTCTTTGCAGAATATGCAGAAGGATCAGGCCACGGCCCACTTATGTACTCAGTTATTTATAATGGTACTTTCTTGGGAGTTGAAGCGGTAATTGCTTTTGTAATAATATTAATTTTAGCGAAAAATGTTCTTCTTTACGGACTAGATAAAAGCAGATAGGATTTTTCATTCAAGAAGAACCTCGTCCACACGGACGAGAACCTTGGTGCTTCGCACTCGCGCCCTTGGGCTCGTTAATTTCACACACCAAGAGAACGAGTGTTAGCGATGTTCGATTGGCTATGTGTGATTTATTCCAGAGTTTACAAAGAGACGGAACGAAGTGAACGTCGATTTGATTAAACTTACGGATCCTTCCTCGGCAATGCTCACGTACGCTTAGTACGCTGCGCTTGCCTCGTTAGTCCACATCGTTCAATCATCGCATTTGCTCCGCAAAATCAGTTTGTGAACAAACAAAATTAAGCTATTTTATTAAAAATTATATATCTTTTGCATTGGCTATTGTGAGTATTTTGCTTGCAGTAGCCTTTTCCTTTTTGATTTTTGATTTTGCGTTCAAATGCGCCCGTAGAAGCTTTTTGAGTACTCAAGGCAATTCTTTCAGTGCAAACTTGTAAAGAGAAATCCCCCTCTACTAGTCCTAAGACAAATTTATATGTCTTGAGTAAGTAAATATTAATAAGGTTATTTTTCCCCTTCACTAGCCCTAAGACAAAAATGTTGGTTTTGATTAGAAAAGACGGAAATATATCCGTCTTTAGAAATTTATAAGGATTAAATTGTAAAATGTGATATAATGATATATAGAATGATTAGAAATACAATATCACACACAACGGCTTAGTTTTATTAGATGAGGACTTTTGTGTAGAATTTATAGATATTTTAAATGTGTTATATCAGAGATATTGGAGTATAGAATTGAAAATACTAATGATTGAAGATGACAGCACAATTGCCTTTGCTGTTAAAACTTACTTAAACAAACAGAATATTGAAACAATTATTTATAACAAGCTTTCTCTGACAGAGAATCTTAATTTTAATGATTTTAACTTAGTTCTACTTGATGCTAATCTTCCTGATGGTTCAGGTTTTGATTTTTTAAAGTGGCTTAGAGAATTTTCTGACCTTCCTGTAATAATGCTTACTGTAAAAGACGAAGATGAGTATGTTGTCAAAGGTCTTTCTCAAGGAGCAGATGACTATATTACAAAACCTTTTTCTCTTCCTGTCCTAAAGGCGAGAATAGACAATGTATTTAGCAGAAGAATAAAAAAGGTTGATGAACTGACTTTTGAAAATTTATCTTTAGATCTTATATCAAAACAAGCTTCAATAGATGGAAAAGATTTAGACCTTAACTTAAAAGAGTTTGCTGTTTTAGAAATGCTTTTAGAAAACCAAAATATAAATCTACTAAGAGAGCGAATTTTAGATTATGTTTGGGGTTATGATTTTTATGAAGTAAATGACAATACACTAACTGTCACCATAAAAAGACTCAGATCTAAACTTGGAGATTATGGCAGTTATATAAAAACTCTTAGAGGGATAGGATATAGGTGGGACAATGAATAAAAACAAAAATATTTTACTTGTCTTAATTTTAAATTTGATAATGTCTTTGTTTGTAATTTATCTCAATCCAAGATTTGATATTCTAACACTTATTGGTTTTTTACTTATAAATATAATTCTGTTTATAGTTATTTCAAAAATTGAAAAGAAAAAAGAAAAAGCTCTTGAGGATAAGATTAATAATATATTTAACCTACTACATTCGCTTGATATAAACTCTGATAATTATGAAATTATAGATGATGAATTTGGCAAACTCAGAGATGAGATTATTAAAATTATTATAGAGAATAAGAGAATAGCTGAAAATGCTGAGAAAAATAAAGAAATTCTAAGGGAATATACTGAAGACATTGCCCACCAAATAAAAACTCCATTGACGGGGTCCTTATTATTACTAGACTTATTAGAAGACGAAAATGACAACTTTTCCGAAGAATATATAGAAAGACTTAGAGATAATTTACTTAGACTCCATAACTTATCTGACATTTTATTAAAATTGGCAGCCCTTGATTCTGGAACAATAGAAATGGCAAAAGATAGTATATCAGCTAGAGAGTTAATTGAAGATATCATACGAAACCTAAAAGATTATTTTATCAATGATAATATTGAAATTCCTCTTTATGGAGAAGACTTTTATCTTATATGCGATAAGAAATGGACCTATGAAGCAGCATTTAATGTGATGAAAAATGGCATAGAAGCTACAGAATGTAGACATATAGAAATTCATCTAAAAGAAACGAATTTATATAAAAGTATTTTTGTGGAAGATTTTTCTAAAGGTTTGGATCGTGAAATGTTAGAAAAAGTTTTTAAACGTTTTTATAAGCTGGATCCAAATTCAAAAGGTTATGGGATTGGGCTTCCTATGGCAAAATCTGTTATGGAAAGACAAAATGGAGAGCTTTTATATCATAATGGGAAGAAATCAAATACCTTTGAGCTAAGATTTTATAACTGATTTAATTATGGCTGTGTAAATAAAGCACAGTCATTTTTTTCTAGTCACTTTCCAGTCACTTAAGTCTAATATAATCTAAGAAAGATAAGGAGGACTAAATATGAATATTGTAAAAACAGTAGATTTAACAAAAACTTACAATAGTGGAGTAGAAGTACACGCTCTATCAAATGTGAATTTTGAACTAGAAAAAGGAGATCTTGTCGCCATTATTGGAGATAGCGGGTCAGGAAAGTCTACCTTGCTTCATCTATTAGCAGGAGTTGATAAACCAACAAGTGGTGATATATTTATTCAAGATAAAAATATTACCAAGTTTAACAAAGATGAAATGACAGTATTCCGCAGAAGGAATATAGGCGTTGTCTATCAATTTTTTAATTTGATTCCAAACATCAACGTTCGAAAAAATATTTTACTTCCTCTTTTGTTAGACAATAAAAAGGCAGATGACGAATATTTAAAGGAAATTTTATCGATACTAGGAATAGAAGGAAAGCTTGATAGGTATCCAAAACAATTATCCGGTGGAGAGCAACAAAGAGTCGCTATTGCTAGAAGTCTTATTACAAGACCTGCCATCATTCTAGCAGATGAACCTACAGGAAATCTCGATAGAAAAAATTCTGAAGAAATCACAGGACTTTTCAGACTTGTAAATAAAAGATTAAATTCTACAATTATGATTATCACCCACGATGAAAAGGTTGCGAATGCATGTGATAAAGTTTATAAGATGATTGATGGTAGGTTAAGTTTCTTGGGAGATGAGTCTTATGAAAATTATTAACGATCTTGCCAGTGGAGCTGTTAAAAATAATAAAAAAGACAGTTTTGCTATTAAAATATCAATACTTTTAGCAGTGATTTTACTAGGAACTGTTATTTTTGTTTTCGACTCAATGAACACTGAACAGTATGAATATGTAAAGAAAGCTATTGGAGATTATCATGTAGATATAGCTGAAATTGACGAAAGTTTTTATGATAAATTAAAAAACGATACAGATATAGAAAAAGTTTCTTTCAATAAAATTATTAATACAGACTTAAATGCGGTTATATATGAAAATGGAGATTATGAAAGTCTTCTCGGCTATGAAATTAAAAATGGCAGAAAACCAGAAAATTCAAATGAACTTTTAGTACCAGAGAGATTTTTAATAAAAAATAAGGAGTACGATTTAGGTTCTGAGATTATTGAAAATAAAAAGACATATACCATAGTTGGTGTTTACGATGATTATGGATATTCTTTTGAAGATACTATGCTTATAGGTTTAGCAGATAGTAATAAAAAGGATTATCTATTTGACAACAATGCTGGAATAGAAGCATGGATTTGGTATAAAAGCATAAGGGATACCTACACAAAGACTCGAAAAATTTTATCTGAAATGAATATTGATGAGAAACAAGCCTTAGATATTGGAAGAGTATTTTACAACAAACATATTTTAGAACACAGTATGGTTTATCCTAAAGGAATTATTCCACCTAAAAGTGTTGTAAATTTAGCTTTAGAAAAATATGGGATAGCTTTTTTTCTCACCGTACTTTTTGCCTTTATTATCTATGGTGCTTTTAATGTATGGAATACTAGAGATTTAAAAGAAATTGCTCTATTAAAAAGCACTGGGATGACTAAAAAGCAAGTTAGACAAATGATTCGAAAGAAGGCATCTAAACTTTCAATCTTGCCAATAGCTTTAGGGACAGTCTTATCTTGGGCTTTTGCAAATCTACTCCTATATTTGTTGTGGTTTAACAATTCTATCTCTTACAAAAAAATGTCAAATATTTTAGGCGAAAGTCTAAAATCTCCAGACTTTAATTTAGTAATACCAAGTATTGGATCTATTTTAATAATTATTCTGTTATCCTTATTAATGGTTTATTTTTCAGCATTGATTCCTGCAAAGAAAAGCTCAAAGATAAAGGTCATTGAGGGATTAAATGGCATTACAGAAAAAAATATTAAGTTTGGTAAGTCAAAAATAAATGGACCTATAGAAAAGACTTTAGCAAAAGATTATTATAGGTCCTATCGTTCAACCTATCGAATTATTGTAATTTCAATGGCTCTATCAGCCTTTGTACTTACCACAGTTTTAGTTAGCCAGTCATATAGAACTTTGAATGAAAAATATAATTCATATAAAAGTCCTTACAATTTTAACTCTAGTATTTATACTGACGATTTTTTGGATAAAAATTTTGTGGATGATATGGAAAAAGTTAAGGGTATAGAACAATTTCATATCTATCAAAGAGTAGATACAAAGTTTTATGTTGGTGAAAATGAAGACTTTATTTCTAAAGATTTAAAAAATTCTCTAGATAGTGGTAAAAAATCCAGTGATAAACTTTATGCTAGTATCTATGCACTAACAGAAAAAGATTTTAAAAACCTTTTAGAAGTAAATAATATTACAAATGCGACTTATGTTTTAGTGAACAAAGTATCTAAAGATAATAGTACGCCTTATACCTTTAGAGATTATATAAAAATTTCTGATAAGGAATCTGGAAATATTACTTTAAAATATAATGAAAAGGCAAAGGCTATGAAAATAAGAATTGACGAATCTATAGAAGAGATGCCTTATGGATTAGAGGCATATAAGTCAAATGAAATAGCTATTTACACAAGTGAAAGTAGTCTAAGAAATTTTATAGATGAGTATGGAATAGATGAAGCTAATCCTGTATATTATTATTTTGTAAAACTCAAAGCCGATAAAAATAAAGAAAAAGTATTTGAAGATGCCGAAAAAGTGATTTCGACCTATGTTCCAAAATCAGATCATGGCACTTCTACAGAAATTATAAAAGCTGCTATGAATAAAGAACAAATGAGAAATGAAAGACTTTTAAACTTAGCTATCCAAATCATTCTTATAACCATCGCTCTGTCCAATGCCTATAATAGTTTTAAAGGAAACCTTAGAGCGAGAGCCAATGACTTTAAACTTCTATCAACAGCAGGTATGACAGAAAAACAAATGGAAAAGATGGTTTTTGGAGAGGGGAAAATATTGTTTAAAAATATTTTCTTAGCCTATGTCTTTATGTTCATTATGGGAATTGCATTGAGAGCCTATAGAAGCAACTATGAATTAGTATTTGCGATAAAAGGTCTGATAACAAATATGAATTATATCCCTCTAATAGTAGTATTTGTATTTATGATTGCAGGAGTTTTATTTGCGATAAAAAGTGGTTTTAAAACAATAAATGAAAACTCAGATAATACTTTCAAGAGTATATAAGAAAAAGGCTATGAGCATTAAAACTCATAGCCTTTTATCTTGCCACCTAAAGACTTTATGAACTAGTTTTTCTAAAATCCCTAATTCAATGAACCCTTGAGCTTGCTCTGAAAAATCTGTTTGTGCAGGTTCATTGACAAGGGCAATTGTATTGTGACGATAAATGAAAACACTTTTCTCAATAAATAGATCAGAATAAGTGTTTTATTTAAAGAGAACAAGATCAATTGTCTAGTTTTAAATTTCGACGGAAAAGCAAGATGATTTGTCAAAGTTGAGAATTTTTCTGAACGAGTTGAACTTATTGTTCATCGCAGTGAAGAAAAAATTTGAAACGAGTCAAAAGGATTAACCTCTTAGGGACAGAGAAAATAATAAAAACTTGGAAAGGAGGTAATTCTCATGTCAAATACGAAAAGAACAGTACAAACGGCACTTTATGAGCGTTTAAGTCGTGATGATGAAATGCAAGGAGAAAGCAATTCCATCACCAATCAAAAACAGCTGCTTGAAAGCTATGCGAAAAGAAACGGTTTTGTAAATATCTATCACTATACCGTTGATGGAGTAAGTGGAACAGGCTGAAAGTGTTAGAAGCTGTATAGATAAATTACTGGAAGAAAAGAGAGGACTAACACAGGTCAAGAAGCATGAGTTAGGTCTGTAAAACTTAGTAAAAATATGATATAATATTATAAATATAGAGTGAAATAAAATTCAAATTAACTTAAGGAGGTGTGTTGAAATACAAAAAGTAAAGATAGAAAAGAATACTGTTCAGGAAACATTGCTTGTGCCACTATATGGTAGAAAAATGTGTTCTGAAAAATTTCCTGAACTTTATACAGACATTTTCGCAAAGAATTTATGTGATAGTTTGGATTATGATTTTTCAGAATTAGAGAGAAAAAATAATTCGTTTTTATATGAGTTTGGATCACTTGAAGCAGCAATGCGTCAGTTAGATATTATGTGGGAAATCAAAGAATATCTAAAGACTTATCCGAAGGCAACTGTTGTAAATCTTGGCTGCGGCTTAGACGAAACAGGAAAAGCTTGTGATAATGGAAGTTGTAAGATAGTCAATATAGATTTCCCCGATGTTATAGAAGTTCGTAATCAGCTTATTTCAAATTATGAAAGAGAAAAAAATGTTGCTTGTGATTTAAAAGATTATTCATGGATGAACGAAGTAGACGGTTCAAATGGAGTTATTTTCTTTGCGGCAGGGGGATTTCATTATTTTAAGAGAAACGAAGTAAAGGATTTGGTTTTAGAGCTTTCTAAAAGATATGTAGGAGGCTGCTTGATTTTTGATAGTGTAGGTAAGCTCGGTTTAAAGCTGATGATGTCAAAGACACTAAAAAATATGGGTATCAGCGATGTAGAAGGATTATTCTATACAAACAATCCGATACAAGATCTTAATTGGTCGGAGAAAATAAAAATTACCTCAAAGGGCTATATGTTGGGCTACTATGATATGAAAAGTCCGGGCGTTCGCTTCTCTCATCGTTTACTTGCAAAGATAGGCGATGATATGATGAAGATGGCTATAAATAAAATTGAGTTTGTTTAACTCAAGCAACTAAATACAATCTATAACATATCAACTTACGAAACAGTAAATCAAAAAAAGGTTTACTGTTTTTTCTTTGTAAAAAATGGAAAGGAGAACTTATGGAAGAAGAAAAAAGGAAAATACAAGCACCACCCAATAAACAGTTAATAATGGATATTGGAAAGACAAAATATACTGTAAACCTACATTTCAAGCAAGGTACAGGCGAAACATACAAGGATAAAATACTAAAGCTAATCATGAGAGAAACAGAGAAGATATAAATTTGTCAAAGAAATTTTATTTATGTCCTTGACAAATCTTCCCAAAGGGATTGCTTTAACAAGAAAGTTAAAATATTAACACATAATTAACAAAGATAAAATTAAAAATTAACAAGTTGATTATATAATAAAAATATTGCTTCAAAAACTATTTACATAAAAAATATTGGTGCTATAATATCAAAAAGGAGATTGATCAAATGAAAATAAAAGAATTTTTACACAAGAAAAACGTACTTGTCTCATACAAGGTCTACCTTATTGACGTGCTTGGCAACATGGCGATGGGCCTATTCGCATCGCTACTTATAGGCACTATACTAAACACAATCGGCACACACACTGGAGCGAAATTTTTATCTGAAGAGCTTTGGCCACTTTGCAAAGACATGACTGGCCCAGCCATCGCCGCGGCGATAGGGGTCGCACTAAAGGCGCCAAACCTTGTTATGCTCTCATCGCTTGCAGTTGGCTACATAGGAAACCAGCTTGGCGGACCAGTTGGCTGCCTTATCGCATCGGTCGTTGCGATTGAACTTGGCAAACTTATTTCAAAGGAAACCATGATAGACATCATCGCAACACCACTAACTGTAATACTTTCAGGCTTTGCCATCGCAAAATTCGTTGGCCCATCCATAAACATGATGATGGTGGGACTAGGCGATATAATCATTGAAGCGACTAAGCTAAGACCATTTTTTATGGGTATAGTGGTCTCCTTGATAGTCGGTATGGTTTTGACTCTGCCAATATCATCGGCTGCTCTTTGCATGATGCTTGGACTAAGTGACCTCGCTGCAGGCGCTGCAACTGCTGGCTGCTGCGCGCAAATGGTGGGTTTCGCGGTGATCAGTTTTAAGGTAAATCGCTTCGACGGCCTGCTTGCTCAAGGACTCGGCACTAGCATGCTACAAATACCAAACATAGTAAAGAACTGGAAGATATGGCTTGCGCCATCACTTGCATCGATGATAACTGGACCCATCGCAACCTGCGTATTTCAATTAAAAAACACACCGCTAGGAGCTGGTATGGGAACATCGGGTTTAGTCGGAATTTTGGAAACCTTTAATGCGATGAGCGGTGAAGACATGACCATGACAATGATTGGAGTTCTTTTGACATATATAGTGCTACCAGCGGTTTTATCATTAGCATTTCATAATTTATTTAAAAGCGTGGGCTGGGTGAGTGACGACGATCTATTACTTTCGCGTTAAATTATTTTTTATTCCAATTAGACATATTTAAGGACTATACTATAAAATGTGTAGTCTTTTTATTAGAATGGGTAAAAATATTGTGTAAAAAAATTTATTGAAAAGGAGATAGATTGCAATGGCATGTACAACTGTATTAATAGGTAAAAATGCGAGCTACGACGGCTCAACTATAGTCGCAAGAAATGAGGACTCACCATCTGGTATTTTTTGCGCAAAAAGATTCGCGGTGATGAAGGCAAAGGACCAACCACGCAAATACAAAGCAGTTATTTCAAAGGTTGAGATCGATTTACCAGACGATCCGATGGACTACACTTATTCACCAAGCTCTGACACAAAAGAGGGCATTTGGGGCGCTTATGGTGTAAACGCTAAAAACGTTACCATGAACGCGACTGAAACACTTACTACAAATGAGTTAGTTATGGGCGCTGATCCACTTGTTGAGTACCATAAAGATGAAGATGGAACTGAGCATTTTGGCGGTATAGGCGAAGAAGACCTAGTTACTATCACACTTCCATACATCAAGAGCGCTAAGGACGGCGTTAGAAGATTGGGCGCACTTCTTGAAAAATACGGCACTTACGAGATGAATGGTATTGCCTTCCAAGACGAAAATGAAATTTGGTGGCTTGAAACAATTGGCGGCCACAACTGGATGGCAAAGAGGGTTCCGGACGATGCTTATGTAATTATGCCAAACCAATTAGGCATAGATGAATTCGATTTTGACGACGCTTATGGCGCAGAAAAAGAATATATGTGCTCAAAATCATTAAAAGATTTAGTTAAAAAAGCACACCTAGATAAGAGAATGTCGGAAGAAGAGGTATTTAACCCAAGAGACGCCTTTGGTTCACACGACGACTCAGACCACACATATAACACACCAAGAGCTTGGGTTCTACTACGCTATTTCAATCCAAAAACATTCTTCTGGGATGGCTACGACGCAGATTTCAGACCAACTGACGACAATTTACCATGGGCACTAGTACCAGAAAAGAAAATTACTATAGAAGAAGTTAAATGGGCACTATCTAACCATTATCAAGGTACACCTTATGACTGCTATGCAAAACATAAAGACGAAATGCACACAGGCATATTCAGACCTATCGGTATAAATAGAAATAACGTTCTTGGCTTAACACAAGTCAGAGGCTACATGCCAGACGATTTGAAAGCACTTCACTGGCTAGCACTTGGCTCTAACGTTTTCAATGCGATAGTACCATTCTACACAAAGGTTTCCAAAACTCCAGACTACGTTGGAAAGGCAGTTACAAAGCCATCTACAGACAATTTCTACTGGATAAATAGGATTATAGGCGCTCTTGCAGACGCACACTTCGCTGAAAATGCTTCAAACGTTGAACGTTATCAAATCAAGATCAATAATAAAATGAATGAAATGATTAATAAATTTGATGAGGAATATGCTACTGCAAAGGACAAAGAAGCCTTCTTCGAAAAAGCAAACCAAGAAATATCAGACTTTGTAGAAAAAGAAACTTTGGATTATTTGGATAAAGTTCTTTATACAAGCTCGTGCCTAATGAAGAATGGTTTTTCGAGAAGCGACGCCTAAAATTTTGCATTCAATTTGCGATCTTGGCTAGTTTCGAATTATTTTGTCGCTGCGGAGTGCATTTGCACACCTCGCTCCAAAAAATTCTGTACAACGCCAATCTCATCAAATTGCTCTGCAAAATTTACACTTCGTAGTATTTTTGATTAGATAGAACTTCTCATCAAATTTTCCGGCGTAGCGTAAAGGTTCACGTCCATTTATGGACGGGGTTCTTCAATTTACTCTTCGTAGTATTTTGATTAGATAGGTCCTACTCATCAAATTGCTCTGCATAGCGCAAAGGTTCTTGTACGTAGGTACGAGGTTCTTCAATTTACTCTTCGTAGTATTTTGATTAGATAGATTTTGATTAGATAGGTCCTACTCATCAAATTGCTCTGCATAGCGCAAAGGTTCTTGTACGTAGGTACGAGGTTCTTCAATTTGCAATTAGTAAAAGTTTGATGAGATAAAATTAAAACAATATAGCAAACAAAAACAAAGCTGTGAGATTATTTTTCTCACAGCTTTATTTTTGTTCAAAATTTATTTTTTAAATCGCTTAAACAATATTTTGGCGACGATAACCACAAAAATTACAATAATCAGTCAATCCGCACTAATCCCCTTACTTGAAGCTTCTGGCTCATCTGCTTTAACTTCTTCGCTCACATTTTTCGCGGCATTTTCCTTATACACTTCATCTGCGAAAAATATTTTGTACTCGCCGTAGCCTTCCTTATCCATGTCCTCAAGCGGCACAAAGCGCAGAGCAGCGCCATCGATGCAGTATCTTAGTCCGCCCATCTCCTTAGGTCCGTCGCTAAAAACGTGTCCTAGATGGTTCTTGCCAAATTTGCTCTTGATCTCTACGCGCCTCATTCCATGCGATTCGTCCCTGTTGTAGCTAACGCTGTCACTATTTATAGTCTTCGCAAAGCTAGGCCAACCGCAGCCTGCATCGAATTTATCCTGTGAAGTAAAAAGCACTTCACCAGTTAATTTATCCACATAAATCCCAGCTCGCCACTCATCATTTAGTTCAGACGTATGCGGATGCTCAGTGCCTTCCTCCCTCATAACCTTGTAGCTAAGCTCATCCAAGAGCTTTTTTGCTTCTTCATCTGAAACTTCCTTGTATTCTTTTTCGAAAATGGGCTCATCAGCTTCAGCCAAATTGATATGGCAGTAGCCGCCCGGATTTTTCTCCAAATAATCTTGGTGGTAGCCCTCTGCTAATACGAAGTTTTTCAGCTCCTCGACCTCAACAGCAAGCTCGCCGTGAATTTTTTCTTCATATTTATATACCTTGTCAATAATTTTTTTATCAGCTGGATCACTATAATAAATTCCAGTTCTGTACTGTCTACCCCTGTCGCCGCCTTGTTTATTGACGCTTTTTGGGTCAATGACCTTAAAGTAGCGAAGAAGTATTTCTTCTAGGCTCACAAGGCTTTTATCATAAGTTATTTCAACGGTTTCAGCGTGATCAGTCTCTTTAACACTCTCGTAATTAGTGCTATCACCCTTGCCATTAGCGTATCCTACTTTTGTTCCCATAACACCACGTATTCTATTGAAATAGCCTTGCATGCCCCAAAAACAGCCGCCAGCTAAGTGTATGGTCTTGTTGTTATTATTCATAAAATCACCTCTATTTATATTTAAGTAAATTTATCATGCTTATGGTCTAGCTGTGTACAATGATTTCCTAGTGGCAAGGCCATAAACATAAATCTTATTTATAATATAGATACCCAATCGCTCTTGAAAACATTGCCCCATAGTGATATAATTAAGCTAGGTGATGAAATGAGAATTAGAAGAAACTCTAGTGTTTACATAAATTTTGAGGGCAGAGGCGAAGGCCAAAGGGACAGGTCTAAGGTCTATGCTATCGTCTTAACTTTGGTATGTTTAGCGCTTTTGGCGATTTTTTATTTTTTGTATAAATACACAACAAGCCATGTATATATAAAGGAAGCGAGTGAGGACGCGAAAGTTTACGAGGAAATTTACAAGGATACCGTTCTTGACCGCGAAAAGTTTGACAAGGCTGACGAAAAATTTAAAATGAAGATAGATGATGCAAGTTTCATAAGGGCGCAAGCTGAGTATTTTATGCCAATTGAGCCGAAAGAGAAGCTTGACAAGAACTTTGCCAAGTCATACAAAAAAGTTTTTGAGGACGAATATCTTTTTAATGGCGATGCAAAATTGATACCAATGAAGCTCTTGAAAGCATTGTCGCGCAACGAGATTAGACTGATTAAGGCAGAAATTTTGGCTCGCCACGGCTATGAGTTCAAAACGAAGGAATTTGCAGATTACTTTAAGCAAAAATCGTGGTATAAGGTTGATGAGCATTATAATAGTGCGTTTTTATCGACGACGGAACAACAAAATATTAAATTTATTATGGAGTATGAAAAGGACCTTGACAAAAAATAAAATTTCTGGTTCGTGCGAAGCACCAAGGCTCTTAAGTCATCTCGAGTGCGAAGCACCAAGGTTCTCGGGACCCATTCAAAGTGAAGCTTTGTAAATGGGTGAGGTTCTTCTTTTCCTACAAAATTTGTTTGATCTAGTCCTTTGACACAATAAGAAATTTACTCGGTGTATATAATTTGATAAAAAATTTACCCTCTTTACTGATTATCCAGTAAGGAGGGTATTTTAATTTTTTTCTCTCAATTAAATTATTTGATCTTTTCTATCTCTCTACCAAAGTCTCTCGCTATATACACGCTCGTTTCGCCATTTGTCTCGCTTACTATAAATGGGAACTCGGCTATATTTGTGGCGGCGCCCCATGCTCCGTCCTTATTTACTGCTATTACTGAGAAATCGCGCGGCACTTTGCCCTTTGCCCTAAGTTTTGCGTCTAAATCACTAACTGCCTTTGTAGCGGCGTTTTGAGGACTTAGTCCACTCGCCATAAGATTCACTATTGCAAATGATAGTGTTCCTTTAATTATGTCTTCGCCTACGCCTGTTGCAGCTGCGGCGCCGATTTCGCTGTCTGCATATAGGCCAGGACCTACAAGTGGCGAGTCGCCAACGCGGCCCATTTTTTTCATAAAGAGGCCCGAGGTCGACGTTCCCGCGATACATCTTCCGCCCTCTGCGATAAGGCCGCAGACTGTATCGTGGCCCTTATAAACCTTTGGTTTCTTCGCCTTTTCTTCGAGCCAGCGCTTTTTTGCTTCGTCTGTAAGCATCTCTTCTTCTTTAAAACCCATTTCTTTAGCGTGTTTCAAGGCGCCTTCGCCGACTAAAAAATTATTGTATTCATTATCAATGAGAGTATAAGCGACTGAGACAGCGCTCCTCATATTTCTAAGGCCAGCAACTGCGCCAAAATGCAGATTGTCCCCGTTCATGATGGCTGCATCACACTCAACAACGCCATCTTCATTCGGTAGGCCACTGTAGCCGACCGAGTGAAAATCTTCGTTCAGCTCAACATCTTTTATTAGTGTAATCAAGGCTTCTTCAAGCGCAGCGCCCTTTAAAAGCGCCTCACGTGCGAGCTTTGTTCCCATCAAAGCCATTTTCCAAGTTGCTATTATAGTCATAAGTCCTCCTAAAAATCAGAAAAATTAGTTTTGCGAAGCACTTTTTTGTCCTTCATCTCAAGAATTCCCTTGCTGATAACTGTGTCAATACCATCATTATCATCAAGCGCCATAAGGTCGAGTGAAAGTCCTTCCTTAATCTCGCCTGTGATTTTGTCTATTTCAAGCGCCTTAGCTGCGTTTGTCGAGGCAAGTTTAATCATATCCTTTAGCTCATAGCCATAATTTTCGCAAAGCATCTTTATAGTATCAAAAAGCTCTGAAATCTTGGCAGCGCCTATACCTAAGAGCTCTTTGTCCTTGGACCAGATAGGCACAGAGCCGTTTGAGTCCGACGAAAGAGTTATTTTATCGAATGGTGCGTTTTTTATCGCGTAATCGATCGCATCTAAACCGCTCTCTCCTGCAGTGAAATCCGCGTATCCACCCATATTCATAAATTTAACAGCGTCGTCAACTATGTTTTTGCAATGAGTCGGCCTAAATGTCTTGATCGGAATCTCGTGTTTTTCAAGAACTGCGAAGACTTTCGAAAGACCCTCCTTACCCAGTCCGCCAGTATGCATGTGTAGTTCGCCTACTTTGCCTGCGAAGAGGCCGCCAATGTAGCACTCGCTCGCGAGCCTTACGAGTTCGTCTTCTGTGATGTAACTTGATCTGTGGTCTGAAATTGCTAGCTTACAGCCGATGATCTCACTTATGTAAGTGATGTCCTTTTTGACCGAGCCTGTTATGGTTTTAGAAGGATATTCGTAGGCACCAGTCAGTGCAAAGGCTCTGACGTTGTACTCATTTAGCGCCTTGACCTTAGATACAAGATTTTCGACCGAACGAGTCGTGCTATCAGTACCAAGTAGACCAACGAGCGTCGTCACACCCGCCATAATTATGTCATCATACTTTATCTCGGGAACGCGCGAGGTAGGACCCATCTCTCCGCCGCCACCAGTCACGTGTACGTGGCCATCGATAAGGCTTGGAAAAACTCGTTTTCCCTTTAAATCTATCTCCTCAATCCCATAATAATTTTTTATATCTTTCTCAATTTTAGTAATCGTGCCATCTAAAGATAATATATCAACACGATTACCATTATAATTTGCGTTTTTAACAAGCAGCATAAATCCACCTTCCTTAATTAAATCATAGCACAAAAGCTTATCTATGACAATAGTTTTGACAATAGTTTTGGGTATAATTAAATAGGTGATTTTATGAAAAAGACAAATGCGATGCGCCTCATTGAAGCATCTGGCGTGAAATATGAAGAATTTGAATACGATGCGAGCCTTGGAATCAGCGGGGTCGACGTTGCTCATACGCTTAATGAAGATGAAAGAATGGTTTTTAAAACGCTCGTTACTGAGACAAATAAAGGGGAACACTTTGTTTTTATAGTGCCCGTGGCGATGGAGCTTGATCTCAAAAAGGCGGCGAAAGCGGCTGGCGCTAAAAAAGTGGACATGCTCAAACAAAAGGATTTACTGCCACTAACAGGTTACGTGCATGGCGGCTGCTCACCCATTGGCATGAAGACAAAACTTGGGACATTTATAGACGTATCGGCGATGGATAAGGAATACATCTACGTGAGCGGAGGCAAAATTGGTCTGCAGATAAAAATAAGTCCAGCAGATTTAATTAAGTTAACGGATGGGGCTGCCATTGACATAGTTAAGACGGCTGTGTTACAATAAGGATAATTGAGGTGATTTAATGAACGAAAAATTTTCTCTAGTGGAGAGCGGATTTATAGACGAAATAAGTTCAGCTTATAAAATTTTTACGCATAATAAGACTAAGGCTAGGGTCATAAAATTTGAAAATGACGACGACAACAAGGCCTTTATGATAGGATTTAGAACGATTCCAGAGAATTCAAAGGGCATAATGCACATAATTGAGCACTCAGTTTTATCTGGATCAAAAAAATACACAACGAAGGAGCCCTTTATGGACCTTGCTAAATCATCACTAGCAACGTTTTTGAACGCGATGACTTTCCAAAACATGACAGTTTATCCAATTTCATCAAGAAATGCGAAGGACTTCTACAATTTAATGGACGTTTATCTAGATGCTGTTTTTAATCCAAGACTATTAACGGACAAGAGAGTCTTCCTTCAAGAAGGCACTAGACGCGAAATTTTTGGTAAAGATGACGAAATTCAATACCAAGGCGTTGTTTATAACGAGATGAAGGGCGCTATGTCCTCTTCAGAAGAGTTCATCTATCAAGCGATGCAAGAAGAGATGTATCCCGGTAATTATCCCGCTTTCAACTCAGGCGGCGACCCTTACGAGATCATCAAACTTACTTACGATGAGCTTCTTGACTACTACAAAAGGCACTACCACCCATCGAATTCCTACACTGTTTTGTATGGCGATGGCGATGTAGACGAGGAATTAGAACATCTTGACGAGTTTTTGTCGGCTTACGATTACAAAGAAATTCCGAATAAAATTGGCATGTGTTTAGCTAAGGATAGTAAAAAATTTATCGAGCGCGCTTATCCAAACGATGTCTCAGATAAGCACAATTATGCATATAGCTTCATCACAGGCAATATTGACAACACTCGTGACAGCATCATGACTGAGTTTTTAAGCAAGTACCTAAGCTATTTCTCAAATTCGCCGCTTAAGAAGAAGATCCAAGAGATGGGCATCGCGAGTGATTTATTAAGTTACTCCAACTATGGCTATGGTAATGGTAACTTCACTGACATAAATATGATTTTAAAAGACGCAGATGGCGGCAAGGCAAACATTTACAAAGATGCTGTAGAAGAAGAGCTAGAAAATATAAAATCTGGCCGCATCAATGTTGATATCTACGATTCAGCGCTTAACCTAATGGACTTTACCCTTAAAGAGTTTGCAAATACTGCAACAAAGGGCATTGCACTTGCGCTAAAAGCTGTGGCTATGTGGCTATTTGATAAGTCGCCACGGACTGCATTTGCGTATAATGCTACACTTGAGGAGCTAAAGAAGGACCAAAGTGCTTTTATAAACTTTGTAAAGGATGTTCACAAAGATGCTAAGCTAATTGATTTTTATCCAGTTAAAGATTTTTACAAGGACAGAGATGAAGCTGAGAGAAAGGCGCTTGATGAGTACAAGGCAAGTCTTTCGGATGAGGAGCTAGAGGCGCTAATTAAGGAAAATGAAGACCTTAAGGCGATGCAAGAAGCTATGGACAGCAAGGAAGCCATCGCTAGCATACCAACGCTTAAATTAAGTGATTTGCCACGCGATATTGAAAAATTGCCGCTTGAAAAGATTTCTGACTCAGCTTATTATTCTAAGGAAGATAGCAAAATTTGTTATCTAAATTTATTCTTCGACATTTCTCATATTGCCGAGGAGGATTACGTAAAAGCCGCTAATTTAGTTGATCTCCTTGCTGATATCAAGACTACTAAGTCATCGAGAGAAAAACTTGAGACAGATATATTCAAAACTACTGGCGCTATAAACTTTGCCGCGAGCGTTGTGAAAAATTATAAGAACGGCAAATTGACACCGTTTGTGCAATGCAGCGCGAAATTTACGAAGGATAAGGCAATGGACGCGATGAAACTAATTGATGAGATCATCAAGTGCTCCGATCCGAGCGATGAAAAAGTCCTTAAGATGAACGTTTTGGAGAGCGTTTCAGACTTTGATAATAATATTTTAAACATAGCTTCAAACGTTGCGATGGATGTGGCGAAAGCGCAAAGCCTTGAAAAAGAGAGACTTACGTTAAAGCTTCATGGCATAGAAAAATTTATTCACCTTAAAGAATTGAAAACAAAATTTGATGAGCTTAAGGAAGAAGAGATAAAAGACTATGAAAGACTAATGAAAACTATGTTTAGAAGAAATGGTTTTCTATCGCACTATTCATTCGAAAGCAAAATTCCAGAGCTAGATAAGGCTATAGCAGAGTTAGAAGCTTCACTTGAGAGCGTGGATGCTCCAGCCATTAACATAGAAAAAAATATTGAAAAGAAAAATATTAAGTTAATCGTTTCATCCAAAGTTTATTTCAACGCTATGGCGACTGATTTAGATAGTGATAATGACGGCGATGTAGAAGTTTTAAGACAAATAATGTCAAATGACTATTTGCATACAGAGCTTCGTGCTAAGGGCGGTGCATATGGCGATGGCTTAAGTGCAGGCATTGACTACCTTGCAGAGTTTACCTTTAGAGATCCACACGTTTCGAGAAGCTTTGACGTTATTAGAAAATCGGCTGAGTTCTTGGAGGGCTGCGAGCTTGACCAAGACGAGCTTGAAAGAAGAAAGATCGCTTCGACACTTAAGTATAATAAAGCGTACGGCAAGGGACAAAAGGGCAAACTTGCCTTTGTGAGAATGCTTCAAGGTCTGACAGAAGAAGACGATTTGAAGACATACAGAGAAATTTTGGATACGGATTTGGATTTATTAAAGAAAAAATATGTAGAAAAATTGAAAAAATTGAAGGATGCTAGTTATGCTGTAATTGGACCAGAATCTGATGATAATATAGAATATGACGAAATCATCGACATTAGATAATTTCTTAATAAAATGTGCCCTTGGGCTCGTTCCTTCCTTAGCAATGCTTACTTATTTTGCACTAAGTTGAGCCCTTTTGCTAGTTTCGAATTATTTTGTCGCTGCGGAGTGCATCTGCACATCTCGCTCCAAAAAATTCTGCACAACGCTTAGCGTAAAGGTTCTCGGCCATTTATGGACGAGGTTCTTCAATCATCTCAACTTCTCTGCAAACTAAGAGTTTAAGTGACTTGTATAATTATATCAAGATTTCACTTCGCCCAATCATCACAAGTGCGAAGCACCAAGGTTCTCGGCCATTTATGGACAAGGTTCTTCTTTTCCTAAGAAATTTACTCAGGGCATATAAATTGAAAAAATTGAATGATTAATAATGAAAAATAAATTAAATAAAAGGGGCGATTTTATGAAAAAGTATGAATACGATTTCGTTACTGTAAAGACCACAGGTCTTTGGTACGACGATTACCAAGAAATAATTAAAAAGCATGGCGAGGAAGGCTGGCGCTATGTTGATTCAATCGATAAGAGTAGGGATTTTGTGGATGCAAATCCGAGATTGGAATTAGTGTTTGAACGAGAATTAGAAGAGTAATTTCTTGTTAAAACGAGCCCTTTAGCTAGTTTCGAATTATTTTGTCGCTGCGGAGTGCACTTGCACACCTCACTCCAAAAAATTCTGTACAACGCTAAATCATCTCGTTTTTCCTGCGAAATTTACTCGGTGTATATAATTTGATAAAACACATTCGATTTGCAAAACAAAAACCACAAAATAAAAATCACAGAGCTTATCCTAATCAGATGGGCTCTTTTTTGTTTGAAAAATCCATTTTCATGGTATATATAAGTATAAAACAAATCATAATGGGAGGTAATATTATGAAGATGAAGAGAATTTTATCCTTTGTACTAGCCTTTGTTTTAGTAGCAAGTACTATTAACGTAGGTTTTGCACAAAGTGAAACAAAAACTAATAAAGACAAGATTGACTACCTTGTTGAAAAAGGCTACGTTCTAGGCGATGCCAAAGGACTTAGACTTAATGACTCGATTACGAGAGAAGAGTTTGCAGTTATGCTAACAAAGGAACTTAACAAAGAAAATGCCGCTAAGGCAGCTATGAACGTACCTAGCGCATTTAAAGACATGGCGGCTGATCGCTGGTCAAACGGCTTTGTTAATATCGCAAGCGAGTTAAAAATTATCGCTGGCTATAGCGATGGAACTTTTAGACCAAGAAAGAACGTTTCTTATCAAGAAGCTATCAAGATGCTAGCGGTTGCAGCTGGTGGAACTGATATCAAGCCAGCAACTCAAGGCGAGTGGGCAGCACCATTTATCAGCTATGCAGCAAATAAAGGCATTTTAAATGGCCTAAGTGATCTAAAATACAAAGATCAAGCTACAAGAGAGAATGTTTTTGTAATGATATATAACTATCTTAATGGCGTGAAAGAAGCTGAATTATCAAAGCTTACAGCCATCGTTACAAAGACAAATGCTAATTCAAATCTATCAGAAAAGCAAGCTGAAATCGTTGTTTTAAAATCAAGCCTAGATGGTTTTAAAGAAGGTAATTCCTACATCGTAGACCTTAAGGACGGTATGGATCCTATGGATATAGTCGGCAAGGTTTATGATCTTGACATCGACGAAAAGAACATGATTAAGTCATTTAGAGACAGCGCCATCGCTCAAACTGAGATTGAGCCTATCAATATCAAAGGCTTAAGACTTTATGTTGGCGATGCTACAAAGGATTCAACAGTTCTTGAAGACAAGGCAGCGCTTACTGAACAAAAATTCCGTGGCGCAGCAGTTAACGGCAAGTATTTCGATTTATTCACAGATTTTGCTAAAGAAATTAACTACAAGGCAGATTTTGCCTACGTTACAAGCGTTAACGCAAAAGTTGTCTACATCAAAGCATATACATTTAACGATATAATGCCAGTATTTTCTTATGATAATGGCGCGGTTAAAGCTATAGACGACGAGTCAGCTGCCATAGTTAAGAGAAATCTTAAAAAAGCTTACCTTTATGACAATGACAAACTTATGCCAATGGACTTAGCTAAGCTAGAAAAATACGATGTATTACACTTCTACTCAAGCGATGAAGCCATCGTAGTAAAAAATAAAGTAGAAGGACAAGGCGCTAGATACAAATTAAGCAAGGGAGGCGCATACATTAATTTAGCTGACAAAGACTATAAGCTAAGCGATGAAAAATCAAGAAGAGCAGTTGCTACTGTAGATGACAAAGTATTCTCACAAGTTAATGCAGCAAACTATAATGACGAAGTAAAACTATTAGTAAACGAAAAAGTTAATTTAGCACTAGATATATTTGGAAACGTTCAAGTTATTTACGGAAAACTTTCTTTTGATGAAGACGTTTTCATGATCGATAGAGTGACTACAAACGCAGTTGCACTAATTGATAGAAATGGCAAAGAAATTAGGGTTCAAGACTCACTTGACCTAAGAATATATAGAGATGGCAAGGAAATCAGACTTTCTGAGCTAAATAATCAAGACATCGTTTACGCAATTTATAATAAAGACGCAGTACAAAAGATATTTGTATTAAACGGACTAAAGGACTACGACAAGAGTTTCATGCCTCTTGACAAGGACGGCAAGACATATAAAGTCTTCGCGCCAACAAAGAGCGTTAAGAGAAGCACTATTTACGTGGCAGGAAAAGAAGTAAACCTTCTTGACAACACAGTTCTATATAATTTAGTTCAAGTAGGAAAGAATTATAAAGTTGAGACTATTAGCCTAGATGAAGTGAAAAACGCAGGCTTTGACAAGACTGTAACAGCTTATGTATTCACAGTTAAGGACCTTAAGGACAAAAACGTTACTAAGTACGATAGCTTCCATGGAGCAGATAACGCGCCAGTTGCCATCGTTTTCAAAAACGTAGAAAAGAAGAAAGTAGTTGACAAAGAAGATATAATCGAGCTTAGAAGCGTTTACGATGCTAAGATTGACAAATCATTCGAAGGCTACGACAAAAATCAAACACTTAGAGTTTATGAGACTAATGGCGAAAAATTTGAGAATTGCAAGGCAGGCGACATCGTTAAGCTAAGCCTTGACAAGGACGGAAAAGTTCTTAGACTAGATAAACTAATCACAGATTTGAGCGAAGAATACACAGTTCAAAACGTTTTGTATGACGCAGGTGGCAGCGAAAAACTTGTGCTTAAAGATAGTAAGGGTAAGGAATTAAGTGTTTTTGCTAACGATAAGAGAGTGGTTTTTGGCAGGAATTATGCTAAGGATAGTGTGATTAAGATTGCGCTAAATGAGAATGGTGAGGCAGCTGTTATAAGCGTTATCAAGTAATTTCGCGTTAAAATTTTGCCTTGAACTCGTTCCCTCCTCATCAATGCTCACGTACCATTAGTACGGTTAAGTCCATGCACCAAGAGAACGAGTGAAAACGAAGTTCGATTGGCTATGCATGCCTTATTCCAGAGATTACAAAGGTGTGGAACGTAGTGAACACAGCTTTGATTAATCTTACGGATCGCTTGCTTCGAAGCTCCACATCGTCCAATCCATAAATTTTTCCAGCAAAATTATTGGCGGAGTATGTATAAAGAGGCGAATCATCGTTCGTGCGAAATTTATGCGGAGTATGTATAAAGAGGCGAATCACTACGAGTGCGAAGCACCAAGGTTCTCGTTCTTAAGAACGAGGTTCTTCAATTTACGCGGAGTATATATAGAGCGATAAATCATTCGATTTGTAAAAAATATATTTTATTCAAAAGGATTGACAAGTATAGCTTGTTGATCCTTTTTTGATAGCTATAAAAAATAAAATTTGTATTATACTTTTAATATTAGCACAGACTTTTCTATGATATAATAAAGTCAATATTAACATAGGAGGGATTTTATGATTATAGCTATTGGAGGCGGGGAAGTAGGCTTAAATGAAACTTACGAGATAGATAAATTTATTGTAGAGGCAGCCAAAAAAGAAAAACCAAATTTTCTATTCATTCCGACAGCAAGTAAAGATGCTCCGGCTTATGTGAAAATTATTAGTAAATTATATGGTGAGCTAGGATGCAAAACTGACACCTTGTATTTATCTAATATAGAAGTAGACAAGGAAGAGGTCAATCAAAAGATAGAAAATGCAGATATCATCTATGTTGGTGGCGGCAACACCCAATACATGATGAAAGTTTGGGAAGAATACGGTGTAGACAAAGCATTAATTAGAGCTTATAAAAGCGGCAAAGTACTCTCCGGCTTAAGTGCAGGCTCTATATGCTGGTTTATTTCAGGCCATAGCGATAGTGAGTTTATAGAAGATATTGAAAATCCAAAACCTATATGGGTTAAAGGTCTAAGGCTTATTCCTTATTTGCATTGTCCTCATTATGATGAGCCTGATAGAGTAGGCTTTGATGAGTTTTATGCTGGGCAGCTAACAGATGCTATTGCAATAGAAAATCAAGTAGCGATTGTTTGGGATAATTATGAAATGAAAGTGATTAAATCAAACCCAAGTAAAAATGCATATAAACTTTCTTGGAGCGATAAAGGTGTGAAGAAAGAAGTTTTAGTTTAAGAATTATTAAATTATGAAAAGGGCAAATTAAAATTTATTGGAGGTATAAATATGAAGTTTACACCAGAAAATTTTGAATTAAAAGACGGCAGAATCTGTACAATTCGAGAAATTCAAGTAAATGACGCTGAAGAAACAGTTGAGTATTTAAAAACTGTTAGTGGAGAATCTGATTTTTTGAATGCTTATCCAGAAGAAATAAGTATCTCAGCCGAAGAGGAAGCTAAGTTAATAAAAGGTTTTAACGAATCTGATGATACACTCATGCTTGTTGTTGAATTGGAAGGAAGATTGATCGCAAACGGCACTATTACAAGGTTTAGAAGAAAGAAGATGCGCCACAGAGGAAATGTAGCTCTTGCTGTGTTAAAAGAATTCTGGAACAAAGGAATAGGGACAAAGGTGCTTCATTGCCTTGAAGACTATGCGAAAAAATTAGGACTTTCACAAGTTGAGCTTGATTATTACTCAGGCAATGAAAGAGGAAGACTTCTTTATGATAAACTTGGATTTATTCAAGTGGGAGAGACTCCTAATGCCATCATCTTAAAGGATGGAACCCTATATAGCAGTATAAAAATTGTGAAGAGCATATAAGAGTGATATTTAAATAATTATTAAATTATGGATGCAAGCTAGGTAATTAGCTTAGCATCCATTTTGATTACAAACCCACCTCACCGTTTAAAATCACTTCTTTTTGGGTAGCTATACATTAGAGGTGATATTTATGAAGATTGTTTTCTTAGATATGTACAATTCAAATCCGGGGGACATTGATACTGCTATGTTCAAGGATTTTGGAGAATTTATTACATACGATAGAACTAATCCATCTGATATAAAAGAAAGAATCAAAGATGCGGACATCGTCATCACAAACAAGGTAAGGCTTGGCAAAGCTGAGCTTGAGGGCACTAAGGTTAAGTTCATCGCTGAGGCGGCGACTGGCTTCGATAACCTTGACCTAAATGCGCTTAAGGAGCTTGGCATCGGTCTTGCGAACGTTCCTAGCTACTCAACTTATTCAGTTGTACAGCTAACGCTTGCCCACCTACTAAATGCGACTAACGATGTTTACTCTTATGCGAAAAAGGTTCGCGAGGGAGCATGGGTTGACAGTCAAGACTTTAATTTCTTCCTAGGCACTATTCACGAGCTTGCCGGCAAAACAGCGGGCATAGTGGGTTATGGTGACATAGGTCAAAAAGTTGCCGACGCTTATAGAGCTCTTGGCATGAAGGTCATTGCCTTAAAAGTTGCTGGTCACCATGCAAATGGCGATTTCTTCCGCGATTACGAAGACTTTTTCAAAGAAGCGGACATAATTAGTTTACACGCACCTATGAATCAAGATTCAAAAGAAATTATCAATAAAGACAGTATTGCGCTTATGAAAAACACAGCCATCATCATAAACACAGCACGTGGCGGTCTTATAAACGAGGCTGATTTAGCTGATGCTCTAAAGAATGGCAAGGTCGCTTTCTACGCTTCGGACGTTTCTGCGCCTGAACCTATGACTAAGGACAACAAGCTATATGAGCTTGATAATGCGGCTTTCACGCCACACATCGCTTGGGCTTCCCTTGAAGCAAGGCAAAGGCTTTACAAAGTTATTTATGACAATATCGATGCCTATGTTAATGGAAGGAGCTTAAACAGAATTGTCTAAGAAGGTCGCACTCATCGCTGGCTCTTTCATTTCGGGGATTTCATCGATTGAGCTTTTAAAGGCGATACAAGGGAAAATAGATGCCGACGTAGATATTTACGCGCTTCCAGACGGCTATGGTAACATTTATGAGTCGACAGAGGATTTAAAATCCTTTAAAGTCGAGGAGCTTACGGTAATGAACGAAGCGGGCGAAGAAAAATTATTAAAGTACCTTCGTCACGACGACAGAGTTATCGTCTCCTTCTCAAGCATAGTAAATTACAAGATGAAGGGCGAACTTAATTCTACAAGTTATTTAGCAGGAGCTCTTGTGAAAAAACTTATTGAAAGTGGCGAGAAAAAGATCGCCATCAGCGTGGGTGGAAGTGGAGTCAATGACGCTGCCGTAGGTTTTTTGCGTGCCATGGGTGTGAAATTTTATAATGTTTTAGACGAAGAAGTGAAAGAGACGAGAGACATCTACAAGATCAAGCGCTTTGACACGACTGAGCTGGATAATTTGATTAAGGGCGTTGATTTTATCGTCTTCAAGTACTCCAAAACGCGCTTCATCGGCTACAGAGGCACTACTTATCAAAACAGGCTCATCAAGGACAATCTGATACTTGAGATTTTCGAGCGCAATATGGAGAATTTTCAGTATCTTTTGCAAAACCATTTTGACTTCAAAGTTAAAAGCATTGAAGCGGCAGGCGCTGGAGGCGGCTCCATGCTTAGCCTAATTAAATTTTTAAATGCAAAAGTAGTCGATTTGGGAGAATTTTTAGAAAAATATTTTAATTTTGACAATATTACTCAAAAAAGTGATATAATAATCTTAGTTGACGACTATCTGTCCTTAAAGTTAAGAAAAGAAAGCTTTAGGGCACTTGTCTTGAACAAGGCAAAACAATATGACAAAGAGATTATCGGTCTTGCGCTTGACGCTGAAGAGGAGAAAGCCTCTTTTATCGAGCAAGGCTTTACTAGGATGATAGACCTTACATACGACTCCGAGTCACTTGATAGAGCGGCAAAGATAATCAATAATTATTTAAAAGGAGAGGATGACATGGCTTACAAAGAAGAAGCACTTAAGTTTCATGAAGAAAAAAGAGGTAAATTAGAAGTAGTTCCAAAGGTTGAGGTAAATAACGCACATGACCTTGCACTTGCTTACACACCAGGCGTTGCCGAGCCTTGCAAGCTTATTCACGAAGATCCAGAACTTCAATACAAATACACTGCAAAAGGCAATCTTATCGCTGTAGTTACAGATGGTTCAGCAGTTCTTGGCCTTGGCAATATCGGTTCAAGGGCAGGTATGCCAGTTATGGAAGGAAAGTCTATACTATTCAAAAAGTTTGGCAATGTGGATGCTTTCCCTATCATGCTAGATACACAAGACGTTGATGAGATCGTAAACACAGTTAAAAACATCGCTCCAGGCTTTGGTGGCATTAACCTTGAAGATATTAGTGCGCCTAGATGCTTTGAGATAGAGAGAAAACTAGATGAGATGCTTGATATACCAGTATTTCATGACGATCAATATGGTACAGCCATAGTCGTAACAGCAGCACTTATCAACGCATGTAAACTTATTAAAAAAGAATACGCTGACCTTAAAGTAGTTATCAATGGTAGCGGCGCAGCAGGCATCGCCATTGCTTATATGATGCTTAACCTAGGCGTTAAGAATATCTTGATATGCGACTCAAAGGGCATTATATATAGAGGAAATGAAAAGAATAACTGGATCAAGGCAGAAATAGCTGAAAAGACAAATCCAAATAACGAACAAGGCACACTTAAAGACGCAATGGTAGGCGCTGACGTGTTCATAGGCGTTTCAGCACCAGGCGTTCTTACAAAAGACATGGTTAAGACAATGAACAAAGACGCAGTAGTTTTTGCTATGGCAAATCCAGTTCCAGAAATTTATCCAGACGAAGCAAAAGAAGCTGGAGCTAAAGTAGTTGGAACAGGTAGAAGCGATTTTCCTAACCAAATCAATAACTCCTTAGCCTTCCCAGGAATATTCAGAGGAGCACTTGATAGACGTGCAAAGACAATCACTTTCGATATGAAAGTTGCTGCAGCACATGCAATCGCTGGACTTGTATCAGATGAGGACCTAACAGCCAGTCACATCATGCCAGATATGTTCGACGAAAGAGTTCCAAAAGTAGTTGCAAAAGCAGTTTATGACGCATACAGAGAGTAATGAGCTACGGATTTATTAAAAAATTAGATAAATTAGATAAAGAAGTGATGCTGGGTATTGATCCGGCATCACTTTCTATTACGGGTGACTTTGAAGGAACCGGCCTTAACAATCACTGCGCCTTCACCACAGCCACCAACATATTAAAGATGATGGGTTTTATCGAAGTCACTTTTGATGAAGTCTATAGACATATAAAATCAGGCCCAGTACTATTTATGGAGCCGCGCCTCAAAAAAATTATTAAAAATAGAAAGACAAGCGTAAAAGTTAAAAGAAAATATTTCCCCAAAACCATGGATATGGTAAAGGCCATCGACGAAGGACATATCACAGCCATGCTTTTAATTGAATCAGTAAAAAGCGCACATTGGGTGATAGTCACTGGCTATGCCATAAGCATGGGAGAAATTTATCTAAAAATATTTACAAATTGGTACCACGAGGCTCGCTATTATAAAGTGAATGAGGGAAGCAAAGCCGTGATGAGCCTTGAATTTTTTATTTAGCCTTGACAAATTATATATAGAGGACTATAATAAAAGTACATCTAATACTTTGGGGTAAGGTGAAATTCCTTTTAACCGGCGGTAAAGCCCGCGAGCATTTGCAGAACCTGTGAGATTCAGGTGCCGACTGTATAGTCAGGACGGAAAAAGATCTTAAAGGTTATTAGTTGAATAATCATTAAGGAGGGTGTTTTTTTTATGTCAAGAGCAAAAAAAATCACATTAATTGCAGCAGTTGCCGCTATGGCAATAGTTTTAACAGCGATAATTCGCTTCCCAATCACATCACTACCATTCTTAAAGTATGACCCAAAAGACGTCATACTAACAACAGCAGGCTTCATCTTTGGACCACTAGTTGCAATACTTGCAGCAGTTATCGAAGTAGTGGTTGAGATGGTAACGTTCTCCGAGTCAGGACCTTGGGGCGCATTGATGAACATCATCGCAACACTTTCGTTCTCAGGTATAGCAGCAGCTATCTACCACAGAAAAAGAACAACAAAGGGCGCAGTTTTGTCACTAGTTTGCGCAGTTTTATCGCTAACAGTAGTTATGGCACTTTGGAATCTAGTTGTAACACCGATATATACAGGCTTTCCAAGAGCAGAAGTCATAAAACTTATGCCAGTTATCATACCATTTAATTTAATCAAAGGCGGAGTAAACGCAGCACTTATCATACTTTTGTATAAACCAATCAAGAGCGCACTTGCAGGCGCAGGCCTTACAGAAGAAGTAAGCTCAGAAAAGAACGCTACTTGGAATGTGATTAAGATGCTAAGCTTTGTAGTACTACTTTGTTTGATTGCACTAATTATATATATGAGAGGCGGATTCTAGAATTAAGAAATCAGATTTTGCATTCAAATTTTGCAGAGCAATTCGATGCATGAGACGAAATGGAACGTAGCGCCGACCGACATCGTACTAAGTGGTACGTTGAGGGAGAAAGCGAAGCGAATGAGTCTCAGGCGCGAATTGAATGCGAAATTAATCAAATGAATGAATAATAATCCCGTTATGTGAGTGCATAAAATTATGCACTCACTTTTTTGTTTAAGGCATCACTTGGGGGTGTCTTTTTTTTGAAATATTACATTTGTGTATATTACATTTGTGTTAAATAAATTAAAAACTATTGATTTTTCGGGGGGG